>ENA-UOUL01001644-UOUL01001644.1-bioreactor-metagenome-genome-assembly--contig:-NODE-1644-length-29900-cov-4.738423_pt1 | contig 29900 bp, 28 predicted proteins | sample MGYA00249838_ERZ747220 | MGnify/ENA primary metagenome ERZ747220 (study PRJEB28778, sample SAMN05720191) | bioreactor metagenome | isolation source: Anaerobic biogas reactor | place: USA:Washington...
CCCCCGTCAAACCGGGCCACCACCTCCCGACGAAAACACGGTTGAAACCCAAACGTCGCCTGCTTACACTCTGTCATCGTCAAGGCCTTCCTGTCTGATGCGCTTATTGCTCACAAACCACTTGCCATCAGATAGTAAGGCCTGCGCCCATCGTAAAAAAGCAAAACCCGGTGAGAAATGCGGGTTAAAGGCGTTGATGAGCACGAAACCGGCGTAGATGATCGCATACAGAATGAACATCCAGATATCGACTCGGGTTTTGAACGATGAGGCCCGGTCGCTGCTCCAATCGGTTGCGGGGCCGTGGTCCATGGGCGTCTCCTGATTTGAAGGGACTCATAAAGACCCCGCATTATGCCATAGGGCAACGGTTTTGCAATGGCGAGGAAGATGAAATGTGGGGTTGGGGCAAGAAATGTCACTTTTTGCGGGCGTTGCGTTCGGCTGAGATGCATCATGTCCAGTGATCATTCACGCGGTGGTTCAAGATGGTCGGTTCGGCTTGACGGCGAAGGCACGTTGCGTCAGGCGTGATCGATGTTTCGGCTGGCGGCCTGTTTGCGGATCTGTCCCGGGGTGAGATTGAGGCATTTGCGGAAGACTCGGCAGAGATGGTAGGCATCTGCCAGGCCGGTCTTGTCGGCGACGGCTTTGATGGGCAGGCTGGTGGTGAGGATCAGGTCGCGTGCGAGGTGGACCCGCTGGAGGCGCAGGGCCTGCATGGGGGTTTGTCCGGTCAAGGCGCGGTATCGCCGGACGAAATGGTACTTGCTGAGGCCGACGTTGGCGGCCAGGTCCTCGAGTCGGATGGGTCGGGCGATATGGTCGGCGATGTAGTCGCGTGTCCGTTCGATCAGACCCGACGGCGGATGGAGGCACAGCTCGACGGAGTGGGCCATCGCGGCTCGGAAGAGCAGGCGGGCCTGGGCTTCGGGCCATGGGCCGGGTCGTTTGCGCAGGGAGAGGATCCAATCGCATACCATGCGGATTCTGCCGCCGGCGTCGTGCCATCGAGTTGGCAGTTGGTTGGGCAGCTCGGGCCAGCGAAAGGCGATGAACGACGTATGGAGTCGTCCCTCGCTCCATTCCTCGTGGACGACGTTCCGACGGTAGAGCAGCGCGTCACCCTCCTCGGCGCGGATCACGTGGCCGCCGATTCGCACGTGTTGCGAGCCCTCGTGCACGACGATCAGCTCGTGCACCTGCGGGTGGCTGTGCGGTTTGATGTACCATCGCCGGCCGGAGGGCTGATGGTCACCCAACGCGATGAACTCGCAGGCCTCGATATCCATGAGCAATTTTCGTCAATAAAAAGCAACGCGGGCCATTGTGGTCCCGTTAAAAGCCTTTATGATGGTCATTTGGAACAGTTTTACAGATATCCGCTGGTATCGCAAGAGCAATTTCGGCCCAACGACGGCGGGCGAGGAGCGGATCGCCATGAGCAAACGGGTACGGATCGGTTTTGTCGGGGTCGGCGGCATGGGGCAGATGGCCCATCTGAGGAACTACGTGACGAACGACGAGTGCGAGGTCGTGGCGATCGCCGAGGTGCGGCGGCCGACGGCCGAGCTGGTCGCCGAACGGTACGGCGTGCCGAAGGTCTATTCCTCCTACCGGGAGATGACCGACGCCGAGCGTCTCGACGGGGTCGTGGCGATCATGAACTTCACTCTGCACGCCGGGCTGCTTCCCGATCTGTATCCTCGGGCTGCCAATGTGATCACGGAAAAGCCGCTTGCCGCGTCGCCGGAGGCCGGGCGGAAGCTCGCGGACGCCGCCGCGAAGGCCGGGTGCACGCACATGGTGGCCTACCACAAGCGGTCGGACCCGGCCACGCAGTACGCCAAATCCGTGATCGATCAGTGGAAGGCCTCGGGCGAACTGGGCAAGCTCAAGTACATCCGGATCACCATGCCTTCGGGCGATTGGGTGGCCAACGGCATGATCGGGCGGCTTGACGGCGGCGGCGAGCTGCCTCCGCTGGAGAAGGAACCGCCCATGAACCTGCCCGAGGAGGTCCAACGCAAATACGTGGCCTTTGTGAACTACTACATCCATCAGGTCAACCTCATGCGCCATTTTCTGGGCGAACCGTACAAGGCGAGGTTCGTCGACAAGTCGGATGTCATCCTGACGGTCGAGAGTGCTTCGGGCGTTTGCGGGGTCATCGAGATGACGCCGTACCAGACGACGCTCGAATGGGAGGAACAGGCGCTGATCGCCTTCGAGAAGGGGTACATCAAACTTAAGCTCCCGGCCCCGCTGGCCGTCAATCGTCCGGGCGCCGTGGAGATCTACCGCGACCCGGCCAAAGGCACAACGCCCGAGCGGATCACGCCGACGCTTCCGTGGGTCCACGCGATGCGTCAGCAGGCGATCAATTTTGTGAAGGTCTGCAAGGGCGAGATGGCGCCGCCGTGTGACGCCGCTGAGGCGCTGGAGGACCTGAAGGTCGCGCGGGAGTATCTTGATCTGTGGAGCCGCCGTTGACGGGTTGCACCAACGGAGAAACCAGCGGCGCACCTTGTCCAAGTGGACCAAGGGCTGTGACGGGAACGATTGGTGTGAGAAAGGGCCGCCGTGGGTAAAGTGAGAATCGGATTTATCGGGGTCGGGTCGATGGGGCAGATGGCCCATCTGAGAAACTACGCGACTATCCCGGAGTGTGAAGTCGTGGCCATCGCCGACCTTCGGGAGAAGACGGGCAAGCTCGTCGCTGAACGGTACGGAGTTCCGCACGTATACCGCGACTACGTCGAGATGTTGGACACGGAGCGGCTGGACGGGGTGGCTGTCATCCAGCATTTCAGTCAGCACGCAGCCATGCTGCCCAACGTATACCGGAGGGCCAGGAACGTGTTGACCGAAAAGCCTCTTGCGGTTTCCGTTTCGGCGGGCGAAGGGCTGGTCAACGCCGCCAGAGAGTTCGGCTGCCGGCACATGGTGGCGTATCACAAACGTTCGGACCCGGCAACGATGCACGCCAAGGCCATCGTGGATCGATGGCGGACGTCGAATGAGATGGGATCGTTGCGATACATCCGCATGTTCGTCACGATGCCGGTAGGCGACTGGGGTTGCAGCGGATTCGTCGGGATGCTGAACGGCGGCGACCCCAAGCCTCCGCTGAACGCGGAACCTCCCATGACCGATCTTGCTGCCGACGCCCACAAGCAATACCTGAATATCGTCAACAACTATGTCCATCAGATCAATCTGATGCGTTTTTTCCTGGGCGAGTCGTACCACGTGACCTATGCGGAAAAGACCGGCGTGCTCATGGCCGTTGAAAGCAGGACGGGCGTTCCCGGCGTCATTGAACTCGAACCGTATCGCACCACGCGTGAGTGGGAGGAAACGGTCCTGATCGCTTTCGCCAACGGGTATGTCCGGCTGAGGCTTCCCACTCCCATGGCGGTGAACCGGGCCGGCGAAGTGGAGGTCTTCACCGATCCCGGCGGGGACGAGACGCCGCGACGGACCGTTCCCAGCCTTCCGTGGGTCGATGCGATGCGTCAGCAGGCGATCAATTTCGTGAGGGTCTGCAAGGGCGAGATGGCGCCGCCATGCGACGCCGCTGAGGGCCTCGACGACCTCAAGGTCGTTCGGCAGTACGTTGACCTGTGGACGCGCCGTTGAGAGGAAGAAAGGTGATCCACCCGAACTGATAGAGGATTCTACTATTTGGGAGCAACCCATGCCGCCACTGAGATTCCAGAAGGTTCTCATTGCCGACGAGCGCTACGAATCGGCCGGCGTCTTTGACGTGGACAACGACGGCGTGCTCGATATCGTCAGCGGATCGTACTGGTATCCGGGCCCGCACTTCGACCGCAAGTGCAAGATCGGAAACGTCTTGCCGGTGGAGAACGAGTACTACGACGATTTTTCGACGATCGGGCTGGACATCAACGGCGACGGGTATATGGATTTCATCACCGGCGGCTGGTGGGGCAAGACGCTCCGCTGGCGGGAGAATCCACAGGGCGATCCGGGCAAGCCATGGCCGGAACACGTCATCGCCGAGACCGGCAGTATCGAGTCGACGCGGGCGTGGGACATCGACGGCGACGGGATCATCGAGATCGTCCCGAACACGCCGGGCGGACCGCTGGTCGTCTACAAGCTCGTCACGGATGGCCGCGGGCGCGGGACGGGCCAGTTTGCCAGGCACGTTGTTCATGACAAGCCCCAAGGCCACGGCCTGGGCTGCGGCGACGTCAACGGCGACGGGCGTCTGGACTTTATCCTCAACAACGGTTGGCTGGAAGCTCCGGCCGACCCGTTCGGCGGGCAATGGGTCTTTCACGAGGAGTTCCAATTCGGCAGCGCCAGCGTGCCCATTCTCGTCGCCGACGTCAACGGCGACGGCCTCAACGACATCATCGTCGGCCAGGGCCACAACTACGGCCTCGACTGGTACGAGCAGCGGATCGACAAGGGCAAGCGCACGTGGATCAAGCACCCGATCGACCCGTTCAACAGCCAGTACCACGACCTGTGGTGGGTCGACCTCGACGGTGATGGCGAGTGCGAACTGGTGACGGGCAAACGCTACCGCGCCCACTGCGGGCACGATCCCGGCGAGTACGATCCGTACGGTCTTTACTATTTCAAGTGGACCGGTGAGGGGTTCGCCAAGCAGGTGATCGACTACGGCCCGATCCGCCAGGCCACCGGCTGCGGGATTTCGTTTCAGGTGGTCGATATCGACGGCGACGGCCGGCTGGATATTGTCGCTCCGGGCAAGGACGGGTTATACTTGTTCAGGAACATGGGTCACGCTCAAAACATGGGAGACTGACATGCCCTGTCCGAAGCGGCTCCGAGGCGCAGCGGCCGTCGTGGCTGTGGTCGCGATGTGGCCGGCTGTGCCTTGTGTCTGGGCGGAAGATGCGTCGACCTCGAAGCCCGCGCAGACGACGGCGTTTGTTCCCAGCCGCGCCGCGCTGGATGAGGTCTACGAATGGCTCCAGCACAATCCGCCCGACGGGACGAACCGGGATGCGCGGCGCCGGCGTATGGCGGTCATCCAGGCTGCGTGTGACCGTCTGGCGCCTGCCGACTGGGACCGGTACAGCAACGCGTGGACCGAGCCGAACGCCGACCAGATCGACGACGCGATGGAGCGGGAGCATCCGGCCCTCTACTACCTCGGCAACGCGACGGCGAGGGCGCTGGCGGACATCCGCGCCACGCGGGTCAGGAAGGGCCTGGCGTTGTGGTATCTGTACAACATGGGCTACGTGTTCAAAACGCCGGACGCCTGTTTCGCCATCGACGTGCATTCCCGCCACGCCGAGCGGCTGGTGGACGATCTGGACTTTGTGCTGGCCACTCACGAGCACCCCGATCACTGGTCGCAGCTCTTGCTCGACGCCATGATCGAAGCGAAGAAACCCGTCGTCACCCGCTGGTACGCGGGCAGCACGATCGTCGACGAACCCGCCGAATTCCGCTTCGGGACGGTGCGGGTCAAGGTCGACATCGGCGACCACAACCACCCCGGCAGCGTCAACGACATGCTGATGTTCCAGGTGGACTGCGGGCCCTCGGCCAACGACGCGGTGATCTATCACACCGGCGACGACAGCAACGTCCTGAAGATGCAGCCGGATCGGACGCCGGACGTCCTGATCTTTCATGTTCAGTGCAACGGCATGAACGTCAACGACGCGTTTCGCCGCGTTGGGCCGCGGATGATGCTGCCGTCGCACCTGCTCGAACTGGGACATTGTCCGACGCCGCCGCGAATCAGCCGCTGGCCGTTCGAGTTCGCGTTCGCCGTCATCGAGCCCACTCCGCCGGACCGCGCCGCGATCCTGACCTGGGGCGAACGGTGGCTGCTGCCGGGAACGGTGCTCGAAACGCCGGCGACGCAAGACGCTTCAACATCGCCCAGGGAATCGCGATGACGATGACGGCCGAGGATCTCCGCTGCGAGTATGAAAGCAGTCCTTTGGGGCTCGACGTTCCTCCGCCGCGGTTCAGTTGGGTGCTTGCATCGGAGGCACGCGGCACGCGGCAATCGGCGTATCATCTTCTGGTGAGCACGAGTCCCGAAGCCGTCTCCGCCGGGAAGGGCAACCTCTGGGACACCGGACGGGTGGAGTCAGATCAATCGACCGGAGTGTGCTATCGGGGCCGTCCCCTTCGGAGCGGTCAGCGCTGTTTCTGGCGCGTCCGCTGCTGGAACGAAGAGGGCCAGGCCGGGCCGTGGAGCGACGCGGCCGTTTTCGAGATGGGCCTTCTCGACGAGCAAGACTGGACGGGCACCTGGATCGGCGGCGACAGGGGGATTTCCTCGCCTCTGTTGCGCAAGGAGTTTGATTTGCCGGACGGATTGGCCGGCGCGCGGCTCTACATCTCCGGTCTGGGCGGCTATGAGGCGTTCATCAACGGACAACGGGTGGGCGATCACGTTCTCGATCCCGCCGCGACGGACTACGACCAGCGAATCCTCTACGTGACGCACGATGTGACTTCTCTGCTGAAGCCCGGCGTCAATGCGATCGGCGTGATGCTGGGAAACACGTTCTACTGTCAGCCGAGCGAGCCGAACCTGACGGACGCGATCTATGCCTACGGCGACTCGCCGCGGCTGCTGTTGCAGTTGAACGTGGAATTGCAGGACGGCGGCCGCCTGAGCCTCCATTCGGACCAGGAGTGGCGGGTGTCCGACGGCCCGATCCGTTTCAACAGCATTGCGGGCGGCGAAGTCCACGACGGCCGGATGGAGAAGCCGGGCTGGACGGAAGCCGGCTACGACGACTCCGGATGGCAGCGCGCCGAGGTCCGGCCGTCGCCCGGCGGCAAGCTCGAATCCCAGACGATGCCCGCCATGAAGGTCATCCAGACCCTGCAGCCCGTCGCTTGTCGGCAAGTCCGGCCGGGCGTCCACGTGTATGACATGGGGCAGTGCTTCGGCGGATGGGTGCGGCTGCGGGCCCGCGGGCCGCAAGGGGCGAAGATCGTCGTTCAGCACAGCGAGTACCTGATGGAGGATACCGGGCTGGTCGAGAAACGGCCGTATCCCGGAACGCTCGAAACGGCCTCCTACGTGCTCAGGGGCGATGGCGACGAGATGTGCGAGCCCCATTTCGCGTTCCACCCGATCCGATACGTCCAGATCGAGGCGCCCGCCGACGGAGTGAGCATCGACGACGTGCAGGGCTGCGTCGTTCATTCCGCGGTGGACCTTTCGGGCGATTTCGAATGTTCCAATGCGATTCTCAGCCGCATTCACCGCAACGCCGTCTGGACGTTGACGAATTCCCTCTACGGCATGCCAATGGACTGCCTGCACCGCGAGATGGCGGCCTATCTGGACCCCGGCAGCATCGCGGGCACGATCTTCGCCCGCAAGTTCATGCCGTCGTTCTGGACCAAATGGCTCCGCGACGTCTACCTGGCCCGAAAGGACGGGATCGTTTCCGATGTCGCGCCGGATTTCCGGCATCTGACGCCCGGCGATCCGTGGTGCTCGACGTATTGCATCCTGGTCTGGTACGTCTACCAATACTACGGTGACCTCCGCGTCCTGGAAGAGCATTTCGACGCGATGAAAGCGTGGGTCGAATACCTTCGGTCGCTGTCGGAAGATCATCTGATTACCAAGGGACATTACGGCGACCACATGGTTCCCGGCGGCGAACCGGGCAAGGAGGAATTCCTCTCCAGCGAGACGCCGTCGCCGATGATCTGGACGGGCTTCTTTTATCGCGCCGCGTCGATCGTGTCGCAGGCGGCGACGGTGCTGGACCGTTCCGAAGAGTATGACATCTACGCTCAACTTGCGGAGCAGATCGCCGACGCCTTCAACCGGAAATGGCTCGATCCGCAGACCGGCTGCTATGCGACGGGTTCCCAGACGGCCAACCTTCTGCCCCTATCGCTCGGTATCGTGCCGAAGGAGTCTCACTCGACCGTCGTGGCGACGGTTCGAAAGAACATCGAAGAGAATCATCAGGGCCATCTGCATACCGGCAACATCGGCACGATCTGCCTGGTCGAGGCGATGGCTGAGTACGGGCTGGGCGAGCTGATGTTTCGGATCGCGATGACGGACAGCTATCCCGGCTGGGGATACATGGTCAAGGAAGGCGCCACGACCATCTGGGAGTCGTGGGGCCGGTTTCAGCCGGCCAACCCGCGCTGGCGGACCGACAGCATGATGATGTTCGCCGTGATTGAGGAATTCTTCTACAGCCATCTGGCTGGGATACAGGGGCCGGGATTCTTTGGCCCGCGAACGATCGCCCCGGGCTTCCAGACCATTCACATCCGCCCGCATGTCCTGGGCGACCTGGAATGGGCGAGGGCGTCGATCAAGACGGTTCGAGGGATGATCTCGTCCTGCTGGCGAAAGGACGAGGAGGGTCTGACCCTCAACGTGTCCATTCCCGCCAATTGCCGGGCGAGAGTCGGCGTTCCCCTGTTGGGAAGCCAATCCGTCGTCATTTCCGAAGGCGGCCATCGCGTGTGGGCCGATCGCCGCTTCCAGCCGGGAACCGCTGGAGTGAATAAGGGAACAGAGGAGCCCGACCGGATCACGTTCGATGTCGGTTCCGGAGAGTACTGCTTCACAGCCGTATACAAAACGCCATAGTCCGCAGCGGCGTACAGGATCAACGTGACAATTACAGGAGTATCACAATGAGCGCAAAAATCGCGATGATCGGCGCCGGCAGCATCGTTTTCTGCAAGACCCTCGTCAGCGACATCCTCGCCACGCCCGCTCTGGCGGACAGCGAGCTGGTTCTGATGAGTCGCACCGAACCCAAGCTGCGGCGGATGGAGGCGTTCGTCGGCCGGATGCTCAAGGACAACAAGCTGCCCGGCACGGTCCGGGCCACGCTCGACCTGCATGAGGCGGTCACGGACGCCGACTTCGTCGTCGTCATGATTCAGGTCGGCGGCGTCGAGGCGTTCGGCTTCGACTACCAGATTCCGCTCAAGTACGGCGTCGATCAGTGCATCGGCGACTCCCTTGGCCCGGGCGGCGTCTTCCGCGGCCTGCGCACCATTCCCGCTTTGGTCGATATCGCCGCCGCCATGGAGCAGCGGGCCAAGCCGCGCGCGATCATGCTTCAGTACGCCAACCCGATGGCCGCGAACTGCCTGGCCCTCGGCAAGGCGAGCCCGGTGAGCGTCGTCGGGCTCTGCCACGGCGTCCAGACCACGCTCGACCTGATCGCCCGCTACTGCGACATTTCCAAGGAGGAGATCGTCTACACCTGCGGCGGCATCAACCACATGGATTGGTTCCTCACGCTCGAGCACAACGGCCGCGACCTGTACCCGATTCTCCGCGAGCGATTCGAGAGGCCCGAGTACTACAAGAACGAGAAGGTCCGCGGCGAGGTCTTTCGCCACTTCGGCTACTTCATGACCGAGAGCACCGGCCACCTCAGCGAGTACGTGCCGTGGTTCCGCAAGACCCAAGCCGCCCTGGCCCGCTACTGCGACGAGCCGGCGTTCGGCGGCGAAACCGGGGCCTACTACCACTGGAGCAAGGCCATCGCCGAGAAGTACGCCGCGGTCGATCCGCTGAAGTTCGAGTCGACCGCGATCCGGTCGCGAAGCGTCGAGTACTGTTCGTACATCATGGAGGCCGTCGTGACCGGGCGTCCGTTCCGCTTCATGGGCAACGTGCGGAATGACGGCTACATCTCGAACCTTCCTCCCGGCTGCTGCGTCGAGGTTCCCACCTTCGCCGACAACACCGGCCTGCATCCGAGCTTCGTCGGCGAGCTTCCGCCGCAGTGCGCCGCGGCGTGCCAGACCAACGTCAACGTTCAGACCCTCGCCGCCCTGGCCGCCCTCGAAGGCGAGCCGGAGGCCGTCGTTCACGCGGTGGCCCTCGACCCGCTGGCCTCGGCGGTCTGCACGCTCGATCAGATCCGGACCATGTGCGCCGAGATGCTCGAAGCCCAGCGGCAGTGGCTGCCGCAGTTCGCGGGCAAGACCATCGCGCCCAAACCCGCGATCGTCATTCCCGCGAATTGCCGGCCCGTCGAGGTCCCGCTGGACCCGGCGCTGGCCATCGGCAAACGCTTCGGCACGCTCATGGAGCGGAAGGCGTAGGCCGCTCCGCTTCTCGCAGAAGGTCTGCATTCATGCTCGCAGTGCAGGTCAATTCTCTCCGTCGGCCACCTTGAACAGTTCCATCTGGCCCGGGGCGAGCCAGTGGCGGACGACCATGTAGTCGACGCCGAGCATCCAGCGCTCGGCGACGTTTTCGTGGAGCGGAGTCTGCTGGCCGAGCCAGCCGACGTGCCATACCCTCGGACGGCGGGCGCGAAAGCGGATCTGGGCCTCGGTGCTGTCGGTCTGGCTGTTGTTGACCACCGCGACGTAGTCGGCGCCCTGCGCATCGGTGAACTGCGAGACGATCAGGTCGGTGCCGTGCAGCGATTTGGCCTGGCTCACGCGGCCGTCTTGCCCGTCGAACAGCGGCCAGCCGCCCCAGGCGCGGCCGACGTGGGCGACGTGCCGCAGGGTCAGCTTGGCCAGCGTCTCGGCCGGGCCTTTGAGGAAGGTGCGGTTGACCCGGCTGAGCCATTCGAACGTCTCGGTCCGCTCCCAGTGCTCGTCGATCGGCGCGACGCGGAAGTTGTCGTGCGGCTGGCGCATGTAGAAGAAGAACCACATCACGCCGTTGGCCCCGTGGGCCGCTGCGGTGTTGAGCTGCCAGCGAAGATCGTCTTCGCGCGGGCAGCGGTAGCGGAAGTGCCCGACCGACAACAGCGTGACCCACAGCGGTATCTTGTGCCGATCGGCGGCGGCGCGGTAGTCACGGAGATTCCTGAAATACATGTCCCAGCCCTCCGTGCCCGGGTTCATCTGCGAGTAGACGTCGAAGCTGAGCATGTCGGGGCAGGCGGCGTCGACGAACTCATCGAGATACGCCGGCCAATCCGCCCGGCCGGTCCAGCCCTCGATCCCTTCCAGCCACGGGACCAGGTTGACGAATGGCGAGAGGCGCGGGGCCATCTCCTTGTGGATGCGGCAGATGCGGCAGGCGCTGTCAAACTGGGCGGCTTGCGGCTCGTCGAGGACCTTGAAGCCGAGCACCGCTGGGTGCGAACCGAAATCGGCCAAGGCCTCGGCGAACCCAGCGCGATAGGCGTCTTCTCCATTCTTGAACGCCGGCCACAGGGACCGTTCGTCCCAGACGATTACGCGGACGCCCGCCTCGGCGCAGCGGTCGAGCATCTCGATGAACGCCGCCTTGTCGTCGCGGGCGGGGTCAAACGTCGGGCTGCTGGCCAGGGTCATGCCGGCGTCAACCCAGTCCCGCACCCGCATGGCCTCCGGCCGGTTGGCCAGGGCGTAGTTCCAGAAGCCGATGGGAAACCCGTCCATAGTTCGCTCCTTCGTCGAAACAGTCTTGCGTAAGGCCGATGAAATTGCCGACAACCCGTCGGCATCATCGGCAGCCGGAGCAACATGATAGATGAACGCCGGGGCGCGGTCCAGTCTTTGCCGATTCGAAAACCCGTGGCGAATCCCGTCGGCGGGGTCTATATTTACCTCGACGGTGCCAATGAAGCCGCTGCGCGTCTCGTGGCGAGGGTTTGACTGTGAGTTCAACTGATCCGGTCGTGGTCGAATTGCCGGGCGAGCCGCCGCTGGTGCTCAAGCGGCTGGTGCTGGATTTCACGGGCACGCTGTCGAAGGACGGCCGGCTGCTGCCGGGCGTGGCGGCGCGGCTGAGGAAGATCAGCCGGCGGATGCCGATCACCGTGTTGACCGCGGACACGCTCGGCAAGGCGGCGGGGAGTCTGGAGGGGCTTTCGGTCGAAATGCGCATCATTCGAAACGGCAGGGACAAAGCGGCGGCTATCAAGACGTTCGGGGCCGAGCACGTCGCAGCGATCGGCAACGGGCGGAACGATGTTCCCGCGCTGCGGGCGGCCGGTCTGGGCGTCGCGGTGATCGGTCCGGAGGGCGCAGCGGGCGAATTGCTGGGGGTGGCGGACGTGGTGGTGCGGGACATCCGCGACGGACTGGACCTGATCCTGAGCCCGCTGCGGCTGCGGGCGACGCTGCGGCGATGAGGGGAGCGGCTTGCGATCCTCTCGCGATGGAGCGGAGGTTGATTCTGTCGGCAGATAGTTTATAATGACAAATGGATTTGCTATGGTGACGTGGCGTCGGAGTCCAAAAAGGGACGTTTGCGAGTTCTTCGACCGGGCAGCCGACGAGGACGGTTCCGGCGCTTCTGTCTGCTTGTGGGTCAGGCGGTTTCAGCAGGAGGATAAGGTGGCACGGAGAATACAGAATCCGGATCGGCGATCGGCGGCCTTCACCCTCGTCGAACTTCTGGTGGTCATCGCGATCATCGCGCTGCTGGTCGGGCTGCTGGTTCCCACCTTGTCCAGCGCCCGCGAAAACGCCCGCGCGGTGGTCTGTCAGAGCAACCTGGCGGAGTGGGCGGCCATGATGACGATCTACGCGGAGGACCATTCGAACTTCCTGCCGTACGAGGACCGCGGCGACGAGTTGCTCGGCCGTATCTGCTGGTACGACGCCATCAACTGGACGGGATCCGGCAGCCAGGAGGGGTTGGAGAACGTCAAGATCTGTCCGACGGTGGCCAAGACCGATCCGAACTGCGAAGAGAGCTACCGGATGAACAGCAAGCTGGCGGAGACGGTGCCCGGCGAATACTACCGTCCGTATCGGCAACTGAATACGCTGACCCGTCTCGACCAGACGGTGCTGCTGTTCGACGGCGACGTCGGGGGAACGACGGTCTCACTGAAGGGCCGTTGGCGCCTTCAGAACGACGATGTGAATTACCGACACAATCTCGCCACCAATCTGTTGTTCACGGACTGGCATGTGGAGAAGGTGGAGCGCAAGACGGTGACGGTGCGGTCGGTGAACAACACCCCTTTGGTCTGGCAGCCCGAGGACATGGGGCCGTGGGTCGCGAACCCTGACCCTCTATAGAATCGGGGCGACACCCAGCCGCTGGCCGTGTGCCGGTGGTCACCTCTCGACTGTTTCCACGTCGCGGTTGGCCTTCGACAGGTCGGCTTTGCCAAACGCTTCATCCGTCGGCAGAACCAGATCGAACCGCGAGCAGTCGTCGATCTCGATCCGGGCGTCTTCGGCTGTAAAGTCCAGCACGTGGCCGCCGCCGGTCCGATCGGCCGTCAGAAAGTGCAGGTGATAGCCGGCCATGTTCACGCCGGAAAGGTACTCGGGCAGGCGGAAGCCCACCATGACGCCCTCGACGTCGCGGAACTCGAACGTCGGCTGATGCTCCGCCACCTTCACCAGCGGCGGATACGGCTTGGCCTGTTTCGGCACGCTGCGGGTCTTGACGTAGGCGAATCGCCCGGTAATACGAATGGCGTAGGGAAGATTGGCCGTCGGCAAGCGGCTGTCCAACTCGTTGCGGCACTGCTCGAAGGTCCACCCGGCGGCAAGGGGCCAGCCCTTCTCGGCCTCGAAAAACGTCACCGCCGCGAAAGGCATCGTGTCCCGCGGACCGGCTTGGCGGACCTGGCCGTCGGCGGAAACACGGAAACACCGCCCGTCCAGCAGGATCATCTCGCCATCGAGAGCGTGAAAGCAGCCGATACCCAGATCGCCGCGGGTCCGCAGGTCGGCCACCGTCGTCAAGCCGTCGTACCGCCCATCCATCAACGCCGCCAGCGTCGATACCTGGTAGAGCGTCTCGTGCCGGCCCGTCTGAGCACAGCCGCAGAGAACGACACCCGCCGCCCAACAACACACGCCACACAACAACGCTTCTCGCATCCGCATCTCAGCCTGCCTTTCCACCATCAGAACCCGGTCCATCAACTGAACTCATCGACATAGGAAAAGGGGACATTCTACTTTTTCCCGTCTTCTTTCACCTTCCCGGTTTCGTCGGCTCGGAGCAAAAAGTAGAATGTCCCCTTTTCCAGGTCGGCGGATTTCCACTTGACCGCAGCTATCCTATAACTAGAATAGACGGCATGACCACAGCGGACCTGGCCATTTTGAGTCTGATCGTCCAATCGCCGCGGCACGGCTACGAGATCGAGCAGGTCATCGAGGAGCGGGGCATGCGCGACTGGGCGGAGATCGGCTTCTCGTCGATCTACTACATCCTCAAGAAGCTGGAAGCGAAGGGCTGCGTGGTTAGCGAAATGGAGGATCAGGAGACAGCCGGGCCGCCGCGGCGGGTCTATCGAGCCACTGAACGAGGCATGGCGGCGTGGCGCGCAGGCACGCTCGAGGCGATCTCGACGCCGGTCCGACGAACCACCCCTCTGCTGGTGGGGCTGGCCAATCTGCCCGGACTGCCGCCGGCCGAGGCGATCGCGGCGCTCTCGCGCTATTGCCGCGGTCTCGAAGAACGGGAGGCCCGCATCCGGACCAGCCGCCGGGCTGCGCGGGCCGACCATCGAACGCCGTGGCACGTCGAACACCTGTTCGATCTGAGCCTGACCATGACGCGGGCGGAGTTGTCGTGGGTCAGGAAACTGATGAGGCGGCTTTCGCAGAGAACAGCGGGAGAATCCCATGCTCAAACCGTTTGACGGATTTCGGCAATTCAAAACCGATCACTGCGTCACCGGATCGATGCGGCACATCTATGATTTCCACCGCCATCCCGTCAGCGAGGATCTCCTGCTGGGGCTTGGTGAGGGGGTCGGCTTTATTTACTGGCACATGAAGGGCATGCCGCCGTTTCTGGGCGGACGGGCGAACACGGGCCGGCCGGGAGAGGAGGGGCTGGCTGCGACCGCCGGCCGGCGGACGGGCGTACGCGTCGACTGCCTCACGACGGGCAGCGCCGGCAAGGCGGAGAAGGTGCTGCTGGAAGCGCTGTCGCACGGGCCGGCTATGATCCAGGTTGACATGGGATTTCTGCCCTATTTCGACCTTCCCGAGGATTACCATTTCGGCGGCCACGTCGTTGTCGTGGCGGGAATTGACCGAGACGCCGGACAGGTCCTCGTGGCCGATCGCGACGAGTCGCTTCATCCGGTGAGCCTGAACGACCTCGCTCAGGCCCGCGGTTCCACACACAAACCCTTTCCTCCGAAGCATGCGTTGTTTGCGTTCGATTTCTCCGCGAAACGATCGCCGACGGCCGCCCAGACATGGCAGGCCATTCGGAAAACGGTCGGCGGCATGCTGCAGCCGCCGATCTCCAATCTGGGGGTCAAAGGCATTCGCAAGGCGTCAGCGGCTGTGCGCCGGTGGCCCAAGACGCTGGGCGATGACGAACTGCGGTACGCCTGCTTCAACGCCTCGATCTTCATCGACGCGACGGGAGGGACCGGTGTCGGGTTGTTTCGGTACATGTACGGGCGTTTTCTGTCCGAGGCGGCTACGATCACCGGCGAGAGCGGCCTCGCGGCCGTCGGCGACCAGATGCGGCGGATCGGCGACGTATGGGAGGACGTGGCGCGCCGATTCAAGCAGTCGTCGGATCCCGACAAGGTCGGCTGCGACCTGGCCGAGGCGGCCGGTCTGCTGATGGACGTGGCCGACCGGGAGGAGCGGGCGTGGACGCGCCTGGATGAGCTGTCACATGCGGCGCCGACCGTCGATGGAAAGGGAACGTGATGAAGAACTGGAAATGGATGATCGTCTCCGGTGTGGGCGTCTGGCTGGCCCCCTTCGCGATTGCGGTGACCCTGTCGGGCGTCCGCGCCGGCGACCGGCTCCTGTTCGAATCGATCATGCCGGTCGTTCTCTCTGTCACGGCGGTGGTCTTCGCCGCGGTCAGGCCGGCGGCGGTCGCATCGCCGATCCGGGGACTCGCGCTCGGTCTGTCATGGCTGGCGATCAGCATCGGTCTCGATCTGCTGATGTTCATGAGCGGGCCGATGAAGATGAGCCTTATCGATTACGCAAAGACATCGGACTGGCTTACTTGATGTTTCCGGTGATCACAGCCGGCATGGGTTGGCTTGGCCCAAGGCCCTTGTCGGCGAACGGATCTTGGCCGTCGTGAAGCGCCAGTTCGAGGCTCTGCGCGACGGCGATCGTTTCTGGTACGCCAACGATCCGGCGTTCACCGAAGCCGACCGGCAATTCCTCGAAAACCGCCGCCTTGGCCACGTCATCAAAGACAATACGGGCATCGATTCCGTTCCCGACGACGTGTTCCTCGCCACGGTCCCGCCAACGCCGGACGGATCGGGATTCGCCTGCCTCGCCGCCCCAGCCGCACTCGCCACCCTGTCCCTCCCACCAGCCGGCATCACCCTGCTGCGGCAACGCGAGTGCCACAGCCCATAGCCGTCGCACCGGTCCAGCAGACCGGAAATGGCGGGCCCACGGCTGCGGTTCATGCTTCAGCCGTCTCGATCTTCCGTCGCGACAGCACCACCATCAGAACCGCCATCGCCAGCGGCAGCAGCACCGACCAGGCTGAGTGGAAGTATGCTTGCTTCATGTACACATCTCCAAGATCCTCCGGCCTGAGCAAACGGTTGGATGCCATCGCCGTGAGCATCGTGCCCGCGCCGAACACGATGATCAGCACGGCTGGGACCAGCAGGATCAGCCGGGCTTTCAGCGAAGCTCCCGACGTCAGCTCGCTCAAGCGCCGCCGGAGCTTCAGCGTCTTGCCGCTTAGCACCGCCCAGGCTGCGCCGAATGCAAACGCCAGGGCCAGAACCCGACCTCCCGCGCTGAACCAACCGGATGTCTCAGGGCTCAGTCCGGCGTGCAGCCCCGCCAGCGCGCAAACGCGGGAGAGCAGGCCAGCAAATTGCGAGATCATTTCGATCGCCAGGAATCCTCCCGCCATCCAGAACACCCGCGACCGCCACACCGCTCCGGCGTTCACCTTGGCGAATTCCTCGCTCAGCGACGCCGGATCGCCAAGCCGATGGCGCGCGACCAGAAACGCCTCATCCTCGGCCAGGTCCGTCTCGACGAGCCGGCCGATCTGCTCGCGCAGGTGCGACTCGAGCTCGTCGAGGTCCTGCCCGCTGCACGAACCGCCCGCCGCCAATGCGCTTCGCCACCGACAAATACGATCGTTCAGGTTGCACATGGTTCGCCCTCGCTCGCTTTCATTAACGTGGAGAACACCACTTGCCACTGATTCATCATGTCCTTTAACGCCCGTCCGCCCTCGCTGCGGAGGCGGTAGTACCGGCGCTTCCGCCCGGTCTCCGAGATGCCCCAGCGCGACCGGATCAGCCCCTGCTCCTCCAGGCGATGCAGCACCGGGTAGAGCATCCCGTCCGTCCACTGCATCCGTCCGCCCGACAGCCCGCGGACCTCCTGGATGATCGCGTAGCCGTAGCTCTCGCCCCGCGACAAGATGGACAATATCAGCGGCGCGCCCGACGCGGCCACCAACTCCTTCGAGACCATGCCGACACCTCCTTTACCTTGCACCACTATACATAGCATTGGTAGGTATTGCAAGGCTTTTTTCTCGGCTGTGGTTTTTCGGTGTGGCCGGCCGCCGTGCAGGCACGTGCCGCGTGATGTGCCCACCTCTACGGCGATCCCGGCCAAGCCGGCCGCTTCGACTGTCCCGTCGCCGAAAGAAGCTCGATCAGCGTCGGGTTGGACTCATCGCGGCGGTAGTCGTCGGCGGGTTTGCAGAGGTAGATCTCGTGGCCGGGCCGGGCGATCACGGTCAGGCCGCTCGAGCGGAGCATGGCTTCGCAGCAGGCGTGGTTGGGCGCCCACCAGTTGGTCGGATCGCCGGCCAGGCGGTGCTCGATGAACGCCATCTTCGGCCAACCCGGTTCGGTCATCGGGTCGCGGTGCTCGATCGGCCAGTTGTCGGTGTTGGTGTAGACCTCCAACCCCGGCATGGTGAGGGTTTGAAAGACCAGCAGGCGGTTGACCCGCTGGGCGACGATGTCGAGGGCGAGCAGCGGGTGGCGCAGGTGATAGAACACGCCGAGAAACAGGATCAGGTCATAGCTCTCCGGGGCATGGGCCAGGTCGTAGACCTGCATCTGTTTAAACTCGATCCTGTCCTCCAAACCGAATTGGCGGCAGGCCCAACGCGCCTGAGCCAGGTAGTGCGGATCGAAGTCGATCGCGGTCACGCAAGCCCCGCGCTTCGCCAACTCAAAACTGTAGTACCCGGCGTTGCAGCCGATATCGAGGACCGTCCATTCCGAAAGGTCGTGCGGCAGATGCGGACCGACCTCCGCCCACTTGCACGCGGGGAAATCGCCGAAAGGGCTCTGTGGAGCGGTCTGTGTGCCGTCCGGCAGGTGCAGATTGTGGAACCAGGGCCCAAGGGCTTCAACCTGGCTATGGATCTCCTTGAACGGCTCGGTTGTATTGGTGAACGTCGTCATATCGCTCCCTCCGCAATATCGCTATGCCGTAAGTTCCATGATATACCGTTCGAACTGCGCCGCCCGGCGGGCCGCGGTGTGACTCTGCAGAATTCGCCGGCGGGCGTTCTGGCCGATCAGGCGGCGGTCCGACTCGGGCATGTCGCGCAGATACGCCAGCGTCTCATCGGCGTTGCGGGAGATCAGCACCTCGCGGCCGGGTTCGAGAATCGTCTCGAACCCGGGCCACGAATCGCTGATAATCGGCGTGCCGCAGGCGGCGGCCTCGAAGAGCCGCACGCTGGGCGAATAGCCGGCGCGGACCATGCGCTGCCGCGTGACGTTGAGGGTGAACGACTGGCGGTTGTAGAACTCCCGATGGCCGGCGGGCGGCAGGTGCTCGATCCGCTCGACGTTGGCCGGCCAGTTGATCGTCTTGGGATACTGCGGTCCGGCCACGACGAACTGCCCTTGCGGCCACCGCCGCGCCGCCTGAAGCATCATGCGTTCCAGCGGCGGCTGGCGGTCGGCGCTGTAGGTGCCCATGTAGCCCATATGCCACGCCGGTTCGGCGGCCTGCGGATAGTAAAGCTCCGGATCGACCGAGCAGTACAGCGGCCGGGCCGCGGGCGAACCGTAGCGTTTCTCGATGAGCTCGAGCGTGGGCCCGCCGGTAAACGAGAGGTACAGCCCGTAGCGGGCGATCAGGTCCGGGTGCAGGTACTCGTAGTCGCGATCCTCCAGTTTGGCCAGCGTGATCGGCGTGTCGATATCGTAGAATGCGGTCAGGCCGCCGGCCGTTCTGGTGACCCACCGGCCGACCTCGACGCCCTCCGGCACGTACGATCCGACCACCACGCAATCGGCGTCGCGGACCTCGGCGGCGAAACGATCCTTCAACTCAGCCAGATCGCGATACAGCGCGGTTCGCCCGTACGGCGGCTTGGGCAGGTCGCGGTTCGCGGCGTACCACGGCGCGTCGCGCTCCAGAAACAGCACGCGATGACCCAGACGGATCAGTTCGCGAACCAGGCTGCGATACGTGGTGGCGTGGCCGTTGCCCCACGACGAGGTGATGGACAACCCGGCGATGACGATGTCCAGACACGCGCGGTCAGCGGTCAACTTCAGTCCCCTCGAATATCCCTTCCACTTTCTCAGCCCGATGGGCGTAGGTGTGCTCCGCCAGAACCCGCTGCCGGGCGGCCTGCCCGATCTGACGGGCCCGCGCGGGCGAGAGGCGGTGCAGGTGTTCGGCGACCTGATCGCCGTCGTGGGCGACCAGGACTTCCTGCTCGGGTTCGAGGAATTGCTCGATGCCGTCCCAGTAATCGGTGATCAGACACGCTCCGGCCCCAGCCGCTTCGAAGATGCGGGTGGCCGGGGAAAAGCCGTACCGCGCCATGCTCTCGCGGCTGATGTTCAGCACGCACTTGGGCGTCGAGTTGAACGCGTTGTGGTCGCGGGTGTAGACGTGGCCGAGGTACTCGACGTTGCGGCTCATCGGCTTGTCGCCCCAGCCGTTGCCGCCGAGCAGAAAGCTGTCGGCGGGTGAGTGGGCGGCGGCCTGGAAGAAGAACTGCTCCGCGCGGCTCTCGCGATCGGGCAGCCGGTTGCCGCAGAACGCCAGGTCCGCTTTGAACCGCCGGTCCGGCCGGACCGGATGGTGGGTGGTCGGATCGAGGGCGTTGTAGACCGGAATGCACTCGCGCGCCCCGAACTGGGTGTAGGCCCGGACCACCGGATCGCCGCCGCCGTAGGTCAGGATCATGTCGTAGCGCGGGATCAGCTTGAGGAACGGGTCGTTGACGTTGTTACGGACCCGGTCGAGCGTGGCCGGGGCGTCGACGTCCCAGAAGACGATCAGGTTGCGGAGCCGCCGCAGATCGAGCACGGCCTCCTCCAGGAACTCGTCGTTGGCCCCCACGCCGCTGGCCTTGACCACGATATCAGCCCCCTTGGCCTCGTCCAGAATCCGGCGAATGGCCGCCTCGTCGTGGGCTGGATAAACCACCACGCGAGCCCACTCCGGGTCGGGAATGTCGCGGTGCTTCTGACGGTCGTAGATATCCGATTCGTAGAAGGTCACGCGATGGCCGCGCTCGTGGAGCGACCGGATGATGCCGCGGTAGTACGTGGCGGCCCCGTTCCAGTAGGCCGAGACGAGGCTCGATCCGAAAAACGCGATATGCAACCCCTTCATGATGCTCCTCTCCCTCTGAACAACGCGGGTTCCGCCGTGGCGGCGCCGGCGGTCAGACCCAGTTCCAGACCCACCGCCAGCAACTCATCGACCCGATGGGCGCACGTGTGGCGGCGGAGGATGGTTTGCCGGCCGGCGGCGCGAAGCTCGCGGGCCCGGTCGGAGCTGTCGAGCACGGCCTTGATGGTCCTCGCCATCTCCTCGCCGTCGCGGGCGAACAGCATGTCGCGCGGCGCATCGAAGAGGCCTTCGCTGTCCCGCCACGGCGCGCAGACCAGCGGAATGCCGCAGGCCAGGGCCTCGAACGGCCGGATCGTCGGAATGCCCGGCAGCGAGCGGGCGTATGGCCGCCGCGGCACGTGCACGGTCAACCGAAACCGCGAGAAGACCGCGGGCACCCGATAGTTGGCCAGCCACCCGCCGTACTCGATGCCGGAGTCCCGAAGCGTCCGAATCGCCTGCGCCGGATACCGGACCCCATAGACGCGGGCCCGCAGACCCAGGCGGCGGACCGGCTCGACCAGGAACTCGATCAACTCCGCTGAGCGCTCCTCATCGCCCCAGTTGCCGATCCACACCAGGTCGCCCTCCTTGTCCGTGTGATCCAGCGGCCGGAACACGGGGACGTCGGCGGCTTCGTGCCACGTCCAGGCCCGCCGCGTCCATCCCTCGCCCAGGTAGATCTGGCGGATGACCTCGCCGAACGCCAGCACGCCGTCGTAAAACCGCAGATCGTAGCGGGCCATCGCGTCGCGGTCGCTGACGCAGCGGTGGTGCGTGTCGTGAAAGAGCAGCTTGAACCGACGGCGCTGCCGCCGGTGCGACCCAATGGCGGCCACCAGATCGTGGTCGTTCCACTCGTGGACGATCACCAGGTCGGCGTCCTCCAGAACGCGGTTCAGGTCGAGCCGCTTCTTGTTGTAGCGAAAACTGGCCAACTGCGGATAGGCGCCGCGGTAGGCCGTCAGCGCCGCCGGCCCGCGCTCGCGCACGAGGTTCTCGACGCTCCAGGAGTCCAGCGGCTCGTAAATCCGCACGTCGTGGCCGCGGGCCAGCAGCTCCGAGGCCACCCCGCGGAGGAAGTGGGCGTTGCCGTGATTCCAGTCCGAAATCAGCGAGTGGTAGAACATCACGATGTTCATGCGGCGTCTTCCTATCCTTGCAGCAGCGACTCGGCCCCGTCGATATAGATCACGGCGCCGCTGATATGGTCTGATTGGTCGGAGGCCAGGAACGCGACCAGCTCGGCGACCTGCTCCGAGGTGCCCGGCTCGCCTCTGGTCAGCGGAATCCGGCCCTCGGGAAACTCCACCGGCGTGCCGAGGTGCTCCAGGTCCCGGTGCTGGGTGCTCTCCGAGATTTCCGTCTTGATCGCGCCGGGACAGATCGCGTTGACCCGAACGCGGTGTTTGGCCAACTCCAAAGCGATCATCTGGGTGAACGCCACCTGCCCGGCCTTCGAGCACGAGTAGGCGGTGGCTCCGGTGTTCGAAAAGATCCGATTGCCGTTGACCGACGAAGTGATGATGACCGACCCGCCGTTGCGCTTCAGATACGGCGTGGCGTACTTGACGGTCAGGAACGTGCCCTTGAGGTTGACCTCGAGGGTCTTGTCCCACTCGTCGGGCTCCAGCTCCTCGATCGGGGCCCAGACCCCGTTGATGCCCGCGTTGGCGAAGACGATGTCCAGCCGGCCCCAGCGGTCGGCGAGCCTATCGATCGCCTTCTTGATCTGCGGCGGCTTGGAGATGTCCGCGGTCAACGCGACCGCCTCGCCGCCGTCGTTCTTGATCCGCTCGGCGACCTCGCGGACCTCCTCCGCCGTCCGCGACAGCACGCCCACCCGCGCCCCGTGCGACGCCAGCAGCTTGGCCGACGCCTCGCCGATGCCCGACCCAGCCCCGGTGACCAACGCGACCCTATCCTTCAGGTGCATCGTAATTCTCCTTCAAACTGCCCGATAGTCCCCTGGCAACGCCCGCCTCCAGCGGCTGGGAGGTCGGAGCAAGCCGGCGGTAGATATCCAGGTAACCGTGAGCCATCGCCTCCGGCGCAAAATCCCGCGCCCGCTGCCGGGCCCGACCAGCCAGGCCCGTCCGCAGGGCGTCGTTCTCGATCAGCGACCGAATGGCGCGGGCAATCGCCAGCGGTTCATCGGGCGGAACAAAGATCGCAGCGTTGCTCCAGTTCTCGCGAAGACTCTCGATGTCCCCGAGCACCAGCGCGCAGCCGGATAGCGCCGCCTCCAGAATCGATAAGCCGAACGGCTCGTAGCGGGCGGGCAACGCGTAGATCGACGCCCGGCCCAGCCACGACGCCAGAGTCGGCTGGTCCAGATTGCCCACCAGTTGCAGATGCCTCAATGCCGCCGCCCGATTCGTATCCGGATGCCGCGCCTCGCCCGCGACGATCACCGGCCAGTCCAACTCCGGCGCGACCCGTTCCAGCGTGGCGATGTTCTTGGCCTCGTCCCAGACCCGTCCGGCGGCAAAGACGAACGGCTCCTTGCCGCTGGGTGCAAAGAGGCCGGCGCCGCGCCCGTTGGGTACGATCCGGCCGTCGCGAAACGGCCCGTAGTAGCGCTCCAAAGCCCGCAGCATCGCCCGCGTCGGGCTGACCACCACATCAGCCCGTTCCAGCCCCTCGCGAACCCGCCGGCGATAGGTGTTCCACGTGTCCGGCGCGTTTTCCCCGCGAACCGCCGACCACCACGACAGCACGCACGAATGGCCGACCGCCAGCACCGGCGCGGAAAAACCGAGGGCGGCATGGGCGTAGCCGTTGACGTGAACTACGTCCGGCCCGACCTCCCGCTCGATCGCCAGCAGCCACCGGCCCGCGCGGTCCACGTCGTCCCACGGATCGTCCATCCACTCCAGCTTGAACGCGCTTTCGTGGATGGTGACGTTCTCCAACGCTGCGGCGTCGCGCCGCTGGGCGGGGCTCAGCGCGGTCCCCATGCTCGCCAGATGCACACGCACCTGGTGACGGGCCAACGCGGCGCACAACTCCATCGCGTAGGTCCATACCCCGCCGACGTTGTCGGTCGTCATCAGTACGTTCATCATCTCGGTGCGCCGACGACCGTCCGGCGTCGGCATGCCGGACCGCCTCGACCACACGCCCCCCTCGGACGGATATTCTACTCCATGGTCACGATTGCCTTGAGGAACCCGTCGGGCCGGTCGCGGGTCATGCTCAGCGCCTCCCCGAGCTGCTCCAGCGGCAGTGAGTGGGTCAGCAACCCGCCCGGATCGATCCGCCCCTGCTCGACGGCTTCGACGGCCTCCCTCATCCCGCTGATGTACACGTTCTGGTCGCGCTCGTGGGCGTTGATCACGTCCAGGCCGCGCCAGTTCCAAAGCTGCATGTTGATCTGCCGCAGGCCGTCCTGATGATACCCGGCGATGATGAGCATGCCCCGCTCAGCGGCCAGTTCGCCGCAAAGCTCAAGCGGCTGCTGCCTGCCCACCGCCTCGATCACGCGCTCGCAAAGCCGCCCGCCCGTCAACGCCTTGACCTTCTCGACGATCGGACCCGCCTCGTCGGTCAGTTCGATGGTCTCCGCGGCGCCGGCCTTGCGGGCCACCTCCCGCGAGAACGGACGACGGCTGATCGCAACCACGGTGGCGCCGGCCTTGGAGACCAGCTGCGTCAGCAGCGCCCCGAGAAACCCGATCCCCACGATCGCCACCGTCTGCCCCGGATGAACGTCGCAGCGGCGGAAAATGTTCATCGCGCAGCCGAGCGGTTCGCCGGGAAACGGCACGCCGGCCAGCGAATCCGGAATCATCACGACGCCTCTGGCGTCGGCCACGTCGTATGGCGCATAGGCGTTGTAGGTGATGGCGGTCACCCGCTGGCCCTCGACCACGTCCTCGACGTCCGATCCCAGCGCGTCGACCACGCCCCAGCCCTCATGCCCCAACGCCCCGGGCGTCATGGGATACTCGAACCACGGCCGGCCGTCCCACGGCGGAACGTTCGACCCGCAGACCCCGCATCCCTCCAGACGGATGCGGACCTGCCCGAACCCCGGCTGCGGGATCGGCACCTCCTCGATCCGCATCTTCTTCGGTTCGGTGATGACGGCCGCCGCCATCGTGGTGCGGGTGTGGACGGACTCGGACGCTTGCCTGGACGTCATGATCATATCGTCACCCTGACCTTTCGTTCGCCGGCCGACGTGGCCATCGGCCACGAGACCTCGTAGTTCTCGCGCAGCCACTGATGCAACTGCCCGACTCCGGCGCGGACGCCGACCCGCGGTTTCCAGCCGGCCGCCGAGGCAAACCGGGCGACGTCCGAGACGTAGTACCGCTGATCGCCGGTCCGCCAGTCCTCGTAGAAGACCGCCGGTTCCTCCCCGTGCAGTTGCCCGATCATCGCGATCAGTTCGAGCAGGCTGACCGTGTTGGCGACTCCGCCGCCGATATTGAACGCCTGACCGGCCAGCCGGTCGATCCGGTGGCGGGCCAGCAGGAACGCGTCCACCAGGTCCTCGACGAACAGCACGTCCCGGACCTGCATGCCGTCGCCGTAGATGGTGATCGGCTCGCCGCGAATCGCCTGGATCAGAAAGTGCGCCACCCAGCCCTGGTCCTCGGTGCCGAACTGGTGCGGCCCGTAGATGCAGCTCATGCGGAACACCGCGGTCTTCAGGCCGAACGACCGGGCGTAATCGAGAATGTACTGATCGGCCGACCCCTTCGAGCAGCCGTACGGGCTGTGGAAATCCAGCCGCTGCTCCTCGCTCACCCCGTGCCGCCGGACCTCCGGGTCGACCGGCTCGTAACGCGAACCGTTGGCGCGGAGCTCCAGGTTGCCCAGGTCGCCGTACACCTTGTTGGTCGAGGTCATGAGGATCGGAGGCGGATCCTTCGCCGCCCGGGCTTCCTCCAGCAGGTTCAGCGTCCCGCGGACGTTGATCTCGAAATCCTCGTCGACGTCGCACAGGCTGGTGGTCACCGCGACCTGGGCGGCGAAGTGGAACACCTCGTCGGCCCGCCGGACCGCCTCGCGCAGCGCATAGCGGTTGCGGACGTCCTCGATGTGGATTTCCACCCGGTCGCCGTGGGTCTCCTTGAGCCACGCCCAGTTCCGCTCGACGCCCTCGCGCGACAGGTTGTCGTAGACCAGCACGCGCTTGCCCGCACGGGCCAGCCGGTCGGCCAGATTGGAACCGATGAATCCCGACCCGCCGGTGATGAGGCTGACCGGGCGCTCCTCCGCCGCCCGGCGGCGCCCGTTGACGCCGTGCAGGCCGCCGATCCGGCTCACGCCCTCCACGCCGCCGCCGCACCAGACCCGGTGCAGCAGCTTCGGCTGGTTGCCGGCCCGCTTCATGCCGAAGTGGTACTCGCGGTCGTCGCTGTGAAACCCCTCGACGGTGGGCAGGCTCGGATCCAGGTCGCGAAGCGAGTACCAGTACACCCGCTGCACCGGCGCCCGGACCGCATTCAGAAACGCCCGAATCTGCCCGTGGTGGTCGTGCCGCCACGTGGAGTAGCCGGCCTCGGTGATCCAGACCTCGGCTCTGCACCCGTGCTCCCGCAGGACGCGGTTGACCTTCTCGACCGGCTCGGACCAGTCGGACCAGTCAAACTCCCACGTGCCCGGAAAGCCGTGAATGCCCACCACGTCGATGTGATCCATCACGCCGCGGTCAAACATCAGCCCCAGCCATCCCGGATCGACCGGACTCATCCCGCCCAACACCGTCTTGCGGCCCAGATGCCGCGCCCAATAGGCGGCCCCGCCGATCGTCTGCCCGAAGATCAGCCACCGGTCGTCGAGCGTCCAGTCCCACTCGCTGATGTTGTTCGGCTCGTTCCACAGCTCGACCCACTCGAAGTGCTTGCCGTACTTGGTGATCATCACGTCGACGAAATCAGCGAACGCCTTCGGGTCGCGCGGCGGCGACGAGGTCTTCGGCTGAAGCCCAAGCTCGACCGGCGTGTAACAGAAGCACGGCAGAACGCGGACTTGGCGGACCAACCGGCAGACCATCCAGTCGTACCACGCCTCGCCGTCGTCCCGCGTGTAGTCGTGCCACGAAATCCCGGTGCGCAGCTCCGTAACGCCCAACGCCTTCAGGTCCGCCAGGGCCTCTTCGACCCGCTGGTACTCGCCGGGATGAAACCACTCCAGTACGCCGACCGTCGCGGACGAGGCGGCGATCGCGGCCGCCGATTGGTCCGGCGGACCCGCCCGATTGCCGTTCGAGTCGTTCATATCGTCAACCCTCGTCTTTCCAGTTCTCCGCTGGCCTGCTCGACGCGGTCCTGGGCCGCCTGGCCCTCCAGCGATTCTACCAGCTCCGACAATCCGTCGGCCAGGGCGACCTGCGGGCGATATCCCAGAATCCGCTCCGCCGCGCCGATGTCGGCGAAACAGTGGCGGATGTCGCCGACGCGGTAGCGGCCGTTGACCTGCGGAGCCAGGTGGGCCTTGCCCATGATGCGGATCAGTTCCTCGGCGATCTCCAGCACCGTGGCGTGCCGGCCGCTGCCGATGTTCAGCACGCACCCGGCCGCCTTCTCGGACTCCAGGGCCAGCGCGCAGGCGCTGGCCACGTCGTGGACCGAAACGAAGTCCCGCCGCTGCCGGCCGTCCTCAAAAATCAACGGCGGTTTGTCGTTCAGCAGCCGCGAGGCGAAAATGGCCATCACCCCGGTGTACGGGTTCGACAGAGCCTGATTGGGCCCATAGACATTGAAAAACCGAAGGGCCACCGTCGGAATGTTGTAGGCCTCGCCGATCATCAGGCACAGCCGCTCCTGATCGTATTTCGAAAGGGCGTAGACCGACACCAGCACCGGCGGCTTGCTCTCGGGCGTCGGCACCGGTGTCAGCGGCTCGCCGCGCTCGTCCCGCAGCTCCCACTCGCCCCGGCGAAGCTGATCGAGCTTGCGCACCGCGCCGGCCGCCAGGCGGCCGTCGGAGGCTTGGTAGAGCCCTTCACCATACAGGCTCATGCTCGACGCCACCACCAGCCGCTCCACCGGATTCTCGATCAGAGCCTCCAGCAGCACAGCCGTGCCCATGTTGTTCGTGCTGGTGTAGTGGGCGACCTGGTACATGCTCTGGCCCACGCCGACCGCCGCCGCGAGGTGGACGACCGCGTCGGCCCGCTTGAGCGCCGCGCCGACCGCCGCCGGATCGCGAACGTCGCCGACCGCCAGTTCCACCTCGGGATGCAGATATCCGGGCCGCTGGCCCTGCGGCCCATGCACTTGCGGCGAGAGATTGTCCAGCACCACAACCCGATACCCGCGCTTCAGCAGCGCGACCGCCACGTGCGAACCGATAAACCCAGCCCCGCCGGTGATCAGAACCGTTTTCGCCATGGATGGATACCCCCTGCGTGTCTGCAACCCGCGCCGACTCCCGACACGGGCGGCGCGACTCGTCCTTGTCGCCTCAACGACGCCGATCCGACGCGCCCGAATGAGCGCTGGTGCATGGAAGCCATTGGATTCCCCCGTTGTCCCCGCCTTCTACGGCCCGCAAACGTGCACAAAGTATAGGTGGTGCATCATGTTTTGTCAAGACATTAATCCTGCAGACACAGGTGGAGCAGGCCTATCGGGCACAATCGGTTGGCCCTCAACGCGCTGTCGATTTGGAGAATGTCGCACCGGCGGCTGATCCGAAAAACGCTTGCACGGCGGCGCCTTCCGACGTAGGATACAAACCGCTGGGGGTGTACACATTAGCATCAACATTGGTCTCTTGTCGAGATGCTGCGCCCCGTGCGCCGCGATCGGCGAGGAAAGGGGGAGACGAGATGGATATGGCCGTGGTGGGAACCGGATACGTGGGCCTGGCTGCGGGAATCTGTTTCGCCGAGGCGGGCAATCGGGTGATCGGCGTGGACGTTGATGAGCAGAAGATCGCGAGGCTCCGCCGCGCCGAGCTGCCGATCTACGAAGTGGGGCTCCAGGAGATGCTCGAACAAAACCTCGCCGCCGGACGCTTGAGCTTCACCAGCGATCTGGCCGACGCGGTGCGCCGATCGCCGGTCGTCTTCATCACCGTCGGCACGCCGCCGCGCCACGACGGCGAAGCCGACACCGCCGCCCTCGAGGCGGTCGCCGCCGACGTGGCCAGGGCCATGCCGGAGCACCGAATCGTGGTCATCAAAAGCACGGTCCCGGTGGGAACCAACCGCCGCCTGCAGCCGGAACTGGCCGAGCTGACCGCCGTGCCGTTCGACCTGGTCAGCAATCCCGAGTTCCTCAAGGAAGGCTGTGCCGTCGACGACTTTCTGCGGCCGGATCGCGTGATCATCGGGACCGACAGCCCGCACGCAGCCGAGGTGATGGCCCAACTCTACTCGCCGTTCGTCCGCAACGGCCGCCCGCTTATCGTCATGGATCCGACCAGCGCCGAAATGGCCAAGTACGCCGCCAACGCCATGCTCAGCACCAAGATATCGTTCATCAACGAGGTCGCCAACCTCTGCGACCTCTTCGGCGCCGACGTCAACGACGTCCGCCGCGGAATCTGCAGCGACTCGCGCATTGGCTACCAGTTCCTCTATCCCGGCCTCGGGTACGGCGGGTCGTGCTTTCCCAAGGACGTCTCGGCCCTGATCCACATGAGCGACCGCGTCGGCTATCCCGCCCAACTCCTCAAGGCGGTCAAAGAGGTCAACAGCCGCCAGAAACAGACGCTCCAGAAGAAAATCGTCGACTACTTCGGCGAAGACCTGCGCGACCTGAACTTCGCGGTCTGGGGCGCCGCCTTCAAACCCCGCACCGACGACCTGCGCGAATCCCCGGCCCTGCGGCTTATCGACGATATCCTCTCGCGCTCCGGAGGCGTGCGGGTCCATGACCCCCAGGCCCTGGGCAACCTGCGCGAAATCTTCGGCGACCGCGTCCGGTACTGCGGCGAGATGTACGAGGGACTCGACGGCGCCGACGCCCTGTGCCTGGCCACCGACTGGAACGTCTACCGCAACCCGGACTACCGGAAAATGGGCCAACTGATGCGCCGCCGCGTCGTCTTCGACGGCCGAAACATCTACAACGCTCGCCAGCTCAAGGACTCCGGCTTCACCTACTTCGGCATCGGAACCCACTGACGCCGACCGGGACTCACTCGCGGTCATCCTTGACGAGCAGGTGCTTGAAGAAGCTCCAGATCGTCAGGTCGATCGGCAACGCCAGCAGCAGCCCGAGGATCCCGAACACCTTGCTCCAGAGCACCACGGTGAAAAGCGTCACGATCGGCGGCACCTTGACCGCCTTCTTCATGACGATCGGCGGCAACACGTACGACTCGATGAGCTGGTTCACCGCGTAGATGACCGCCACGCCGACCGCGTAGTAGGTCCCTTGCGAGAGGGCGAACAGGAACGCGATCAAAAACGCCACCGCCGGCCCGATCGTCGGAACAATCTCCGAGAA
>ENA-UOUL01001646-UOUL01001646.1-bioreactor-metagenome-genome-assembly--contig:-NODE-1646-length-29886-cov-6.738703_pt1 | contig 29886 bp, 22 predicted proteins | sample MGYA00249838_ERZ747220 | MGnify/ENA primary metagenome ERZ747220 (study PRJEB28778, sample SAMN05720191) | bioreactor metagenome | isolation source: Anaerobic biogas reactor | place: USA:Washington...
AGAACGCAGCATGCGACTTTCACCGCACGACGCTCAAGCATTCGTAACGTAGCTTTTTCACTTGCATAGCAGTTGTTTGGCTATACACTGCACGCTTCCGTTCTTTACTCCATTTACTTTGTTACCAAAATAGTCACCATTCCAGAGTATAATGGTGAAGTGGGAATAGAAGGGTTTGGTTCGTCAAAACAGGCCTTCTTTTCATTTTTACCATTGATCGCTGTTTATGCCGTATATTTTGGCACATTCCAGCATCGGTGTCGTTTGCTTTGGCTAAAGTTATATGACGCGTTTCTTCGGGTATCTGGACCTCTATTTCCTGAAATCCCACTGAGAAATTATAAAAATATGATCATATATTGAAATCGCGTCATCACCTTGATCTGGCTCTATTTGTAGCTTTTGAACTGTCGGAATCACTTGACATGGGCCTCATATGTTATTAAATTAATTATAACAACGGCGGAGTGATTACCGATGAGCTACGAAGTGATTCAGAGAGTCGGACGGTACCAGTATATTTATCTGGCCGACGGTTACCGCAATAGCGAGGGCCAGGTCAGACAGAATCGTCGTCCGATCGGGAAGATCAATCCCAAGACCGGTCAGAAGGTGTACAAGCCGGAGTACCTGGAAGAACGGCGGCGTGCGGGACAACCGGTTGAGATCCCCACTACCGAGAAGATATTTTCAGTTGACGATATCCGCCAATCATCGGTTCCTTTGGGTCTTTCTACCTGTATCGTTCGCTCGGAGAGACACTGGGTTTGTCCTCTGCACTCAGGCAGGCTGTACCGGATGCCTGGCAGGAGCTGTTCATGCTGGCGTGTTACATGATTTCCACCAGCGATCCGCTGATGTACTGCGACGATTGGCTTTCCGGAACAGAGTCTTACCCGGTGGGATCTATGTCATCACAGCGCATCAGTGACCTTATCCGATCCATCACCAGCAAACAACAGCAGGATTTTTACCAGACCTGGTATGCTGCCAATAACGAAGATGAATACCTGGCCTTGGACATCACCTCGGCGTCGTCCTATTCGGAACTGATCGATGACGTAGAATGGGGCTATAATCGCGACCATGACAACCTCCCCCAGGTAAATCTCTGCATGCTGATGGGCGAAACACGTCGTTTGCCGCTTTTCCAATCGCTATACAGCGGCAGCCAGAAGGACGTCCGCACCTTGGCGCACACGCTGGCTCAGTTTGAAGCGATCACCGGCAACCGTGCGATCACGGTCGTGATGGACAAAGGCTTCTTCAGCACCCGCAACATCAACTACATGCTCAAGAATACCGGAAACGGTCCGGTCAAGTTCCTGATCTCCGTACCGTTCACAGCGGCTTTCGCGAAGAAACAAGTGGAAAGCGAACGGAAAGACATCGACAGCATCGAGAATACGATTCTTATCAATGGCAGTTCCCTGCGGGCGGTCACCAAGGAACGGATGTGGGACAAAGACCATATGCTGTACACCCACATTTACTACAACGCGAAAAAAGCGCAGGGGATCCGGGAATATCTGTATGCGACCGTTGCCCTGCTGCGGCAAAAAGCGATAGCGAACCCGGAAAAATGCCTGGATGACGAAGCATGTCAGAAATATCTGATCATACGCAAGTCTGAGAAGCAAAGCAGCGGGTACACCATCAGCATCCGAACGGATGTCATCGAGCAAAGTCTGCGGACCGCCGGATGGGTTGTTTTGATCAGCAATGTGATCAGCGATGCCCAAAAGGCCATGGGCATCTATCGGGACAAGGATGTCGTAGAAAAAGGCTTTTTGCGCATGAAGAACAGCACTGATATGGGTAGGCTGCATGTCCATTCGGATAACGCTGCCCAAGGCAAGCTGTTTGTCGGCTTTATCGCTTCGGTTCTCATGTCCGGCATAAACAAAGTGATGGCCGAAAAAGACCTGTACCGGACATACACCATGAAGGAACTCCTGCATGTCTTGGCTAAGCTGCGCATTCAGGAGATCAACGGGCAAACGATCCTTGCGATAGTGTCCAAAGAACAGCGCCTGATCTTTGAGGCGTTCAACATCTCCCTGCCGCAGCCACTGTTGTTATAATTTTTGCTGGGATTTCAGGCTATTTTTGCTTCTCAACAGCGTAGGTGAACGCCGACAGCATGGCGCAGCGCGCCGTCCTGGAAGCGGATATCGGCCTTTTCCCCAGGGTGGCAGACGATATGGCTGTCTCGGTTATCCGTATTCTGTTCCATCTTGGCCTCCTTGAAAGTCAAAGGCCGTTCTGGCGGACAGAACAGCCCCTGTTTTTCATTGCATGATCTGGAAAGAACGGCTCTTACAAAACCAAGACAACCGCGATCCGTCCCTGATCCTGCACCTGCACACGATGTCGGAAAAATAGCATCAGCTGCCGCTGACTTCGTGAATCCAGAAGCTGAAATGGTGTTCCATGGCGTCGGAAATGCGATTGGCATCGCGCGATTTGACCACATCGACCAGCTCCGCGTGCAGCTCGATCATGCGCCGGCCGTTGTCTGTCGCCAAGATCTGCTCGATCGTGCGCCGGCGGGACGGGACCGTCAGCCGCTCGATCATGTTGCTGACCTTGTCGATCAGGTAATTGTCGGTGATCTGGACCAGCACGCGATGGAAGGCGATGTCGGCGTCGAGAACCTTGCCCGCGTCGACCTCTGCTTTAGAGACAAGCTGCTCCAGGTTGCGGAAGGCCTGCTCCAGCTGGCGGATCTGGGCCGGTGTCACCCGCCGGATCACGGTATCCAGGATTCCGGTCTCGAAGACACGGCGCAGCTCGACGATGTGCTTGGAGGCGTCCTTTTCCAGGATCAGGCCGTAGATCAGCGGATCCAGCATATGGTCGTTAAAGCTGTCGCAGACAAAGGTGCCCTCCGCGCGCCGGATCTGCAGGACGCCCTGGGAGACCAGGATCTTGATCGCCTCGCGCACCGAGTTGCGCCCGACGCCGATCGAATCGCTCAGTTCCAGTTCGGTCGGAATCTTGTCGCCTGCCTTGAGTTCGCCGCTGATGATCGCGTCGGTCACGCGCTCCACGATCTGGTCGACCACCGAACGGTTTGACATGGGCCGGAGAATGCTGTTGCCGGTTTCTTTCTGAAATGTTGGTACCATACTACACCCCTACCTTGTTCATCATGTCCAACGTTATTCAAATTACAAACAGTATAATCGCAATATCCCGGCAGGACAAGAAACCGGGGACATTTCTGCACTAACGCGGCATCAGCTGCCGGGCTGCTGCCGCGATGGCCGCCGGCGAGAGTCCGTATTTGTCCAGCAGCTCGTGGGGCAGGCCGGAGCGGCCGAACGTGTCCGCCAGACCGATCCGCTTCAAGGGCAGCGGGTGATGCTCTCCAGCAAATTCAGCCAGCGCGCTGCCCAGGCCGCCGTTGACCTGGTGGTCCTCAACCGTGACGATCGCTCGGGCTGATTTTAACAGCTCAAGGATGCCGGCCTGGTCGAGCGGTTTAAGCGATGTCACATCGGCGACACGGCAGCCGATGCCCTCTTGGGTCAGCAGCCGGGCCGCCGCCAAGGCTCGGTTCAGCACGAAGCCGGTCGAGAAGATGACCAGGTCCGATCCGGTGTCGGCCGCCAGACGGATCGCCAGCGGGTCGAAATCCGGTCCGGCGGGCAACTCGGCCACCGGCTCGCGGCCGGAACCCAGCCGCAGGTAAACCGGCCCGGGGATGGCGGCCGAAGCCAGGGTCGTGCGATAGACGGCGTCGGCGTCGGCCGGCGACAGCACGGTCATTCCGGGAATGGCGCGGGTGATCGCCAGATCCTCATAGAACTGGTGCGTCACCCCTTCCCGCTCGCCGCCCAACAGGCCGCCGTTGAGGCCAACCAGCCGCACCGGCAGGTTGGGGTAGGCGATAAACGTGCGCAGCTGTTCGCAGGCGCGCATCGTGATGAAGCCGGCGTAGGTGTCGACATAGGGGATCAGGCCCAGGGCAGCGGCGCCGGCGGCGACGTCCAGCGCGCCCTGCTCGGCGATGCCGGCTTCGAAGACGCGCTCCGGCCAGCGCTCGTGGAACGGGGTCGCCCGGGCGGCCTTGAGCGAATCGGCCGAGACGAAGACATGGCGGCTGTCCTTCTCGCCGAGTTCGATCAGGGCCTGGATAAAGGCCTCGCGTGTGCTCTTGACCGGCTCGTTCATAAGCTGTCGCCTCCAATCGCCCGCATCGCCGCGTCGACTTCCTCGACGGTCGGAACCCGCTTGTGCCAGGCGTTGTTGTTTTCCATGTACGGAATGCCTTTGCCCTTGACGGTCTGGCACTCGATCAGGGAGGGGCGGTCGGCGACAGCATGGGCTTGGCGGACAGCCTGCCCGATAGCCATGAGGTCGTGGCCGTCGATTTTCTGGGTATGCCAGCCGAAGGCGGCAAACTTCTCCGCAATCGGATACATCCCGGACACCTCGCCGACGGAACCGCCGCTTTGCATGTGGTTGCCGTCGACAAAGACCGTCAGGCGGCCCAACTTGTGGTGGGCCGCGATCGCGGCGCCTTCCCAGATGATGCCTTCCGACAGCTCCCCGTCGCCCGTAATCACATAGTAACGGCTGTCATACCTCTTCAGGCGAGCAGCCAGGGCCATGCCGGCGGCGATGGCGATACCGTTGCCCAGCGACCCGGATGTCATGTCGACCCCGGGCGTCTTGATCATGTCGGGATGCCCTTGCAGGTGGCTGGCGGTCGTACGCAGCCCGGCCAGGTCGGCGACCGGAAAAAAGCCGCGCCGGGCCAGGGCCGCATACAGCACCGGGCAGGCATGGCCCTTGGAGAGGATGAAGCGGTCGCGTTCGGGCCAGTCCGGCCGGGCTGGATCCAAGCGCATTTCTCGGAAATAGAGATAGGCGACGATCTCCGCGATCGACAAAGCCGGTCCCGGATGGCCGTCCCCGCCGCAATGTACGCTGCGCACGACATCAAGGCGCAGCAGGTTGGCCATTTTGGCCAGATCGTCGTCATTCAGATCGCTGCCAAACTGACGCGCGTCGTTCAGGCACCAGTCCGGCCGGCTCATGCGATCGTCCTCCTGCGCTCGGCGACAGCCTGCAGCGCGTGCTGCCAGGCCTGTTCAAACGAGGTCCGGAACAGGACGACCGGGCCGTAATGCTCATACTCGTCGACCCCTAGGCCTTTCAGCCAGTAGGCGCGCCGGAATTCTCCGAGCTTATGCGCCAGGCGGTCGATGACACCTGTCGGCGTCGGCTGTAAAAAGCGCTGCACCACCGGCGGGTCCTGTTCGAGCAGCTGATCCGCGGTCCCCTTCCAGTTGATCGTAACAAAGCCGCTGGCCCCGACGATCTCGGTGAAATGGTGCAGGCCGCGCGCGCCGCCTGCCATGTAATGGATCGGTGTCCTGCGCTGGAGCATCAGGTCATGGACTTTCTTGGAAACCGCCACGCCGGCCTGCCAGAGGATGTCCGGCTCGATGTCGATGGCCTGCCCGGTCACGACGTTTTGCATGTACTCGTCGAAGATGCCGGGGATATGGGCCAGGTACGCAACCGGCAGGTGATCCAGACCGGCGGTGGCCTGTTCCCAGGCGTCGCAGGCGTCCATGGCCTGCTGGACGGACATGACCTCGGTCATTGTCAGCGTATAGCCCTCGGCGGCCAGCGTCGGGATCGCTTCCAGGCCGTCTTGCGTCACCGGGATCTTCGGCGACAGGTTGGGGAAATTTTCACAGTTGAAGCGCGCCTGTCGGACGATGTTGCCAGCCTTTTCGTGGAACGGATCGCCCTGGATGGTGACATGCCCCTGACGGCCGCGGCTCGCTTCCCAGAGGGGCAGGAAAATGGCGGCGATCCGCTCGATCAGCTGCTTTTGCAGCTTGATCAGGGCCTCGTTGTCGTCAGGCTCGCCGGCCAGGATGGCATCCAGCAGCGGGAACACCTGGTCGGGAACCGCCTGCATCATCTTCCAGGCATACGAGGGATTCTGGGTGCAGCCGACGGCACCGGCTTCAATCGCCAGGCGGGCTTCGTCTTCGGTGACGTTGTTGATCCAGAACCGGGTCGGCGTCTGGTCGTGCACGCGGTGGAAATAGCGCTTGGTTTGCATAAGGTCCTCCTGGTCCTGTCGGTTTAACGCGGCTGCGGCTCTTCCTGGAAAAACCAGGGGATCTGTGCGGCGACCCGGCGAAAGTACGCTTCCGGATCCGGTTCGCGGCAGAGGATCTCCAGGGCGATGCGGCAGGAACGGTTCTGGTACATCGGCTGCAGGGCCGTAAACAGGCGCTTCAGTTCAGCCGGCGGGAAAGCCGACCCCGGGTAGTCGAAGCCGACATGCTTATCGCCATAGTAGGGATCGGCGGGGTCGTCGACGACGCAGTTGGCAAAGTGCAGGTGATCGCAGCAGTCCAGGGCACGGCTGACTTCCGTCAGGAAATCTTCCCCTTCCTCCCGGATATGGGCGGTGTCCAGCGTCAGGGCAAAATCCGGAACCGTGCGGCGCAACGCACGCGCAACATCGGCGGACAGGGCGGTCGGGCCGAGCAGGTTGCGCGCGTCCATCTGCGAGTCGCAGGGTTCGAGCAGCAGCCCGATCGGGCGTGTCCCGATGTATGCCGCCAGCTCTTGGACCGAGCGCTTGAACTGCTTAAGCCCCAGGTCGGCCAGCGCTTCCCCGGGGTGGCGGCCGCTGTTGATCATGACCTGGGCACAGCCAAGCTGACCGGCTTCGTCGACGCAGCGCTTTGCCAGATCCAGCGCCGCCTGGCGATGGGGCTCGTCCGGGGCGCACAGGGACAGATCCTGTCCCTTGAGCGGGATGACGGCGATATAGATCCCCGTCAGGCCGGAAGAAGCCAGGTCGCGGGAGATCCTCTCCCGGTCAGGGCCTTCGTAATAGAACTCCACCGAGTCGAGCGGCCAGGCAGACAAGAAGCGCAGCGACCGGCCAAAGGCATCCGCCTCGTAGCGGGAGCGGGGAAACAGGACGGAAAGGGCGACGGAGCGTTTCAAGTTCATGGTCGTTCAACCTCGCCGGGTGAGCTGGTCGGCCGCCGTCTTCAGGGCCAGTGCGCCGAACCGCGGGCTGGAATAGACAGGTTTGCCGGTCTGTTGACTGAGCCACGCCTCGCTATAGGCCATCGAGCCCTGGGCCATCAGGATGGCGTCGACGGCGTCGAGATGAGGGGTACAGGTTTTAAGGAGCAGGTCCCGGAAGGCGTCCTGGGGCAGGCCGAAGGCGCCCTCGGCCAGTGCCGGGACGAGCTGGACCGGTTTCCCCGCTTGATCGGCCGACTGGCGGACCAGGCGCAGTGTCGGGTTGAGCGTCGACGGCAACGTCGCCAGCACGGCGATCCGGCTGTGGGCGGCCACCGCGGTCTGGGCCATCAGCTGGTCGATCCGGACCAGCGGGACACCCATCTGGGCCAGCAGGGGCTGGGCGGCAGCGGCGACATCGCCGACACTGGAGCAGGACGACAAGATCAGCTCGGCTCCGTCGTCGAGAGCCTGCAGGTACAGCCCGGCCAGGCGCCGGGCCGCAGAGGGCGGCACAGATCCGGCGGCGATGGTATCGCTGAGAATGCCCGGATCCTGGTAGGACAAAAATTCCAGCGGCAGATCCGCGAACTGGGTCCGGATCTCCCGTTCCACATACTCCGTCAGCTGCGGGGTTGTGCTGGTGTAAACAATGCCAATTTTCATGCGTGCCTCCTGCTTTCTCAATATTTCGCTGCGGGCGGCCGTCCGCCGTTTTCTGCTACGTAGGATGTATGATGTTATTATAGCAAAGCGTGACCTGCGTTACAATTCAATACTGTTCATGTTCATGTTCATGCTCCGGTTTTTTTATCTGCCGGACGATCACGGGCAGCCAGATGCGCATCTCGCCGCTGCCGCGGTTGTCCCAGGCAAAATAGGGGATCAGGCGGATCGGGATGGCGCGCAGGGCGGGTGCGCGCAGGGGCTGGTAGAGGCGGTTCGGGTCGCGGCCGGGCGTTTCCATGACCGCCCCTTCCCCTTCGAGCGCCACCAGCTTCTGTCCGTCCAGTTCAAAGGGAACCGGCATATAAGCGGCGTCGGCGTAGACATGGACCGCGTCGAGCGTGTCGACCGGCACATCTGGCGATTCCAGGCAATAGACCAGCGGTCCCCGTTCGACAGCCACCTGACCGGCGGCCTCTTCGACCAGCGGATGGGCCATGGTGGCGCGCGATGGCATATCGAAGACGACCGTCACCAGGTCATGGACCGGATCTTCCAGCCGCACCGGCAAATATGTGTCCGCATCTGCCGGGCCAAGCTCGGTACGCTGGCCATTCAGGCTGATCGAGCCGCTTTCCAGCCAGCCCGGAATGCGTACCTGGAGCGTAATGGGGCGCGGATTTTCAACATCCTTGCAGGACAGGCGGATCGTGCCGTCCCAAGGGTAGTCCGTATCCTGAACGAGCGTGAAGGCCATGCCGCCCTCCAGTGTGTAACGGGCTTCGTGAGCCCCGTAGACACCGAGCCAGACTTCGTCGGCCGATGCCAGTCCGGTGTACTCGATCACCTCGAGCAGGGTGCGGGCCAGGTTGGTCGGGCAGCAGAAACAGCTCAGCTTGCTGGAGCGTTCCAGCGGCCACATCACCTTTTCCGCGAATTTCGGCGTGCGGCGCAGCGGGTTCTCGTAGAAATACTTGCCGCCATCCAGGCTGACGGCTGCCAGGGCCAGGTTGAAAAACGAGCGCTCGATCAGGTCGAACAGGCGCGCCCGGGGCTTGGCGGCGAACATCCGGTGCATCCAGAAAATGTGGCCCAGCGTGGCGCAGGTCTCGTTGTAGGCGGTGATGTTGGGCAGCTGGTAGGCATAGCCGAACGCCTGGTGGGTCACCTGTTTTTTAAGGTAGCCCTCCAAAAAATCGCCGAACGGCGAGACGCCGCTGTACAGGGCGCCGCAGCCGCCGGTCAAGTACAGCTTCTTGTCCGTCAGATCGTGCCAGACTTTGTCGAGCATCGCCAGAAGGCGCGCATCGCCTGTCTCCAGGTATAGGTCGGCTACACCCGCGTAGAGGTAGGTCGCCCGTACGGCATGGCCGAGGATCTTGTCGTGCTCGAGCAATGGGATGCGGTCCTGGTTGTCGTCGCTGCCGTTGGGCACGAGGTCGCGCAGGCGGATTGCCAGGCCGGCCGTCTCCAGGAAGCGCTTCTGTCCGGTTTCCCGGTAGAGCTCGACCAGACCCATGTAGTGGGACGGGCAGACGGCGGTTTGCACCTTCCCGGTCCGCTCCGCCTCCTGGTAAAGCGATTCCAGGTAACCGGCGGCCCGGATCGCGATCTCGAGCAGGGTCCGTTTCCCGGTCAGGCGGTGGTGCGTGCAGGCGGCCGTGAACAGGTGGCCGAAATTATAGGCTTCGAAGTCGTTGATATCCCCCTGGCGGCGGATGCCGCTGTGCTCCCGTTCCCCGATGATCTGCTTGGTCGACAGGTAGCCGTCTGGCTGCTGGGCCTGCCCGATCAGCTGGATGAATCTGTCGATCCTGGCCTCGAGGGCCGCATCCTGGCGTTCGTAGGCGACCAGCATGGCGCCTTCCAGGATTTTGTAGAAGTCCCCGTCGTCAAACGGCGGGCCTTTGTAATGGCCGTCCCGGAGGTTGGCGGCGATCTGGAAATTGGCCACGGCATGGAAGTCGTCGTCGCTTTCGAAAAGGCCGAGTACATGGGGGACCATCGTGTCCGCGACGCGGGCGGTGCGCTCCTTCCAGAAACCGTCGCGCCATGTGAACGCGGCGCGGGGCAGTGACCAGACCTGGGCATAGGGGCTCTTGCGGGTGTCAATCAGCATGGTGTTCCTCCTGGCAGGCTTAGCGGGATGTGGCGAGGGCGATGCCGCGCCCCCGGTCACCGACCGCGCAGTAGAAATGGTACACGACATCGTCGTGCTTGAGGACAAAGGGTTTGTGGGCAAAGGTCATGTCGTAGGGCTGGTCCGGCTTGACCAGCGGTTCGCCCGTCCATGGCGTCCAGTTCAAAAGGTCACGCGAACAGGCGAATGTGTCGTAGGCGGTCCTGTCGCGGGCGACGAAGAAATGCATCACCCACAGGTCGCCCCAGCGGATCAGCTGGGGGTCGCCGGAAATATTCCAGCGGTCCTCGATACCCTGATCGAGCTGGTGGCCGTCGCCGCAGCGCCGCCAATGCAGCATGTCGTCGCTGACCGCCAGGCCAATCCGCTCGATCGAGAACGGCTGGCGCTTGCCGTTGTAGTACATCAGGAAAGGATGCCCGAGCCGCTCATCCGGATCGCGGACAACCGCACTCTTATATAAGGTGACAGCCTCGAACGGGCGCACGTCCGGGTCAGACGGGGAAAGAACCGGCCCCGTCAGGGGACGCTGCCAGGGCCTTACCGGCGACAGCGTCTCCGAATAGGCGACGCCGATGCTGAGCGGATCGGGTTCATAGCCGGGCAGGGCCCCACCGATGTAGGTCATCCAGTAGCGGCCATCGTAACGCTCCGGCGTGTGGTCGCCGTCCCAGTCCGGGTTGATCAGGGCCAGGCCGCCGTCGGCCTGGCGATCGTCCCAGCCGCCGCTGCCCTGGGCCAGGACACGGCCCTGGACCTGCCAGTCCAGCAGGTTTTCGCTGTGTGCCAGCCAGGTCTCATACCCGCTCGACGCGGAACTTCCCGGGTCGAAACGGGCGTAAAACATGCCCCAGCAACCGGCTTCGCCGTCATAGAACACGGTCGGGCAATCGATGCTGCAGCCGTCTTCTTGCAGCACCATGCCCCGCTTGCGCGGCGTGCGCATCGCCTGATGGACGCGCTGCAGATCGTATTCGCTCACCATGTGCTCCGCCTCCCTTCGCCCATGGCCGTCACGCCTCGTGCGCGGCCCGGAACATGGCCTCGATGTTGGCCGGATTGACATCCGGCAGGATCGCCTCGTGGCTGGGCGAGATGACCAGGCCGGTCGGGAAGATTTCACGCAGCTGCCGGGTTGCGGCATACACCTCGTCCGGCGTGCCCCGGACGAGCAGTTCCTGGGCGTCGACGCCGCCGCAGAAGCTGACGCGGCTGCCGAAACGGTCGTGCAGGTGCTGCGGCTGCATGTTGGCGGCCAGGGCCTGGATCGGGTGGACGACATCGACGCCGCTGGCGATCAAATCGTCGATCACCGGCTCGATGCTGCCGCAGGAATGGTAGATCACCTTGAGCCCGTAATCCTTGGCCTGCTGGATCAAGCGGCGCGAACCGGGCAGAACGAACTCACGCACCTGCTCGGGCGAGATCATCAGGTTGCGCTGGCTGCCGACATCGTTGCCGATCAGGATGGCGTCAAGGTAGCCGCGGGTGGCCTCGAAGAAGATCTCGTTGGCCTTGAGGTAAAAGTCGACGATCCGGCGATCGACAGCCCGGTACATCTCCGGGGCGGCCAGCATGGTCATCAGGGCATTCTCCATGCCGAAGGCGGCGCAGGTATCCTGGAAATGAGCCGACCAGATCACGCCGACGACGGCTGCGTCGCGGGGGGTCTCGCGCACCAGGCGGCGGCAATCGTCCGGATTGATGTGTCGGGCCGGGTCCGGCCAGGGGAATGTCTCGACCAGCTCCGGATCCTCCATGTCCTCGAAAAAGCCGGGCACGGTCAGGGTGCGGTCAAAATCGCTGCCGGTGGGGTGCTTGGCGAAGCTGAGCGCCGTGTAGATGGCGTGGCTGGTGTCGGATTCATAGGGCATTTCCACCGGGTAGACATCGTCGTGCAGCTTGTCCTTCATCTCGGTCAGCGAGCCGGCCTTGAAATAACGCAGCAGACCCGGCACGGCGCCTTCGGCCGGCAGGCCCAGCCAGGTGGCGTTGCGGTCGACAGCCTCGCGGGCGATGGTACGAAAAAAACGTTCTTTGCGGTCCATGTTCGGCATCTCCTTTATCTGACGCTTTGCAGGATCAGGCTATCGCCCGGGGCGAGCTCGACCGAGCCGGACAGCTCCCGGCCGCTGAGCAGGTCGGTACAGCGGACAGACCCCAGGTCAACGGCTGCGGGCTTGTCCAGCCAACTGATTACGAAAAGAACCTCGCGCCCGTCCTTGACGCGGCGCGTCACCTCGACGCCTTCCGGCACCGCCAGGGGCGGTTCGATGCCGCACTGGGCGGCGATGAGGCCGGCCAGATCGGACAAAAGCCGCTCTTCGGCGTCGCTGGCCACGTACCAGGCTCTTCCCTGACCGAAATCATGCTCGGTCAGGCAGGGCATGCCGGCGTAAAAATCGGATCCGTAGACGGCCAGAGCCCGGGCGCCGCGCAGATGGACCAGGTCGCAGACCAAGCCGCAGGCGTACGGGCCGCTGAGGCGATCGTCAGAGGCGTCGACTTCCATCGTGTTGCCCTGGCCGGGCAGCAGGGCGTCGGTCTCCTCGACCCAGATGCCCAGCACATCGCGCAGGGGGCCGGGATAACCGCCTGTGAAAACGCGGTCGTTCTCGTCGACCAGCCCGCTCATGAAAGATGTCAGCAGGCGGCCGCCGCGGCGGACAAATTCGGTCAGCGCCTCGGCGACGCCGGGTTTCAGCATATAGAGGAGCGGCGCGACGATCACATCGTAGCCAGACAAGTCCGCATCAACCGGCAGGACTGCGACCGGAATGTTGCGCCGGTAAAAGGCGTTGTAATACTTGACCACCTGCGGCAGGTAAGCCAGATCGCGGCTCGGTCCGCTGGACAGCTCCAGGGCCCACCAGTTGTCCCAGTCAAACAGGATTCCGACGCGCGCCGGGCTGACCGCGTCGGTGACAACGTCGCCCAGGCGGGCACATTCGGCACCGATTTGGGCGCACTCGCCAAACACCCGGGTATGCTCGTGGCCGGCGTGCGCAATCAGGGCGCCGTGGAACTTCTCGACGCCGGCGATCGACTGGCGCATCTGGAAATAGAGAACGGAGTCCGAGCCGTGTGCCAGGGCCTGCAGGCTGAGCCGGCGCACCTCGCCGGGCCGCTTGAGGACATTGTATGGCTGCCAGTTCTGCTGGTTGGGCGACTGCTCGACCATCAGGTAGGAGCGCCCGCCCTTGAGGCCGCGCATCAGGTCATGCTTGAAGGCGACCAGGGCACGGTCGTCGCGCGGCGACGGGTAGTTGTCCCAGCCGACGATGTCCATGGCAGATGTCATCTTGAACTGGTCGATTTTCTTGATGTAGCCGGACATGTTGGTCATGACCGGGATGTGCGGTGTGGCCGCCTTGAGCACTTCGGCTTCGTTCCGGTAGCAGGCGATGTTCGAATCGGTCATGAAACGCAGATAGTCAAGCATGATCGGCTGGTACCACTTGTTGTCGTCGTTGCGCTCCGAGGGGACGACGATCTCGTCCCAGCAGGTAACGGTATGTCCCCAGAAGGCCGTGTTCCAGCGGCTGTTCAGCTCGTCGATGGTCTGGTAGCGTTCCTGGAGCCAGACGCGGAAAGCCGCTTCGCAATGTTCGCAATAGCAATAGGTGCCGTACTCGTTGGCCACGTGCCACATCGCCAGCGCCGGGTGATTGGCGTAGCGCTCGGCCATCTTGACGGCGATGGCGCGGGCGAAGCGGCGAAAAGACGGGCTGTTGGGGCAGATGTTGACCCGTTTCCCGTGGGTGCGCTTGCGGCCCTGCTCGTCGACCGGCAGGATATCCGGGTAACGCCGGGACATCCAGGCCGGCTGTGCGGCCGTCGGGGTCGCCAGGCAAACCGCGATGTGATTGGCGTGCAGCAAATCCAAGATGCGGTCCAGCCAGCCAAAATCGTACTGGTCTTCGGCCGGCTGCAGCTTGGCCCAGGAAAAGACCGGCAAGGTGACCAGGTTGACATGGGCCAGGCGGAACAATCGCATGTCTTCTTGCCAGGTGTCTTCCGGCCATTGGTCCGGGTTGTAGTCGCCGCCATAGTAGATCGGGTGCTCGCTCATTTCGCTCATGGTCCTCCGGAAAAAGAGAAAGGAGTCATCCTCCGGAATCAGCATTGGGCTTCATCCACAAGATGACTCCTGCTTCAAAGTCTATCGTGTCGGGCATGACCAGATATAATTACGGGTTGACCGTGGTCATGTCGGTGTTTTCCATCAGCATCTCGAGGATGCCGTCGAAATCGTCGTCGGTCTGGCTCTTGACGCCGCTGATGTAGTTCTGCCAGGCCGTGTCGTCGTTGATGTTCAGTTCGCCGGTGATGAACTTGAGGGCGTTCTCACGGACGTAGGCTTCGCAGATGCCGCCATAGCGCAGCTGGGCAGCCGAGGCTTGCTCTTCAGCGGTCAGGTAGACAATCGGCGGACGGTCGTAGGGCGAGACGGATTCTGCGCCGCCATTGCGGTCGGACTCGATCCAGTACTTGCCTTCATAGAACCCTTCGGTCGGGTTCCACCAGGGCTCAGGGTTGGAGGAAACGGCCAGCATGGCGTTGAAGTTCAGCGGGGTGAAGGGGATACCGGAACGGCAGACAGACGAGGCCATGATGCCGTGCTTGGCAACCTCGGTCGCCGGGCTGTCGCTGTTCATGATCGCGTCGACAAACGTTCTGTTGCCGTTGGCGTCAACCTGGAAGGTTTCGCCTTCAAAGCCCCAGTTGAGCATGTTGACCATGTCGTCGTTGTACTGGTAGTCGATCATGCTGACGACGTATTCGGGGTATTCGGTCTTGGCGGAGATGTAGATGCCCATGCGGGATTCGACGGACTTGCTGTCCTGGCGGGAACCCCACTTCCAGGCGGTGCCGTACTCGTCGTGGCTGGGCAGGTAGGCCAGGCCCCATTCCATGGTCGCGTCGGTCTTGGCGGTGTTCCAGCCAGCCGCGGAACCGGACCAGAGGGTCGGGCAAACCAGCGCGTAGCCGGTGGTCGCTTTTTCGACGCCGCCGTTGTAGTCGGAGGTGGCGAATTCGGGATCGATGTAGTCGCCGGCATACAGCGTGTTCAGGTATGCGAGCATCTCGCGGAAGTTGTCCTCGATCGGGCCGTAAGACCATTCGCCGTCACGGAAGTACAGGCAGTCCCAGGTGTGGAAGATGCCGACGAAGCCGCGGTAGATCGAGTAGTCCTTGGTGGAGTTCATGATGACATACTTGGCCGTTGAGGTGCCGTTGTCGATCAGGGCCTGCAGGTCTTCGACCAGCTTGGTGAATTCGGATACCGTGGTCGCCGGCTTCAGGTCGTTGGCCTTGAGCACGTCAAAGCGATAGGCGAAAGAGGTGAAGGACTGGGCGCCCTGGATGTCGTCCGGATTGTAGAAGCCGTCCATGAAATAATACAGGGAGCCGTCCTTATTGAACACGTAGGCCTGTCCGCCGTTGGTGTTCTCGACATACTCGAAGAAGTTGGTCATGTAGTCGGTATACTTGGACAGGTCGAGCAGCAGGCCTTCGTCACCGAACTCGTTGACGGCCAGGCCCTTGGAATTGGTGGTGACATCGGCGACGTCGCCGGACTGCAGGATGACCAGCTCATTGGTCTGGTAGTCGGCCCACGGGGTGCGTTCCCAGGTGATGTCAAGTGTGACGCCGAGATAGTCTTCCATCTTTTTCTGCCATTCCTGGTGCACCTTGGTGCCATCCGAGGACTGGTTGAAATCCGGGATACGGGCGGTCAGCTTGAGCGTACCGCCGGGAATTTCGGGGAACTGTGTTTCGGACGGAGCCGCGGTTGTTCCGCCGGTGGTTGTCCCGCCTGTTGTCGTCGCCTTGGTCGTGGTTGCACCCGTGGTGGTTGTCGCACCGCCGGTGCAGCCGGCAAACAAGGAGACGGCCAGGGCCAGCACAACGATCAGCAAGAGTGCTTTTCTTGTTTTCATGTGGTCATGAACCTCCCTTAAATAAATATGGTGATGACGATTATCTACACAGGGCAAATCGCACGCCCTGATGTATTCATTAAGACGGCTGCTTTTTTGCGGATCAGCCCTTGACCGCGCCCAGCTGCATGCCTTGGGCAAAGTACTTCTGCAGGAACGGGTAGACCAGCAGGATCGGACCGATCGTGGCCAGAATGCAGGCATACTGGACGTTCTTGGCATTGAGCAGGCCGTTGTTCAGCATGTCCGTGATCTCGGTCATGGTCGACGTGCCGGATGTGAAGACAATTTTGCGCAGGACCATCTGGATCGGCTGCCGGCCCTGGTCGCGGATGTAGAGCAGGGCGTCGTAGAAGCTGTTCCAGACGCCGACCAGCGAAAAGAGGCCGAACGTCGCATAGAGCGCCTTGGACAGGGGGACATAGACGCTGAGCAGAATCCTGAACTCGCCGGCGCCGTCGATGCGGGCCGCCTCGCGGATCTCGTAGGAGATGCCCCGGTAGAAGGCCCGGTAGACGAAGACGGAGTAGGCCGACACGGCGTTGGGTAAAATCAACGACCACCAGCTGTTGATCAGGCCCAGGTCCATGATCAGCAGGTAGGTCGGCACGGTGCCGCCGCTGAAGAACATGGTGATCAAAAGGTAGATGGTCAGGGGCTTACGCAGGACAAAGTCGCGCAGCATCAGGACGTAGGCCAGAAGAGACGTCAGGGTCAAACTGAAGGCCGTAGCCCCGATGGCGATGACGATCGTGTTGTAGTAGGCGCCCCAGATGTTGGCTTCGGCAAAGAGGAGCCCGTAACCGAGCGTGTTGAACTCCTTGGGGAACCAGGTCACCTGGCCGGTGGAGATCATCTGGTTGCTGGACAGCGAGACGGCGATGACGTTGAGGAACGGGTAGACGAAGATCAGGCCCAGGACGGCCATGAATACGATCAGGGCGGCGTCAAACAGCCGGCTGCCGACATAGATCTGGTTTTTCATTTTCTGACTGGCCATATCCTTACCTTTCACCACAGGTTGTTTTCCGGGTTGATCTTGCGCACGGCCATGTTGGTGCCGTAGACCATCAGGAAGCCGACGACCGAGACAAACAGGTTCACGGCGGTCGCGTATTCAAAGTTGCCGCGCACGATACCCTGGTAGTAGACGAAGGTGGACAGCACTTCGAGCTGGCTGCGGTTGCTGTCGTTTTGCATCAGCAAGATTTTGGTGAAGTCCGTGTTCAGGATGGAGCCGGCGTTGAGGATCAAAAGGACGCTGGTGGTCGGTAAAATGGCCGGCCAGGCGATGTTCTTGATCTTCTGCCAGCGGTTGGCTCCGTCGATGTTGGCCACGTCGTAAAGGAACGTGTCCACGTTGGACAGGGCCGACAAGTACAGGATCGACCCCCAGCCGACACCCTGCCAGACGGCCGAGCCGACATACTGGAGCAGGAAATACTTGTCGCCGTTGTTCATGTCGATCCGGGCCAGGCCGAACCATTCGCGCACGTCGTTAAACATGCCGTTGACCGATCCGAAGCCGTTGAGCATTGACACGATGACCACGACCGAGATGAAATGGGGCACGTAGGACACGGTTTGAATCGTCCGCTTGTACCAGATTCCCTTGAGTTCGTTGAGCAATATAGCAAAGATCATCGGCATCGGGAAGGTCCAGACGAGTGTCGCGACACCGACGCGCAGCGTATTCCACAGGACCTGCATGCTGTTGACATTCTTGAAGAAACGGATGAAGTTTTCCAAAAAGGGGTCGGCCCATTCGCTTCCCCACACACCCCTGGCGGCCTTGTAATCCTTGAAGGCGATCAGGATGCCGTAGATCGGGATATACTTGAAGATGAAGACCAGGACGATTCCGGGTATGGCCATCAGGATCAAGGTTTTCTGCTGCCACAGTTTTCGCATGGTCGACTCCTGTTAAGGGCAGCTGCGCACGGCACAGCTAGCCTCGGTGGTATTCGGTGAGCGTGAAGATGCAACATCATACGTATGATGCTACATCAAAGGTACCACGGCTTTTGGTGATTGTCAACAACAACTTGTCCTGCCTTCTGGACCTGCGTCACAAAATTGCCTGCCGGAGCTTGAAGGACTGCGGTCCGGCGACTTGCATTTTCGCCTGGGACACGTTATAACCCAATGTAGGATGTATCGGCAAAAAGCGCCGCCGTCCGGGAGGATGACAGATATGGATCTCACCCAGAAGCTGAAAAAACCCGATTATGAGAAGCAAGTCGCCGACACGCGCGACACGCGCATGGCCTGGTGGCGCCAGGCCCGCTACGGCCTTTTCATCCATTACGGCCTCTATTCCCAGGTGGGCCGTCACGAGTGGATGATGAAGCTGGAAAACTGGCCGATCCCCGAGTATGAAAAACTGGCCGACACCTTCAGCCCCCGGCCGGGCATCGCCCGCGAATGGGCCGCCCTGGCCAAAAAAGCCGGCATGAAATACATGGTGCTGACCGCCCGCCACTGCGACGGGTACAGCCTGTGGGACTCGGCGACCAACCCCTATAACAGTGTACGGCGCGGTCCCGGCCGCGACCTGGTGGCCGAATTCGTCGCCGCCTGCCGCGAGTTCGGCCTCAAGATCGGCCTTTACCTGGTCCTGATGGAATGGCATCACCCGGACTGCGACCGCTGCGCCTGGGACAGCGACGCGCGCAGGCGCTACAACGACCACATCACCGGCATGGTCCGCGAGCTGATGACCCAGTACGGGAAAATCGACCTGCTCTGGTACGACTGCCCCCTGCCCATGGAAAGCTGGGAAGGCTGGGACTCGTTGGAACGCAACCAGATGGTACGCGGCTTGCAGCCGGAGATCATCATCAACAACCGCAGCCGCCTGGATGAGGATTACAGCACGCCGGAGGGACACATCACGCCCGCCGACGGCGACTGGGAATCCTGCATGACGTCCAACCAGCTGGCCTGGGGACACATCGACCCGGCCCAGGCGGCCCGTTTCACGCGCCGCGCGCCTGAGATCATCCACATGCTCAACACGGTGACCGCCGGCGGCGGAAACCTGCTGCTCAACATCGGCCCGCACGGTGACGGCAGCATCCCGGAAGACGTCGTCGAACCGTTCGAGACCGCTGGGCGCTGGCTGGCCGAAAACGGCGAGGCCGTCTACGGCCTCAAGGACCGGATTTTGCTGCGCTGCACCAGCGGCGTCTGCGGCGTCAGCCTGGATCAGGCCAAAAAGCGCGCCTACATCTGGCACTGGATCTGGCCGAAGGGCGGAGAAACCTATATCGGCGGCTTTATCACGCCCGTCCGAAAAGCCTGGACGCTGAACACGGGTAACCCCGTCGCCTTTGATCTGCTGGACCGGCGTATCCGCCTCAAGGGCCTTCCGGACGCCTGCCCGGACCCGCACGCCGGCCTGGCTGTGACCGTGCTCGAGTTCGATACGGACGGCTGGATCGAACACACCATGCTCAAGCCGCCAGCCCGGGCGAAAACCGGCAAGCCCGCCGATCTCGGCGATCTGAAGTGAGGAGGCGATTGCTTTGATCAAGGACATGACAACCTGGGACGCGCCGCCGCTCCCGCCTCTGCCCGATCAGGTCGCCGGGGTCCGGCAGCCGGTCATCGACCTAGCCGGCCCCTGGCACTGGACTTCGGGTCCCGAAGACAGCGACTGGCTGGACACGACCAGCCGGGAATGGCAGCCGGTCGACATCCCCAATGACCTCGACGCGCTCGGTCTGGAACCGGCCTCGGGTCATATGGCGTTCCGGCGGTCGGTCGACATCCCGGCGGATTTCAAGGGCCAACAGGTCTTTTTGCGCTTTGAGGGCGCCATGTTCGAGGCAGCCGTCTGGATCGATGGCCGCGAAGCCGGTCGTCACCGGGGCGGCTTCACCACGTGGACGCGCGACATCACCGGCCTGGTCACGGCCGGGACGCCGGCGGAGCTGCTGGTCGGCCTGAAAAGTCTTCCCGGCCAGCTCAACGCGGCCCAGACCGGCGGCCTGATCCGTCCCGTGCGGCTGCTTGCCCTGCCGCCGGTTCACATCGGCCGGCTGCACTGCCGGACATGCCGCAGCGCCAACGATGTCGATTTCGACCTGCACATCCAGCTCGAACTGGCCGGTGCGGCGCAAGGCCTTAAGGTGCGCTTTGACCTGACCGGCCCGGATAACCAGACCGCCTGGAGCGCATCCTACGCAGCCGATCAGCTGCCCGACACCATCGCGCCGACGATTCCCGCCCCCCTGACCTGGGATGGTGAGCACCCCAGGCTCTATACCCTGACCTGTGCTCTTTGCCGGGGCGATCAGGTTCTGGAACAGGTATCGCAGGCGGTGGGGTTTCGCGAGATCCGCTGGGGCGACGGACAGCTCCAAGTCAACGGACGGCCGGTCAAGCTGCGCGGCGTCTGCTACCAGGCATGCGCCCCCACCACCGGCAAGGCCATATCACCAGACCTGCTGGCCGAGGATCTGCGCCTGCTAAAAGCTGCGCATGTCAACTTCATCCGCACGGCCGGAAGTCCGCCGCTACGTGAGCTGCTCGACTTGTGCGACCGGCTCGGGGTTTATGTCCAGGTTGACGCACCGTTCGACGAAATCGACCAGAGCCTGCCTGCAACGCAGAACAGCCCGCGCTGGACCGGTGATTTCCTCTCCCAGGTCGCTGAAATGGTCGAGCGCGACCAGGACCACCCCTCGCTCCTGATCTGGTGCCTGGGTAACGAGAGCGCCTGGGGCAGCAATCTCCGCCTGGCCGCCGAGCATATCCGGCGGACCGACGGGACGCGACCGCTGATCTTCAGCTACCCGATGAGCCACGACGGCGAGCAAAATCCGCCCGACCTGTGGAGCGTTCACTACCTGGATGCCCGGATGGACCCGGGCGTGCCTTTCGATCACCTGGTGATCGGGCACACGCACGGCTCCGACGACCCGCCCGGTTATGCGCTGGGCTTTTCGCGCCAGGCCGGCCTGCCGGTCCTGCACGACGCGATCGCCCGCGTCGCCTGCCATGACCGCGACGCCCTGCGGCGCGATCCGGCGGTGCGCGAATTCTGGGGTCAGAGTATGCTTGCTCACTGGGACCGGATCTGGGCGAGCCCGAACGCCCTGGGCTGCGCGGTCTGGAGCGCCGTCGACGATGTGACCATCCAATCCGGCGGCAGCCGCCTCAATGCGTGGGGGCTTCTGGACGTCTGGCGCCGGCCCAAACCGGAATACTGGCATGTCCGCCGCGCTTATGCACCGCTCCGGCTGCGCCGGGATAGCCTCAAGCAGGCAGACGGCGCCTGGCAGATCGAGATTGAGAACCGTTTCTGCCACACGGACTTGGACGAGCTGGCGATCCGCTGGCAGTCCGGTTCCAGGAGCGGGCGCCTGGCGGGCTGTACAGCCGGACCGGGACAGACCGGCATCCTGAATTTGCCGGCCGAGGCCTTCGGCGCGGGACAAACCTGCCAGCTGTCTTTCTATGACGCGGCCGGTCTCCTGGTCGAGGCGCTGACCGTCTCGACGCAGACACCGGGCCCTGCCCTGCCCCAGCGGACCGGCCGCAGCCAGATGCCATCTGTCGAGGAAGATGGCGACAGGCTGTTGATCCGCCTTGAACAGGGCTTGATCCGCCTGTCGAAGATCACCGGGCAGATCGAGGCGGCTGAATGGGCCGGCCAGGTCATCCTGACCGGCGGGCCGGGCCTTATCATGACCGGTATCCGGCTGCCGGACTGGACGCTGGACCGGATGGAACACGTGTTCGAGGACAACAGGCTTGTTGTCACGATTCAGGGCCATTACGGTTCGGTGGTGTCGGTCACGTTCCGCCTGCAGATCGACGCCGGCGGCCGGATCGACACAAATTACACGCTGGACGCGATCAATCTGCCGATGCCGCGAACCGTCAAGATCCGGGTCGGCCTGGATACAGGCGGCCTGGAAGAGATTGGGGTCAGCTACCAGCTGGACGCCTCGGTCGACCGCCTTTCCTGGCAGCGGCAGGGCTTGTGGACCCACTATCCCGAGGATCACCTGGGGCGCCCCCAGGGCACGGCCGTCCGTACCGGTGCCGCGCGCCAGATCCGTCTCGGCGAACGCCCCGCCTGGCCCTGGGCGCTGGATGAAAAGCAATTTGACCTGTATGGCCGGTTCGACACCGGCTGGCGCGGCAGCCTGGATTTCCGGTCCGCCAAGCATAACATCTGCCAGGCCACCGCCTGGTCCAGCCGGCAGGCTGGCGCGGTGACGGTCCTTTCAGACGGCCGCGACGCGGTTCGGCTGGATGTCGTACCGCACCCCGACAGCGTCCTGGATGACCGCGACGCGCGTATCCGCTACAGTGGGACCTGGTATGCCATAACCGACCGCAGCGGCAGCTGGCGCGACACGGAAATGGCGTCGCAGACGGCAGGCGACCGGGCCGAGGTCTCGTTTACGGGCACGGGCATCGAATGGTACGGCCCGCAGGACATGATCGGCGGCATCGCCCGCGTGCTGGTCGACGGCCAGCCGGCCGAGCCCGCGATGAGCCAGGGTCCCCTGGATGTCGAACGGCCCGGAATGTCGCGCGGTTACGAGAAGCGCTACCAGCGGCTGCTCTTCGCCGTCAGCGGCCTGCCAGATGGCCCGCACACCCTCACGATCGAGGTTACGGGACAAAAGGACAAGGGCGCCGATTACCCCTATGTCCTGATCGACTGGTTCCGGGTCCACCAGGCCAAACCGGATCCCGTCCGCCTGGCGATTCTGAACCAATGGAATGTCCGTCGCCTGGCCTGGGGCAACCAGGTCCGCGAGGCCATTCGCGTCGCGCCCGGAGACGGCGGACACGCCGTGCTGCAACTGGGCGCAATGCCGGCAGGCAATGAAAAGGCAGGTGCCAGACCATGATCATCGAAGCGCCGCAATGGCCCCATCCGATTGTTTTCCCCAAGCCCGCCGCTGTGGCTGGCGTCGCCGCGCCGGTGATCGACCTGTGCGGCACCTGGTCGCTGGCGCACAATCCGCAGGGCGACTACTGGCTCAGCAGCCAGACCGGGATCAGCTGGACCGAGACCGTGGTGCCCGGCGACTTGTCCGCCGCCCGGAAGCGGCGGGGCACCTGGGCCGTTGACCTGTACGTCTACAAACGCGAAATCCAGATTCCGGCGGATTTTTCCGACCAGCGGATCCTGCTGCGCTTCGAGGGCAGCTACGGCCTGACCCGCGTCTGGATCGACGGACATTTGGCCGCGACCCACGAGGACGGCTTCATCACCTGGTCTTGTGACATCACGGCCTGGGCGACGCCGGGCCAGCCGTGCCTGGTCGTGATCGGGATCGAGAACTATAACGACGAAGTCAGCGGGTTCAACGCCGGCGGCCTGGTCAGGGGGCTCAGCCTGGTGGCGCTGCCGCCGGTTCACCTGACCCGCCTGCACAGCCAGACCCGTTTCGCCGCCAACGGCCGCGACGCCAGCCTCGAACTGCTGCTGGGTACCGCCGGCCAGTCACGCGCTCCGCTCAGTCTGGACGTGACGCTGACCGGGCCGCAAGGGGATGAAGCCCATCGGGGAACGTATGTGCTGGCTGCAGGCAGTGACCAAACCCTGACGATCCAGGTCGGTTCGGTGCAAAAATGGGACGCCGAGCATCCCCATTTGTACCGGCTCGAAGCACACTTGGTCCTGAATGGCCAGATCACTGAGGTTGTCCGCCAGCAAGTCGGTTTTCGCGAGATCCATCGAGCGGGCAACCGGCTCTATGTCAACGGCGATGAGGTCAAGCTGCGCGGGGTCTGCCGGCATGACATCTCGCCGCACAACGGCCGTACGGTCACAGACGACGAGCTCCGGGCCGATGTCCGCTTGTTCAAGGAAGCCAACATCAACTACATCCGGACCTCGCACTACCCGCCCAGCGAAGCGTTCCTCGACTTGTGCGACGAGGTCGGCATGTATGTCGAGGACGAGGTCGGTCTGGCCTTTATCGGGCGCAGCCTCAAATACACAGAGAAGTCGCCTGCGCACACCAAGCGCTACCTGGGCTTTTTCAGCGCCCTGGTCGAGCGCGACCGCAGCCACCCCAGCGTCCTGATCTGGTCGCTGGCCAACGAATCGTTCTACGGGCCCAATTTCGCGGCGATCAATGCCTGGGCGCACCAGGAGGATCCTTCCCGTCCGACCAAGTTCAGCTACCCGATGACCATGCAGGAGGAGGATGAACCGGTCGACATCTGGAGCGTCCACTACCCCAACCACGACTCAGACCTGGCCAAGAAGCACGACAACGTCAGCGTCGGCTTTTTGCCCGGCCGCGACGTCCCGGTTCTGCACGACGAGTGCATCCATGTCCCCTGCTACAACCGCGGCGAACACCGGCGGGATCCGGCGGTGCGCAATTTCTGGGGCGAGAGCATCCGCCGTTTCTGGGACAACATCTGGCAGACGCCCGGCGCGCTGGGCGGCGCCATCTGGGCCGGTATCGACGAAGTGTCGTTTGCCGCCCCCGGGCGTATCCTGGAGTGGGGCATCATCGACGTCTGGCGGCGGCCGAAGCCGGAATACCACCTGACCAAGAAAGCCTACTCGCCGGTCCATGTTCTGAACGAGCACTTGGCAGCACCTTCTTCGGGCCTATTGGAGGTGCCGGTCGAAAACCGCTTCTGTCACACGAATTTCAACGAGCTGACGATCACCTGGCGCTGCGGCGAGGCGCAAGGCCAGCTCCGGGGCCCGGACCTGGCGCCCGGCCATACCGGCGCGCTCAAACTGCCCCGGCGCGACTGGCAGCCCCGGGATCGGGTCGAACTGACCTGGACCGATGCCTACGGCCTGACGGTCGACGCGCATGAGCTGACCCTGGATCAAGAACCGGCCCGGCTGCCGTCATTTTGCGGCCAGGCGCCTGAACTAGACATCACCGATTCGTCGATTCAGGTCAGCGGCGCTGGCTTTCATCTCACCTGGAACCGCGCCACAGGCCAGATCCGGGAAGCGGTCCGGGCCAGACGGGTGGTCCTTAAGGGCGGTCCCGACCTGCACCTGGTCGGTGCCGATCCGGGGCCATGGACGTGTATCAGCTGTACGGCCGAGATCCGGGACAACCTGGCGGTTATCACCAGCCGCGGCCGTTATGACGCGGCAGGAACCGTCACCTGGATCACCCGCGTGGACGCCCGGGGCCTCGTCCAGGTCCGTGTCCGGCTCGACGACTGGCACCTGGCCATGCCGCAGTCGATGAAGATCCGCGTCGGGATCCACCCCGGCGGTCTGGACGAATGGGGTATCTCGTTTCTTGCGGACCGCTCGGCCGATGCCGTCAGCTGGACGCGCGAAACCAGCCAGAGCGGCTGGCCAAAGGACCATATCGGGCGCAGCCAGGGAACGGCGATGCGGGACAACGGCGGGCGCGATCTGGCCTATACAGAAAAACCGGTGCTGCCCTGGTCGCTGGACATGAAGTGCCCGGTCCTGTTCGGCACGCATGACCCGGGCCTTCGCGGCACACAGGATTTCCGGTCGTCCAGGCACCACATCCGCGAAGCCACGCTGCGATCAGGCCCTGAACATATGCTGACTGTGCTGTCGGACGGAACACACAGCGTGCGATTTGAACTTGCGCCGGATCCTGACGCCATCATCGACGACCGCGACGCGGCGATCGTTTACCGCGGCAACTGGCACGTCCAGCACGACCCGCGCCACCTGGGCGGCACGGAGACGGTTAGCTTCACCGCGGGCGACACAGCCACCTGCCAGTTCAACGGTACCGGGCTGGTCTGGATCGGTTCTGCGGATGTGATCAACGGCCTGGCTCGTGTCACAGTCGATGGGGTGGTCCGGGAAGATCGGGTCAACCTGCGCGTCGCCGGACCGGAATTTGCCGGTTCCTCGATCGGGTTCGACAAGAAATTCCAGCAGCTGCAGTATGCCGTCACCGGTCTTGAAGACGGCCCGCATACAGTCTGCATCGAGGTGACCGGCGAACGAGGTCCGGAGGCAACCGACTGCGTGGTCGGGATCGACGCCTTGCGCGTCCTGCGCGACCAGGCGGACGATGTCCGGCTGCATGTCATCCAGGACTACAATTACCCGCGTCTGGCCTGGGGCAATTTCCTGCGCCCGGCCGTCTTGATCGGGACCGGCAGCCAGGCAACGGCCTGGATCCAGCTCAGCGACTGAAAGGAGCCAAACCATGCAGCAGATACCCCGATGGGAACTCTTCGAACGGAGCCTAAAGTCCGGCAGGGCGTATGACAACCCCTTCCTGGAGGTTGAACTCGAAGCCGTCTTCAACAGCGGACGCCATCGGGTGCGTGTCGACGGCTTCTATGACGGCGAGGAAGACGGCTGTCCGGTCTGGCGAGTCCGTTTCGCACCGCCGGAGCAGGGAACCTGGCGCTACACGACAACATCAAACGATCCGGATCTGGACGGGCAAAACGGCGAGTTAAGCTGTACCGAACCGGTGTCGGGCGGTCCCCTTGTGGTCAATCCGCAGTTCGGCAACTGGTTTTTCCGGGCGGACGGCAGCCCGCAGCTGATCGTCAACGAGGGCTGGTACCCTCATCCGGCCAACGGGCGCTTTTTCAGTCATGATGATGTTGATTACCAGCAGCCAAGCGAGCAGGACATGAAGGATTATATCCGCATCCTTTCCGGCTACGGGGTCAACTTGGTGATCGACATCGCCCAGCTGTATGCCCGCCAGTCCACGATCACGGACACGTCTTTCCGCTGGCCCTGGGCGGTCGTCGACGCCGCGTCCAACCGTATCGACAAAGACCGCTTCAACCTGGCCTACTACCAGCGCATGGACCGTGTCATGCGGGTTGCGCGCGACAACGGCATGTTTTTCGCCCTGGAACTGCTCTATGACAACTCGGTTGTCCGGCCGCGCGAGTGGTCGCACCATCCCCTGAACACGGCCAACGGCGGCTGGCTGGCCGGCAACGAGCACGGCACCGGCTGGGATGTGATGTTCGACTGCGGCAATGCGGTGCATGTCGCCTACACGGCGCGCTGCCTCCGGTACACGATCGCGCGCCTGGCGCCCTACTGGAACGTGCTCTGGTCAATCGGGTCCGAAAACGGCAACCTGATCCGGCTGCCGCACGAGCTGTTGCCCCATGCCCTGTTCCCGGCCGAAAAGGCTGCGGCCTGGTACAACCACTGGGGCGATTTCATCGGGCGCACGGACCCCTACGGGCGGCTGCGCACCTACGGCGACGCCGGCAAACAGCCCCTGATGGTCACGACGACCTACAACAACGTGATCGTGACCCAGGACCCGCGCGACTACCGCAAAAACGATCCGGACGCCTATTACCAGGCCATGAACGACTTCGGAGAACACTTCTGGCGTTATGGACGGCCGGTGGTGATCGGGGAAATGACAGCCGGGACGGGCGGACATTACGACATGGAGCGCCGCCTGTACTGGATCGGCTTTGTCAGCGGCTACATGATGGGCCGCGCGGACCGGCATTTCGCGCCGGTGGTCGATGGCAAGCTGCTGGAAAGCGAGAAGTTCAATGTCGCCGGCGATCCGCCGATCTATGCCGATCTCAAGCGCATGGCCGATTTCATCCTCGGCCAGGACATCCCCTTCTGGCGCATGCGCCCCGCGGACGAGTTGCTGGACTCCTCCGGCAGCATGGTCTACTGCCTGGCGGCCCGCGACGAGGTCTACCTGCTTTATTTCGTACACGGCGGCCAGGTCAGCCTGTCTGTTCCCCAATCGGAATACACCTGGTTTTGTCCGTCCAGCGGCAAAATCCGGGAAACCGGTTCCGTTGCAGCGGGTACCGCCTCGTTCACCGCGCCCGATGGGGAAGACTGGGTCTTGCTGCTCCGCTGCTGATGGCCTGACAGCCGCTGCACGCTGACATGGTACAATACCCTTATCTGCAGGAAGCCTTCACAGCTGCCGGTGATGAGGTGTTGTCCCTATGCATCAGCTAGATTCCGGAAAAGACGCTTTTGTCCGGCTCGACGCCGCGCCATGCAACATCAACGCCCTCAGCGCGCTCAAACCGCTCTGGTTTGACAACAGCACGGACAACTACCTGAGCCAGGGACGAACGGAAGACATGCTGTTCTATATGCTGGACGGGCGCCGCAAGTATACGGTCGTCGACGACGCGTCACCATTCTGGGTCGAAAGCGGCGACATCCTCTTTCTGCCCGCAGGCAGCCGCTACCTGACGGTCTGCCGCTGCCAGCCAGGCCAGACAGGATCCGGGATCTGCATCAAGTTCATTCTGGCAGATGAAAAGCAACAAGCCTTACGTCTGGGCAGCCGCCCTTTCGTGATCGCCCATGACCAGAACGATCACTTCCGGCTGCTGTTCGAAAAGACGCTGGCAGCCGTTCTGCAGGGCGTGGGTGGGCGGACGCGGGCCAAGGCGTGCGTGTTCAGCCTGCTTAGCGACCTGATCGCGTCAGTGCGCGCGTCTTCGTTCAGCCAGCATGCCTTTGCAGAGATTTATCCGGCGATCCAGATCATGGAACAAAGGCTTCAGGATAACATCCCGGTCGCCGATCTGGCCCAACTGTGCCACGTGAGCGAATCCGTTTTCCGCAGGCGTTTCAAGCAGTATGCCAAGCTGCCGCCGCACCAGTACCGCAACCAGCTGCGGGTCAACAAGGCTGACGAACTGTTGGAAACAGGCCTGTACACCGTTGAGCGCGCCGCAATGGCCCTTGGCTTTACCGATGCCTCGCACTTGTGCAAGGTCTACCGGAAATTCAAAGGGCATTCGCCCAGGGAAACAGCAGGGACCCTATAGCGCCATCCAGCGCCGGTTTTCCACGGATGCCAGCAGGGCGTCCAGGATCTTCTGGCACTTCAGGCCGTCGCGCAGAGTGGGCGCGAACGATGGCGCCCGACCGCGCAGGACATCAATCCAGGTCTGCATCTGCGACGCTTTATAGCGCTCCGGCACCTGGATGGTTTCCATCGGCAGATCCAAACCGCGGCCGTCGTCGGAACAGATCTGGATTTCAGAGGGCTTGTTCAGGTCGAATGTGATGGCGCCCTTGCTGCCGTAGATGTCGATGCTGATATGGTTCTTGTTGCCGATCGCGCTCCGGCTGACCCCGAAGGTCGCCGACGCGCCGTTGTCCAGTTCAGCGAGAAAGTTGCAGTAATCGTCCGTGTCGACCGGGGCATACTCGTCCCGGTCCAAACGCAGCCGCTGCTTGACCGCGATGCCGGTCTGGGCCGTGACCGCCGTAAAGTCGCCAACCAAGTGGGCGATCATGTCGATGATATGCACCGCGAGATCCCCGGAAACCCCGTAACGGGCGATCTCGCTGACAAAGCGCCAGTCCAGGCGACGGCCTTTCATGAAGGCGCTGGCTTTGAGATACTGGGCATAGACACTGATCACGTCGCCGATCGATTGCTGTTGCAGCAGGTCATGGGCGTAGCGGACGGCCGGCATGAAGCGGTAGGAAAAGCAGACCATGGCCGGGATGCCGGTGGCTTCTGTGGCCGCTACAAGCTGTTCCACCTCGCCGGTGCCGATGCCGACGGGTTTTTCCACGCAAAAGGGCTTGCCAGCCGCGACGGCGGCCATGGCCACCGGGCAATGGCTGTTGTTGGGCGTGCAGATATCGACGGCATCGACATCAGCGCAGGCGATAAGGTCGCGGTAATCGGCAAAACGCCGGTCTTGGGGCACATTGTACTTGTCCCCGGTTCTAGCCAGGTGCTCCGCATCGATGTCGCAAAGGGCGGCGATGGTCACGCCCTCGATTTTGGCCAGCGGCGGCAGGTGGGCACCATTGGCGATACCGCCGCAGCCGACGAGTCCAACCCGGATTGTTTTCATAGCAAATCTTCCTTTCCCCTTACCGGTTTTCCAGCGCAGCAGATTTTCCGTATACGGGTTTGGGCCCGCCGCTGGGGGCCGTCCAGGCCGCCGCGTTGCGCAGCACTTGGCAGATGTGCGGATTGTAATAGGTCGGGTAGGTTTCGTGGCCGGGACGGAAATAGAAGACCTTGCCGTCGCCTCGGTGCCAGCCGCAGCCGCTGCGGCAGACTTCGCCGCCCGAGAACCAGCTGATCAGGGCCAGGACATCCGGTGTCGGGATGTTGAAGCGCTCGCCATAGGTCTCTTCACCGGGCAGTTCGAAATATTCAGGCA
>ENA-UOUL01001647-UOUL01001647.1-bioreactor-metagenome-genome-assembly--contig:-NODE-1647-length-29883-cov-88.987452_pt1 | contig 29883 bp, 31 predicted proteins | sample MGYA00249838_ERZ747220 | MGnify/ENA primary metagenome ERZ747220 (study PRJEB28778, sample SAMN05720191) | bioreactor metagenome | isolation source: Anaerobic biogas reactor | place: USA:Washington...
ACCACTCACTTTGGAGAAATAAAAGAGTTTGCTCAGCATAGGGAAGGCTTTGTTAATGGATGCATGGAATTCGACCCGGAGAGTTTACAACCCCTTTATAGGTTGAAAATCGGAACTTGGGGTGATAGTCACGCTTTCTTGATCGCTCTGAAGCTGGGCATGGATCCGGCTTTGATAGCTCACGCTTATGAAATCAGCTATGGCAAACCGATGGCTTTTCAGTGGGAATCCGGTATCCAGTCCGAAAAGCTGATCGATGAAGCGGCTATTCAGGCACACCGGGAAAAAGAACGCGCTCGGGAGGAAGCGGAAAAAATTCAAGCGCGGTTGGAACGGCAGAGCAAGTATGAAAAGAAGAACCTGAAAGTTGGGGATCGGGTCTATATAAGTACTATGCAGCGTACCGGTGTGGTCTGCGAGGAGGAGAATGCTAAGGGCGATCTGGTGGTTTTGGTTGTGGGCAAAAAGTTTCGCATCAACAATAAACGCTTGTCGCTGCATATTGACCGGGAGGATCTCTACCCGGAAGATTATGATTTGGACGTGGTATTGGAAACCAAGGAGAATCGGAAAAAGCGGAAGACAATGGGTAAGCACCATATCGAAGGACTGGTGATCGAGTCTCGGGATGATGTTATTGAGCCTAAATAAGTCTGGGTGGAGGGCTCTTCATGAAAGATCCAAATCCGCCGTCGCCGGTCTTACGGGAGTGTAGGGGACGATGCCCACATCGTCCCGGGCTCCTGGCAATCCCAAAATCATCATATGGGTATGGCTTGGGAATACTCGTGCCATATCTGATATATGAACGCGGGGCGATGTGGGCATTGCCCCCTACTAACTGCCCACGAAATCCTACCCTGGCGGAAATTTCTGGATCCTTTCAGCAGTCTCAGAGCTCCCCCCTAACTAAAGCACATCCAGAGTTGCGGGAGGTTAACACTCTGGCTTTATGGTAATATATATAATACGGCATTTTGTGGCAGAAGCGGAGGAATATGATGAAGGATAGGTTGTTTCGTGACATTCTTCCCCGGGTATCAAAACCAATCAGGTACACCGGTAATGAATTAAATATTATCAAGAAAGATTGGGATAGCAGTCGGGTAAAAATGGTGTTTGCTTTTCCCGATGTATATGAGGTGGGGATGTCGCATATCGGTGGGCGGATATTGTATGGGGTGATCAACGAGACTACCGATCATCTGCTGGAGAGGTCTTTTGCCCCCTGGCCGGATATGGAAAAGCTGATGCGGGAGGAAGGGATCCCTCTGTATGCCCTGGAATCCTACCGTCCCTTGACTGATTTTGAGGTAGTGGGTTTTTCTCTGCAATATGAGCTGTCAGTTACTAATATTCTAAATATGCTGGATCTGGCTGGGATACCGATATTTAGCCGAGAGCGCACTGATGATGATCCGCTCATACTGGCTGGAGGGCCGGTGGCTTTTAATCCGGAGCCTTTCAGTGATTTCTTCGATCTTTTTATGATCGGAGATGGTGAAGAGGCTCTGCCGGAACTTCTGGATGAAGTGGAACGGGTGCGGGATCTGCCCCGTCAGGAAAAACTATTGCGTTTGGCGAGAGTTGAAGGGATCTATGTGCCTTCTCTGTATGAAGTTTCTTATAATAGTGACGGCACTCTAGCGGCTATGGAACCTCTTTATCCTGAGGTGCCCCGGAGGGTGCGCAAAGCGATAGTGGCTGATTTGGATGAGGCCTTCTATCCTGATAATCCTATTCTTCCCTATATGACGGTGGTGCATGACCGGGCTGTATTGGAAGTAATGCGAGGATGTCAACGGGGCTGCCGTTTTTGTCATGCTGGTATGGTCTATCGTCCGGTGCGGGAAAAAAGTGTGGCGACCTTGCAGCGTCAAGCCCGGGCACAGTTGGAGAACACTGGTTATGAGGAAGTTTCCCTGGCTTCCTTGAGCACTTTGGATTATACCGGGGTCAACCAATTGGTAAAGGGACTGGTAGCGGAACACGGTTCCAAAGGGGTGGGGGTCGCTCTGCCGTCTCTGCGTGTGGATGCTTTTTCTATAGATCTGGCCAACGAAGTACAGAAAGTACGCAAGACTACTTTGACTCTGGCACCGGAGGCGGGAACGCAACGATTACGTGATGTCATCAATAAAAATATTACCCAGGAGCAGTTGTATGATGCGGTGGAAGCGGCCTTCAAATCGGGCTGGCTGGCGGTGAAACTCTACTTTATGATCGGGCTGCCCACCGAGACCGAAGAAGATCTGGACGGTATACTGCAGCTTTTGGAAGAGGTCAAAGGTATCGGCAATCGATATGCGCGCCGCCCGGTAGAAATCAGGGCCAGTATGGCCTGTTTTGTTCCCAAGGCTCATACCCCCTTTCAGTGGCAGCCCCAGGACAGCATTGAAAAATTGCAGGAAAAAATCAGCTATATGACCCGCTACCGTCGCCGGGGGATAAAACTAAGCTTCCATGACAGTCGGGTAAGCTACCTGGAAGGTATCATAGCTCGGGGTGATAGAAGATTGGGACAGATGATCTACCAGGCGTGGAAAAATGGGGCCGTATTCGATGGATGGTCGGAATACTTTCGCTTTGAACACTGGCAAAAGGCTATGGAGGAGTCCGGGCTAGATCCCCAGTTTTATGTTTCCAGGGTGCGCTCCTTTGATGAATTGCTGCCCTGGGATTTCGTCGATAGTGGAGTAACTAAAGACTACTTACGTAAAGAAAATGAGAAGGCTATGGAGGGTGTGCCGACCTTGGATTGCCGCCGGGAGGACTGCACGGGCTGTGGTGTTTGCCCTAGTTTCGAAGTGGAAATTGACCTGAGAGGGGGAGACGAGAGTGCGCATTAGGGCAGAATATCGCATAGGGCCGGAACTGCGCTTTTTATCGAATTTGGAGACTATGCACATGATGGAACGTGCCCTGCGGCGTGCCCGAATCCCTTTTGCTCTCAGTGAAGGGTTCAACCCCCATATCCGTTTGTCCATGGGAACGGTTTTGCCGGTGGGACTTTGGGGTGAAAAAGAGTATTTCGATCTGGAACTGGATGGGAAGATGGATCTGGAGGAGCTTTGCCAGGACTTGAATAGGGTTTTGCCGGAGGGCGCCCATATCATACAGGCCCGGGAGTTGGCTGTGACTACCCCCTCACTTATGAAAGCGGTCAACTGTGCCGCCTATGGTTTCATTTTACAGATGATGCAGCAGGATATTGCCACCATATGTCAAAATATTCTTAAGGCTGATGAGCTTCTTATCCCGAGTCGGGGTAAGAAAAAAGGTGTTGACAAGGATCTTAGAAAGGGAATTTATAAAATTGACACCCAGGTCGCAGAGGCAGGGGTTTGCCTGATGTTTTGGGTCGGCACCGGAGAACCGCTCAACATTCGCTATGATGAACTCACGGATCTTTTGCAGCAGCAAGGGATTCCAACTCAGGCGATTGTAGATGTGTTCCGGGAAGGTAATTATATCAGAATAAATGGAGGGCTTTACAGTCCGCTGGAAAGGTAAGTCATGAGCCGAGAAATAATTGCGGAAGTTTATCCCTGGGAATCCCGGGTGGCTATTGTTGAAGAAGGCCGTCTGGTGGAAGTTTTCTGGGCGGATCTTAACGAAAATGTAGGCAAAATCTATAAGGGCAAGGTCAAAGATATCATCCCCGGGCTATCCTGCGCCTTTATTGATATTGGCCTGGCTAAGAATGCCTTTTTATACGCCGGTGATATTGTCGCTCCCGGTTTGAAAAAGAGCCGCAACATTTTTGACCTGGTTAAAAGCGGGCAGGATATCATGGTGCAGGTCAAAAAGGAGGCTTTTTCTGAGAAAGGTGCGCGAGTCACCGGTGACCTCACCATACCTGGACATTTTGTGGTTCTGCTGGTCTATCAAAATGAAGTCTCGATTTCGCGTAAAATAACTGGTGACAACCGCCGTGAGCATTTGCGCAGTCTGGTAGAAGCCAACAAGCCCGAAGGTGTTGGCGTTATACTTAGAACTGCCTGTCTGGAAGCTGAAGACCAGGAGATACTGGGTGAACTCCAGGAACTATTGCAGGTCTGGGAAGAAATACAGCATCGTTTTGCTACCAGCAAGGCTCCCAGCTTGCTCTATGAGGATATCGATGTTCTGGAACGGACTCTGCGGGATTATTTGGACAGCGATATTGGGCGGGTAGTGATCAATAATGTCAAATTGAAGGAACGCATCAACAATTTTATCCGCGAGAAAAAAGGCGGAGCGCACTTTAGGGTTCAGTTTGAGGAAGGCGATCTATTCGAGAAATATGGCCTGGAAAAGGATATTCGACGGGCTCTGCGTCGTAAAGTGTGGTTAAAGAGCGGGGGCTACCTGATTTTTGATCAGACCGAAGCTATGACTGTTATTGATGTAAACAGCGGCAAATATACAGGAAAAGATGATTTTGAAGACACGGTACATAAGCTGAACATGGAAGCCGCAGTGGAGATCCCTCGCCAGCTGCGTTTGCGAAGTATTGGGGGTATTATCCTGATAGACTTTATTGATATGAAAACCAAGGATCATAAAGAGGAAGTGGTGGAGATTCTGCGCTCTGAGTTGCAGAAGGATAAAGCCCACACTCGTATTATTGGAATGACTGGACTGGGTTTTCTGGAAATGACCCGCAAGAAATCCCGTTATGGAGTATCAGAATTCTTTACCGATGAATGTGCGACCTGCAATGGGCGCGGGCGTACCTTCAATCTATTTGCGCTCGCCTGTGAGGTCAAGCGCAAGTTGACCAATATGTCTTATACTGATAATCCTGATCTCATCTGCGAAGCCCATCCGGAACTCTTACAGTACATTGAAAATGATGCCAAGAATATCGAATACATAAAAAGGCGCACCGGCAAAGGGCTGAAACTGGTAGCTAATCCTGAATTGGCAATAAACGACTATCGGATCAATGCCGGTGAAACGTCCTGAATACCGCTTGACTTTGCGGTTCTTAGTATGGTAAGTTTTATGGTGGTTGCTCGTTTTTGCAACCGCTCAGCACAGGTTTTTAAAATGGTCATTGGGCCTACCTGTGACTGGCGAGTCTAAAAAATGTGGAGGTGTCTGTCTAATGTATGCAATCATCCAGACAGGCGGTAAACAGTACAAAGTTACTGAAGGCAGCGTTCTCAAAATTGAAAAAATGAACGCGGAGCCGGGAGACCGTCTTACTCTGGACCAGGTGCTCATGGTGAGTGATGATAATGAGGTGCGGATAGGGAACCCACTGGTTGCCAATGCCCAGGTTATCGCCACTGTTCTGGAGCAAGGTCGGGACAAGAAAGTAGTAGTCTTTAAGTATAAGAGGCGCAAAAACTATCGCCGCAAACAAGGCCATCGCCAACCTTATACCAAGATCAAGGTAGAAAAAATCGAAGGCTGATGATACAGATTACATTTACCTGTCGAGGTAGTGAGATTCAAGCTTTTAGTGTGGCAGGACACGCAGAATTTGCTCCGGAGGGGCAGGACATTTACTGTGCCGGAGTCTCAGCCCTGGCCCAAACCACGTTGCTGGGTTTGATCAAGCATTTATCTCGAGAACCGGTGTATGAGATCCAAAAGGGCTGGTTGACCTGTGAACTCCCCAGCGACTTGGATGAGACTGATCAGCTAAAAGCTCAGGTTTTACTTTCTACCCTGGAAGCCGGGTTGAAGTCCATGATGGAAGCTTACCAGGGATATGTACAGGTTGAGTACAGGAGGTGTTAAATATGTTCGTATTTGATCTTCAATTATTTGCTCATAAAAAGGGTGTTGGTAGTTCCAGAAACGGCCGTGACAGCGAGTCCAAACGCCTGGGAGTCAAGCGTTATGATGGGCAGGTAGTACGGGCCGGCAATATTCTGGTTCGCCAGAGAGGAACCAAGATCCATCCCGGCAACAATGTTATGATCGGTGGAGATGACACTTTATTTGCCGTTATTGATGGAAAGGTTAAGTTTGAGCGGCTGGGGAGAGATCGCAAACAGGTGAGCGTATATCCCTTGCAAGAAACGGTTACAATGTAGTAGTGGAATTAGACTTCGAAACCCCTGGAGCGATTCAGGGGTTTTTTGCTATAAACCACGATAAGGAGATGCTCGTCTATGAATGATGAACAGATAGTTCAGATATTGCGTCAGGCGCGCCATGAATGGGGCAATCATCTGCAGGTCATCAGTGGTTATTTGGATCTGGAGCGCGTTGATGAGGTACGCAGATATATCCAGTCCCTGGCTCAGGAGCTGGCCGATGAAGTCATTATCTTTGAAAAAACTTCTCCCCGGGTGGCTTTCTATTTCTATCAGCAGCTTTTGCTGGCCCGGGAAAGAGGCATCAAGATGAGCTATCAGGATCTGAGCGTCTCCTCTATCGAAACTCTGGAAAAAAACCAGGAACCACTGCAGAGCGTTGTAAAGGCAGTGGGCTCAGTTGAAGACAGCCATGTAGCTGTGGCCGTTCACCAGAGTGACCAAGGCGGCATTGTGATCTACATCAGCATAGACGGAGAACCGGAACCAACAGTAGTATCAGTTATGGAGTGAACACCATGTTTGTTGACTATGCCAAAATATATGTAAAAGGCGGGGATGGCGGTAATGGTATCGTCGCCTTTCGGCGGGAAAAATATGTTCCCATGGGTGGCCCAGCGGGCGGGGACGGTGGTCGCGGAGGCAATGTGATATTTGTCGCCGATGAAGGCATGAGTACTTTGATGGATTTCAAATATCACAAACACTTTAAGGCTAAACGCGGTGCTCACGGCCAGGGGAAAAACATGCACGGTGCCGGGGGCGAAGATTTGGTGATGCGTGTCCCTGTGGGCACGGTGATTATCGATGATGATAACGGTGAAGTGATTGCCGATTTGACCCAGGCCAAACAGGAAGTTATCGTAGCCCGGGGAGGTAGGGGAGGTCGCGGTAATGCTCGTTTTAGTACCTCGGCCAATCGGGCTCCCAGCATCTCAGAAAATGGTGAACCCGGTCAAGAACGCTGGATTCGACTGGAATTAAAACTCTTAGCAGACGTAGGCCTGGTAGGTTTCCCCAATGCGGGCAAATCTACTTTGATTTCGGTGATTTCGGCCGCCAAACCCAAAATTGCTGATTATCCATTTACAACTCTGGTACCGAATCTGGGTGTGGTACAAACTCGCAGCCATGATTCTTTCGTAGTGGCAGATATACCTGGCCTTATTGAAGGAGCACATCAGGGAACCGGACTGGGCCACGACTTTTTGCGGCATGTGGAGCGTACCCGGGTATTGCTCTTTGTTCTGGATACGGCCCAGACAGAAGGACGGGATTGCTTGGATGATTATAAAGTCTTGCGGTGGGAACTGGAAGCCTTTAACCCCGATATGGTTAGCCGCCCCTTCCTCATAGTCGCAAACAAAATGGATCTGCCTGAAGCTGCCGCTAATTTGATTCGACTGCAGGATGAATTCGGTGATGTTGTGTTGCCTATTTCCGCTGCCACCCGCCAGGGTATTGACACTCTGGTAGACCGAACCTGGGATCTGCTCTTGCAGGTGCCGCGGCAAGAAGTTATGGTCGGCGAAGCCGAGGTAGTGCGCCGCTTTGAGGAGGAAGAACCATTTACTATCGAGAAAGTAGATGGTGTTTACGAAGTGACGGGTAAACGCATCGAAAAACTGGTGGCCATGACCAATTTTAGTACCGATGATGGTCTGCAGCGCTTTCAATACATTATAGAAAAGATGGGCCTGGAAAAGGCCTTGAAGGATATGGGGATCAAAGAAGGAGACACCGTCCGTATCAAGGATTTAGAATTTGATTATTCCGAGTAGGGGACGATGCCCTATCGCTCCGCGCTGTAGGAGACGATGCCCGAATAGCCCTGCCCTTGTAGGGGACGGCGACTCTGTCGCCCCGTCTGGTTAGTTGTCGGGGGGGCGATACCCACATCGTCCCGCGGAAGATGAATATTATTTTAGGAGATCGTAGGGGCGATGCCCACATCGCCCCGATGGGTTTGAGGGGATAATAATGAGTAAACGTAAATTGCTAAAAGGATGCCGCCGGGTAGTAATCAAAGTCGGCACCAGCACTCTTACTCACAGCAACGGCCAGCTGCATCTGCGCAGAATAGAGTCACTGGTAAGAGAGATTGCTGATCTACATAACCAGGATATGGAGGTATTACTGGTCAGCTCCGGGGCGATTCGAGTGGGTGCTAATCGCATGGGATACAAAAATGTTCCCAAAACCATGCCCGAAAAACAAGCTCTGGCAGCTATCGGCCAGGGTGCTTTACTGCACCTCTATGAGAAATTATTCGCTGAATATGGCAAAACGGTGGCCCAGGTATTGATCACCCGCGGTGATTTTGATGAACGGTTACGTTACCTGAATGCCACTAATGCCTTTTTGTCTATCCTGTCCATGGGAGTGATCCCTATAATTAATGAGAATGATACTGTGGTAGTAGAAGAAATAAAATTCGGTGATAACGATACTCTGTCGGCCTTGGTGGCAGGGATCGTTGATGCTGATCTGCTGATACTTTTGTCTGATGTAGACGGATTTTACAGTAGCGACCCCCGGCTCGATCACAACGCCACTTTGCTCGGTGAGATCGAGGAAATCACCGATGAGATGGAAGGTAACTCTCACAACCGGGGCAGCAGCTTTTCCAGTGGGGGAATGTATACCAAGCTGAAAGCGGCACGCATCTGCATGGCCGCAGGGATACCCATGGTAATCGCCAACAGCAGCGAAGAGAATGTTATTCGTCGGGTAGTGGACGGAGAACCCTTGGGCACGCTCTTTATCCCTCGTACTGAGCGCATGCATGCCCGCATGAAGTGGATCGCCTTTGGTTCAGTTACTCAAGGGGCAGTTACAGTAGATCCCGGTGCTGAGCAAGCCCTTTTAAAACGGGGCAAAAGTCTTCTACCTTCGGGAGTTCAGCAGGTCGAGGGGGAATTTGAACGAGGGGCGATCATCGCCGTTTGTAATCAAGCGGGTTTGGAAATAGCTCGGGGAGTAGTTAATTACAGTGATTCCGAAATAAGACAGATCGCCGGTAAGAAAACTACCGAGATCGAAAAGATTTTGGGCGGTAAAGACTATGACGAGATCATCCACCGCAATAACCTGTGGGTGGAATAGGAATCTTATTAGTACAGATGGAGGAGAAAGGGAAAATGGACAATCAGCTAAGAAAAACACTATTGGATCAGGGTCGCCAGGCCAAGAAGGCTTCGCGACAATTGGCGGTTGCTCCTACCACGGTCAAAGACCAGGCTTTACTGGACATGGCTGACGCGCTGGAAGCGGGTAGTCGGGAAATATTTGCTGCCAATCGCCTCGATCTGGAGCAGGGAGAAAAGCAAGGGCTTACGGCAGCACTTCTGGAGCGTTTGATGTTGGATGAAAAACGCATCAAGGATATGGCGCAAGGTCTAAGAGAAATTGCGGCTCTGCCCGACCCTATCGGTGAAGTATTGGGGATCAGTAAACGCCCCAATGGTTTGGATGTAGGACGGGTAAGAACTCCCATCGGAGTGATCGGCATAATATATGAATCACGGCCCAATGTTACCGCTGATGCTGCCGCACTGTGTGTTAAAGCTGGCAACAGCATTCTGCTGCGCGGTGGGGAAGAGGCTCTCAATTCCAACCGGGTGATTGCCCGTATTATAGCAGACGCCGCTGTTCGGGCCGGATTGCCGGACGGTGCTATCCAGTTGGTGGACAGTGAAGACCGGGAAGCGGCTGTTATCATGATGAAGATGAATGACTATCTGGATGTTCTGATACCCCGCGGTGGAAAAGGCTTGAAAAAAGCGGTACTGGAAAATGCCAGTGTACCCGTGATCATGACCGGCATGGGCAACTGCCATGTTTATGTAGATCAGTATGCTGATCTGGACAAAGCTCTGCCCATCATCTTAAATGCCAAAGTCCAGCGTCCTTCGGTATGTAACGCTGCCGAAACCCTATTGGTTCATGAACAGGTGGCAGATGAGTTCCTGCCCAAGGCTATAGCAGAACTGCAGCAGGCAGGAGTGGAGATTCACGGATGCCAGCGGACTCAGCAGATCGTGGCCGACATAGTGGCGGCTCAGGAAGCTGACTGGGATGAAGAATACCTGGATCTGATCCTGGCTGTGAAGATAGTGGACAGTCTGGAAGAGGCTATAGACCACATCAATACCCATGGTACGGGACACAGCGAAGCTATCATCAGTGAAAATTACAGCCAGGTGCGCCATTTCCTGGCATCAGTCGATGCAGCCGCAGTCTATGCCAATGCCTCCACCCGTTTTACGGACGGGAATGTGTTCGGTTTCGGAGCGGAAATAGGCATCAGCACTCAGAAACTGCATGCCCGTGGTCCCATGGGCCTTCCCGAACTGACCACCACCAAGTTTATAATCTACGGCGACGGCCATATCCGGTAATTTGAAAAGAACGGGGCGATGTGGGCATCGCCCCCTACTTGGTATAATATTCATCTTCCGTCCATCTCAGCGGGTTGGTATCGATATATTGGCATATTTGTTCGTAGTCCTTTTCACTGCGGATAACATGGTCGTAATAGGATCGTTGAAATATTGAACAACCAATTTCTTTTGAAATCAATGTTTTCAATGATTTTATCAATTGAGGAACTGGTTGCGTAGGGGACGATGCCCACATCGTCCCGTTTTCGTGGCTATCGATTAGTATTATCATATGAATGTGGTTAGGCATAATCACATATTGATTAATTCCTGTTATTCTGCGAATGTATTTATCCGTAACCATACCGTATTCTGATAGAAGAACATAGGGGGTACTATGGTCATCGCCCCCAACGACCTTACCTAATAATTCCCGTCCATCCTTTACACATACCGTAATAAAATAGGCACCGTTCTGGCTATAATCGTAATGTTTCAATCTGTTTGACTTTCGTTTCGGTAATTGCACAAACATCCCCGTCCGAAATACTCATGCCGTTTGGACATGGCCTCTAATTCTGCCCCTGCTTCCTAACTGCGGCAGGAGCAGTCTGCAGCACTTTTCATCAATTATTGGGTCTAACCAGGTTGTCTGGTTATTTTTTGATTTCTACACTACGGGACTCGGGGAACCATTGTACGTCTGCTCCCAGAGACTCTGAAATGTATCTAAGCGGCACCATGGTGCGGCTGTTGACGATCTGGGCAGGTACATCAAGCCCTGGCCCTGTCTGGCCAATGACCAACCGCACTTCCTTATCATCCAGTCTCACCAGTACTGTTCTGGTTTCGCCGAACCATTCTACCTGAGCTCCAAAAGCTTCACCGATGAAACGAAATGGAACCATGGTTCGGTCACTAATGATCATGGGCGGCACATCCATGCGTTTCCCTTTATCATTGATAAAAGCTGTGGGACTATCAATAGTCATCAGGATTTTTAGCTGTGCAGTTGGGTCTGCAGGTTGTATGGGATCAGATGTGGGGTCGTCTCCCTTAGGATTGGGATCGGTTACAGGATCGGTTACAGGATCGGTTATAGGATCAGCTGTACTGCCGGCAGGCTGCTCGGATACAGTTACCTTGATCTCAGTCTTGGTATATGCGGAATCTATTCCTTCCAGCAGAGCATAAATACTGCAGGTTCCTGTTCCCTGACCGGTAATGAAGCCGGTAGAGTCCACCTTGGCTACTGCATTGTCGGAACTGTAAAAGGTCAGGGAGGACAGGTCGGCATTCTTTACATCCCCCCAGATACCGCCGTCGGAACTCATCTGTATTTTTAGATCACTGCTGTTTAATTGTTTGGTCTCTTGCTTGGCCAGTTGGATATCACTTCCCCTATATTTGAGCCTGTACTGTGGTGTGTAGGTTTTAGTGGCGGCTGGATGGTTCACTATTAGTGATCTCAGGGAACCGTCAAAAACATACAGGTAGTTATATGAACAAATAAGTGTGGTAAGGCTGTTGGGCAGGTTCGGCAGACCAGTTAAAAGATTGCCGTTGCAGTACAAAGCTTGCATACCATCAGGTAGATCAGGCAGGAGTGACCCCCAAACGATCCCCTGTCTGTAGGGGGGCGACGACACTGTCGCCCCCGCATCATGCTATTCGATTATCTCGAATTGGTATTGGGCTAGTTTTTGCTGGTCTTCTGCGCTCAGTTCGTATTCGCGCTGCAGCAGCGCACGCTCCGGTTTACTGCCACAGAGTTCAGTAGACAGGTAGCGCAGGCCATTGTCATTTACCATGGTAACGATGCGTTTGAAATGAGGATATTTATCAGCTAGTTTGAAAGCAGCTTTTACATTACATCCTGAAGAAGTGCCGCAGAATATACCTTCCTGCCTGGCCATCTGGCGGGCCATTTCCATGGAATCCTCAGAGCTTACCAGGATTATTCCATTCACATACTGCAGATCCAATATATCCGGAATTAGACCGTCGGCAATGCCCTGCACGGTGTGATGTCCGATTTTCCCCTTAGCCAGTATAGGCGAATCCGCCGGTTCAGAGACGAATATTTTAATATCGGGCCGCATACTTTTTAGATATTTTGCTGTACCGGTGACCGTACCACCAGTTCCCTGACACATAATGAAAGCGTCTAAGTCTCCACCGGTCTGCTCCCAAATCTCCGGTCCGGTGTTATTGATATGGGCTTGGAGATTATCTTCCCGGTAAAACTGGCCAATTTCGAACACTTGTCCCGGGTACTGCTCCTTGATACGGGCAACTTCTTCTAATACCAGATCCACATCAGTCTCGGCACCCGGAGTCAAAACCAGTTCTGCACCATAGGCCTGGATAGTCTTTTTGCGTTCCTCACTCATTCCCTCCGGCATAACTATTTTTACTTGGTAGCCGCAAGCCGCACCTACCATAGCGGTAGAAATGCCTGTATTCCCGGTGGTTCCTTCCAATAGTATCATGCCTGGTTTTAAATCTCCGCGTTCTTCAGCTTGACGAATAATTTCATAAGCCACGCGATCCTTGAGGCTGCCACTGGGGTTAGGGAACTCCAGTTTGACGCAGATGTCGGTCTCAATACCAGCAGAAAGGCGTTTCAGGCTTACCATTGGAGTTCGGCCAATGCATCCCAAAACGCTGTCATGGATAGTTCGGTTGGCATCCCATCTAATCAACACATACCCTCCCTCAATATTTACAAAGTCCAATCCCGGCCAAAACGTAGCTCACAGGTGACCATGGCTGCTTCTTTGGTAGGCATTTCATCAAAAAAGGCTGGTCGGTTGCTGGTCGCCTGGGCCAAATATTCATCCATCAACTGGATGGCCTGTTGCCGATCACCGGGATCACGCAGTGTCAGGCCATGGGCCTGTAGTAGTTCAGCGGCACCATTATTCAAGCTGATCTCGTAATCAGCCAGCTGTTCAAAAAACAAACGCCATTTCTGCAAAGCAGGGCTTTTTTCCCAACCAATGCCAGGACAAACAAAATGACGACAGATCGATTCTCTTAAAGTTTGTGCCAGACGGCATCCTCCGCTACGGTTGTGAAAGTGGCAACGGTAGCTGGCACCATCGGGTCGCTGATTTACAGTAACTGAAGCATCCAAAACGGTTATCCCGTTGATAGCGAAGATTTCCTCCAAAAGATCGGGCTTATTATGATAAAGATAAACCAGATCAGTGGCGTAAAAAACCGGTGAATAAAAGCCGCAGCAGCCTTTATCATCCTGGCGGGGACAGCGCTCGCAGAGATCCACTTCGATATAGCTTCTCAGTCCATTATTATGAAAAACCAAGTTGACCTGTGTTTCCACTTTTAATACTCCCCACAATAATAGTCTTATTATAGGGCTTTTGGACGATTAAAGGAAGCATAGCCGGGTAGGTTGTTTGGCGGGGAAGGACTAATGGTTTATAAATGCAAACATATCGCTGGCGCGATTGCAATTTCGCTACATACCCGTTATTATTGATATAGACTTCCATTATTTGCACAGGTGATACATTGACAAGCAGAAAAGCATTAGGCGTTTTAGGAGGCACTTTTGACCCGATTCATTATGGACATCTGGTGGCCGCACAGTATGCAGCCTATGGATTCCATCTGGATAGGGTTATTTTTATGCCGACAGCTCAGCCACCCCATAAAAATGCCAATGGTGTTCTGGATGCCAGGCATCGTGTGGCCATGGTGGAGCTGGCTATAGCTGACAATACTGCTTTTGAATTGTCTACCTTGGAGGTTGAGCGTTCTGGGGTATCTTATACCATAGATACCATCGAAACTCTGCAGCAGACATATCCCGGGACAGAAATATATTTTATTATGGGAATGGATTCAATTTACATTCTCGACACCTGGAAAGATATCAAGCGTCTGGTCACCATGTGTCGTTTTATAGTGGTGACCCGCCCAGCTTATGAGTTGAACCGCAGTGATCCGGCTTTACAGGGAGTGCCCCCAGAGTTTTGGGATCAGGTGGATATTTTAGAGATCCCGGCTATGGATATTTCTTCTACCGATTTACGCTGTCGAGTGTTGCAGGGGAAACCCATTCGCTATCTACTGCCGCCAGCTGTGGAACAATACATCTATGACAATTCACTTTATTAGGAAATGGGAACAAGGGGACAGTTCCTTTGTTTCTTAGGGAAATATTAATGATGAAATACAGCGATCAGCAACTCATGGACATTATTCAAAAGCGTCTTTCGCCCAACCGCTATCGGCACAGTTTACAGGTTGCGCAAGTAGCCCGTGATCTGGCGGAGCAGTATGGGGTCGACCCAGGAAAAGCTTATGCTACGGGTCTGTTGCATGATTATGCTAAGGGGATGTCTGGTCAGGAACTATTGGATCGGGCAGAGATCTATCAGTTGATGGAGCATCCCGCCGATAGCCTGCTGCCGGATCTGCTGCATGGCCCGGTAGGAGCTTACCTGGTTAAGCAGGAACTGGGTATTGAGGATGAAGAGATGCTGGCGGCCATCGCTCACCATACTTTAGGGGCTGTGGCTATGGGTTCCCTGGAGGAAATTATTTATCTGGCAGACATGATCGAACCTGGCCGGGATTACCCAGGCATGGAGCGGCTCAAATGCTTGACGGAGCGGAGCTTGGAACAAGGTATGCTGTATGGATTGGAGACGACCATACGCTACTGTATTGACCAGCAGCGCATTATTCACCCCCGTTCTATAGAGGTACGCAACTACTACCTGCAAAAATGCCTTGATCTGGACGGATGCTAGAAATGCTTCACGCAAGTTAGGGGACGATCCTTCGACTTGCGGGTATGGAGAAGTAGTTTGCCGAACATGATAAAGATAACGAAGGATAATTTCGTATTGGAGGGTTGTTGTTGAATCAAGAGGAAAAACTGGCACGAACGATCGCAGAGGCTTGCTTGAATGAAAAGGCCTTGAATGTAGTAGTTCTAGATGTCCATGACCTGACGGTCATTGCCGATTATTTTGTTATCGCCAGTGGTCGAAGTGTTATCCAGGTTCGTTCTATTATTGAAAATGTACAAGAAACACTGCGGGAACAGAACATTTACCCTAGTCGTAAAGAAGGATTTCAGCAGGGGGTATGGTCGGTGTTGGACTTCAGCTCAGTGATTCTGCATGTCTTTCGCCAAGAGGAACGTGAGTACTACCAACTGGAGAACTTGTGGGCAGATGCTCCCCGTCTGCTGATAGAAAGTGAAGTCTGACCTTATGTCAGGTGATGGCTTCAACAGGAACAGGCCTAGTTCTACTTCCCAGTCGTTAATTATGTGACCGTTGAAATAACTGCGGAACTTATCGACCAGGGGAAAGGAAATGTAATAAACCGGGTATAATACCCGGTTTCAGACCGTCAAAAAAGGCTAATAGCTGCGTTAACTCGGAAAACCCGTTCAATCGACGTACCTTACGACTCATTCACTGGCTTCCCGGTTGCCTTGCTCTTATCCTTTTTTGCTCGCTCTGGCAGGGTGTCGACTCTTTCGACACCCTGAAACCGGGTATAATACCCGGTTTAATTTATATAAGGATGAAAGGTTTTTAGGGGGGAGGGGGTGGGCAAAACCATTGCGAACAAGGTCTTTTTTTCACTACGAATAGCGGCCCATCCCCGGGGGGTGTAAAATATATACCAATTCATCACTGGTACCTAGTACTTATTTAAGGCTTTACCACAATATTCACCAATTTCCTTGGCACAACTATTATTTTCGCTATATTCTGACCTTTTGTCAACTCTTTAATTTTGGGATTATCCAGAGCTAAAGCTCGCAATTCGTCTTCAGATGCATCTGGCGGAGCCATGATCCGATCCCTGACCTTACCACTAATTTGCAGGACTATTTCAATTTCATCCTGAACCAGGGCGGCAGGATCATAGGTTGGCCAGGACTGCAGGTGAATGCTGTTGGCACCACCCATCATTTCCCAGAGTTCCTCAGTAATGTGTGGACAGAAGGGGCTGAGTAAAATCAGTAGAGTGTCTACGGCCTCTTTCAGAACACATAGATCCTGTTCTTGTTGATCACCATAGGTATTTATGGCATTAGTCAGCTCCATGATGGCACTGATGGCGGTATTAAAATTGAAACGTTCCTCAATATCCGAGGAGACTTTTTTGATGGTAGCGTGAGTCTTAAAGCGCAGAGCTTTTGCAGCCGGATCCAGTTCCTTATATTCGGTGGGACGGCTTACATCCTGCAGAGTCTCGATACTGCCAGTCACCAGACGCCATACCCGGTGCAAAAAGCGGTAAGCACCTTCCACACCCTGATCGCTCCATTCCAGATCTCTGTCCGGTGGCGAGGCAAACAGGATGAACAAGCGGGCCGTGTCAGCTCCATAAGTTTGAATGATCTCCTCCGGACTGACTACATTGCCTTTGGACTTGGACATCTTGGAACCGTCTTTTAAGACCATGCCCTGGGTGAGCAGATTGGTAAAGGGTTCCTGTACCTTCAACATCTTGATATCATATAAGAATTTGGTGAGGAAGCGGGCATACATCAGGTGAAGGATGGCATGCTCAACTCCGCCTATATACTGGTCAACTGCCATCCAATAATCAGCGGCTTCCCGGGTAAAGGGGAGCTCCGTTTCCTGCGGGCTGCAGAAGCGATCAAAATACCAGGATGAACAGACAAAGGTATCCATAGTATCAGTTTCCCGACGGGCTTCACCACCACAGACCGGACAGGTGGTCTGGTAGAATTCCTGAACGTAGTTGAGCGGTGACTCGCCGGAAGGACGAAACTCCACTTCCAGGGGCAGCAGAACCGGTAGATCTTTAATGGGTATCGGCACCGTACCGCACTGGGGGCAATAGACGATGGGAATAGGTGCTCCCCAGTAGCGTTGCCGGGATATGAGCCAATCGCGCAGGCGGAAGTTTATGGTTCCTTCGCCTATACCCTTCTCTTCCATATAAGCAATCACTCTGGCCTGACCCTCTGTCACGGAACAACCGTCAAAATCTCCGGAATTCACCATCAGGCCATCACCTGCATAAGCTTCCACCAGCTGACTGCCATCTAAAGGAGTATCCTCAGATTTGATAACTACTCGGATAGGTATATCATATTTTCGGGCAAAATCAAAGTCGCGCTGGTCATGGGCTGGAACCGCCATAATAGCACCGGTGCCATAATCCATCAGAACGTAATTGGCTATCCAGATGGGAATGCGCTCATCATTCATAGGATTGATCGCATAAGCTCCAGTGAAAACCCCTTCTTTCACTGCTTCGGTGGAGGTGCGGGCCATTTCATTCAAGTGCTTCATACGGTTGATGAACTCTGTGACCGGTTCTTCTTCCGGACGGCCAGCCACCAGTTTGGCCACCAGGGGATGTTCGGGAGCCAAGACCATATAAGTGATTCCGAAAACAGTGTCAGGGCGAGTGGTGAATACGGTAATTCTCTCGTCCAGGCCTTCGATAGCCAATGAGAATTGACATCCTTCACTACGTCCGATCCAGTTTCTCTGCATGGTTTTGACCTTGTCCGGCCAGCCTGGCAACATTTCCAGATCATCCAAAAGTCGCTGGGCATAATCAGTTATTTTGAAAAACCACTGTTCCAATTGCTTTTTATCTACCGATGCTTCACAGCGTTCACAGGCACCGTCTACCACCTGCTCATTGGCCAGAACCGTCTGGCAGGAGGGACACCAGTTTACTGCCGCACTCTTTTTGTAAGCCAAGCCGTGTTCATATAGTTTCAGAAACATCCATTGGGTAAATTTATAGTAATCAGGGTCGCAGGTAGCCACTTCCCGATTCCAGTCATAACTGGTCCCCAGGGTTTTCAGCTGGGCTTTCATATTATTTATGTTGGCCGTGGTCCACTTTGCTGGGTGGGAGCCGTGTTTGATAGCAGCGTTTTCCGCAGGCAAGCCAAAGGCATCCCATCCCATGGGATGGAGTACATTATATCCGTTCATTGTTTTGAATCTGGCCACCACGTCACCAATGGCATAATTGCGAACATGCCCCATATGCAAATTCCCCGACGGATAGGGAAACATCTCCAGAGCGTAATATTTGGGGCGGGTTGTATCTTCAGTTACTTCGTAGAAATGGTTTTCTTCCCAGTAAGCCTGCCATTTGGCTTCGATTGCCTCGAAGTCATACTTGCGCTCCATAAACGTCCTCCTCGTTACTATTATTAGCATAGAAATAACAAAAACCCTCATCCCGGTCAGGGACGAGAGTTATATTCCCGCGGTACCACCCTTATTGACAAATAAATAATGGTGGAGCTAGAGGGATTCGAACCCTCGACCTCTTGAATGCCATTCAAGCGCGCTCCCAGCTGCGCCATAGCCCCACATTTGTCCACTTTATGCAGTGATAACGGTCTTATCCGTTACAGGCTTGTCACCTGTAAAGCTTCCCGGCGAGTTCGACATCCGCTACCGCCTCACACCAGCCGGCGGCTCTCTGTCAGGCACCCGTCTACTACTCCGGTTCGTTGCCTATCAATATAAAGTTGACATAGTGAATTATAGGATAGAAATCACCATAAGTCAACACAGTACTGGCCGAAAAATCATCGATATTAAATGAAATAAATAATCCATTCCGGATCTACGATTGAAGAAAATAATCATTAAAGTCCTAAATTATTTTATGGTTGCAAAAATTCCGGAAATGTTCTACGGTGGAAACAGGTAAAATTATCCATAAAACACAACCTGACCGACAAAGGCAAACTCGTCGAAAGGCAAGGACGCAAAGCCATGGGTCTAACGCTCCACAGAGCTATGATCGCCAGGTTTCCGAAGCAGGGTTTTGTAATTTAAACCCTCTTGTCGGTCCCTCGATAGGAGGGATTTTGATGTGTAACAAGGGTTTAAAAGCGGTAATATTTATGATAACGGCGGCTATGATCACAATAGCCTCCTTCCCCCACACCTCTTCGGCAGCCTCTGTTGACAACTCTACCGTGACTAGAAACATTCAGATCTCTGTCCAAGTAACCAATTCGGGCCGGCAACCTGCTACCGGGGTGGAGGTGCAACTCCCGCTCATTAGTGCTGACTCCACCTACCAACAGACCTCACGGGAGATCTTTAACCAAAAGGTGGAGAAGATCGAGACTGGTGAAACGGGTAGCCGTACCGCCCATGTCGTTATCGACTCCATTTCCCCCGGACAGAGTGAAACCATAATAGTAGACTATTTGCTAAGGATCAAGCCAGGAGGGGGATTAACATCCACCGGTGCACTCAATGAACTCCAGTGTTATCTAAAACCTTCCAGCAAAATCGAAAGCAGTCATCCAGAAATAGTAGCCCTGGCCGAGAAGTTAACTGGCGATATTGACGATGAAATAGCTAAAATCAACCAGATCGGCAAATTCATCGATGCCCACATGAATTACCAGCTGAATTCTGTTCATAAAAACCGGGGTGCTCTTAGTGCATTGCGCCACGGAGAAGGCGTCTGTGAGGACTATGCCGCTCTATTTGTTGCCCTGTCACGGGCATCAGGGATGCCGGCGCGACAGGTCAATGGCTTTTGTGATTCCCAACTCACCGGTGCCAGCTGGCGGACGGGCAGTTCCGAAGTTTCTCTGCAGGGATATCGGCATGCCTGGGCCGAAGTTTACATTCAGGATGTGGGCTGGGTAGCAGTTGACCCCACCTTCAAGATTTATCCCAAGAAAGGACAAGCCTCACTGGCAGAGCTGTCCGTCTCTCACATCGCTCAGAACTATAGCGATCAGCCTGTCAAGGTCAGCTACCAAGGCGAAAAGTTGTCGGTAGGTTGGGGAAATCTCCTGGTCAATAAACAATAGCAAACCAGCAGAAAATATCCTCAAGTAGGCTGACAGCCTGCTTTTTTTATGTGTTATTTTAGGGGGGTATAACCGTTCTCGGGTTGCCCCGGAGAAATAATTTCTATTGGAGTGGGCTTTGCTCCATTCGGATGTAGAATTATCAGATATAGCTAGGCAACAAAAAGGCCAGTACCAATTACGTGCTATGTTTGTGATTTGACGATCAGCCAGATGGAGTAGGGATTGCTGGGTGACAATAATGGCACATCTAGCGGCAGATCATCTCTACATTCTGCTATCTGAGGGCTGTCTGGTAAGACAAAATTGGCAGAGTTGGTGTAACCGATGTCATAAACGATCAGCCTATTCCTATTAGGAATTGATAGCCTGGAAAGGAAAATCGAGCAGCGGTGGCGTATTAATGACATAGGAACTCTACAGGTATCATATGTAGAGAGTGTGTAGTACTTTTTATAAAGCCTTTGCGCTACCGACCAAGGAGGTCTTGAATCATGCCAGAACTGCGTCAGGATTTATTTAAGAACAGCTGGGTGGTGATTGCTACTGATGTGGAGTTGAAACCGCGCGACTTTCCCATCAATCGTTCGGGAAGCCAGCATGTTATTGCCGATTCGTTCTGCCCCTTTTGCGAGGGAAAGGAGACTACAACTCCACCGGAATTAGCTGCCTATCGCCAGGCAGGCACGGAGCCTGATACCCCTGGTTGGCAGGTGCGAGCTGTTCCTAACAAATATTCGGCTTTTAGCCCGGAAGGGTCTTTTGAGGCTCAAAATGAAAGCATATTTACCCGTGCTAATGGATTTGGCCAGCATGAAGTCATTGTAGAGACACCCCAACATGATGTGGAATTTCATGAATTGCCTTTTGAACAAATAGAGCTAGTTTTTAAGATGCTGCGCCAGCGATACAATACTTTGGCCCAGGATCAGCGCATGAAGTACCTGCAAATTTATAAAAATCGGGGACTTTTTGCCGGCGCATCCTTAAGTCACAGTCACAGCCAGATGGTTGGCTTACCCATGGTACCTGAAGTCTGCAAGATATTGTCTTGCTACTATGAAGACCACCAAACCTGTCTTATGTGTGAGACGCTGGAACAGGAACTAAAACAGGAGAAGCGTATTGTCTGGCAAAATGAGCATTTTGTGATCCTATGCCCTTATGCTTCCCGCTATTCATACGAAACCTGGATAGTGCCCCGACGCCATACCGAACACTTCGGCGAGATAACCGACCAGGAGATAAGCAGCTTGGCCGTAGCAGTGCAAGGTTTGTTGACTACTCTCCTGGATAAGCTGGATAATACCTCCTATAATATTGTTTATAATACAGCGCCCATCAATGTTGGTCACCAACCGGGTTTTCATTGGAACATGGAGATCACTCCCCGTTTGGTAGTTACTAATGGGATCGAAATGGGCACTGGTTATAACATCAATCCGGTCAGCCCCGAAATAGCTGCCCGGGTACTTCGCGAAAGGATTGGAGTTTAGATATTGCGGAGCAGAACTGATGGCAAGCCCCGTATGCTTTATCCGGATCTTTACGTTAATTCCCTTTTGGACATTCCCTTAGGCCAACTGCAAGAAAAGAACATTAAGGCCTTTATTCTAGATCTGGACAACACTATCACCGAGTGGAACAGTAATGATATTCGTGAGGAAATTGGTACTTGGTTTGCATCGATCCGTAGCCAGGGCTTTAAGGCCTGCATATTATCAAATAATGGTGAGGAAAGAGTGCTCCAGGTAGCAGAAAGCCTGGGTATCCCCTTTATATCTCGAGCTCAAAAACCCCGTCGGGGAGGTTTCCACCGGGCGGTGTCCTTGATGGGGGTCAAACCTGAAGAGACGGCGGTAATAGGTGACCAAATTTTCACCGATGTTTTGGGCGGCAATCGAGCCGGATTGTATACTATTCTGGTGGTTCCCATCGCCCGGCGAGAGTTCGTGGGAACCAAGTTTTCACGTGCTATGGAATATTTTGTCTTACGTCGTCTGCAACGGGGGCGGCACCGGGAATAAACCGACCGGCTTAAGGCACGCGGGGCACAGTTGAATTCACCCACAGAAAGTGCCATAATTTGATAAGTCAAGCGAGTGCGAGAGCATTTGCTTCATCTTCATGGGGGGAGCCTATGCTGAATACAGATACGGCCTATCTGGGGCTTTTGGGCAATCCACTAAGCCATAGTCATTCACCATTGATGCATAATGCCGTTTTTGAGAAACTTGGTGTAAATGCCCTTTATTTTCCCCTGGAGATTGCTGCCGGGATGCTAGGCCAGGCGATCTTGGGACTGCAGGCCCTTGGCTTCCGAGGTGTTAATGTCACCATCCCTTTCAAAGAAGCCGTCATACCCTTTCTGGATGATTTATCACCCGAGGCTCATCTTTATCAGGCAGTTAATGTGGTGGCTTTTGCTGGTGGCAAGATAGTGGGCCATAATACCGATGGCCCTGGTTTTATTTTGGCTTTAGATGAAGCTGGTGTGACCAATTGGGATCACTGTCTTTTGCTGGGTGCCGGAGGAGCGGCACGTTCTATCAGCTTGGCTTTGGCGCAAAAGGGAGCTCGCCAGATGACCATTTTGGATATTGATGAAGCCAAAGCCGGCAGTCTGGCTGAGCACGTTTCTCACCATACCTCTGTTACTTGTGAGGCCAAGCTATCTAATGCGGCTAACTGGGCGCAATCAGGTGGCCAGGCTGATCTAATCGTCAATTGTACACCCATGGGCATGTACCCTAAGGTAGGGGAGAGTCCGGTCGAATCTTTGGATGAGGTTTCAGACCAAGCAGTAGTATGTGATATTGTCTATAATCCGGTGCAAACAAGATTATTAGCTATGGCCGAGCAACGGGGCCTGACCACTGTTAATGGGTTGACCATGTTTGTTTACCAGGGAGCCCTTACCTTAAAAATCCTACTGGGTCTTGATGCCCCAGTTGAATTTATGAAGGACGTGGTCAGGCGTGAGCTACAGCCGTCGGGGAGTAACTCTGATTGAATTGCTGATGGTCATGGCTTTGATCGGCATTATCATGACCATCGCATACCCTTCCCTGCAGCCCTTGTTAAGTAAACAGACTCTGGAGAGTGATGCCAACAAGTTAGCTTGGACACTACGCAGTGCCCGCCAGAAGGCTATTACTACGGGAAGTGCTCAGGAAGTCGAATTTAAGCCCCATGCCAATAAATACGAATATAATGGAGAAGAAATAAAATTAAGCGACGGCATTCGTTTTGTGGGAACTACCTCTTTTCAGGTAGTAGGCAATAGGAGATTTTGCTCATTCACAAGTCAAGGCATCCCTTCCAATGCGGGAACGGTTACTTTGGGAGATAAGCATCAGAACAGAATCTATATTATCGTCAATCCGGTTGGCGGAAGGGTGCGAGTATCCACCGAATCACCCAATATGTAGTAAGGAGCAGATGTCTTTATGTTTATAATGGAGTTATTATTTATCTTTTTCGCTCGCATACTAGATGTATCCCTGGGAACCATCCGCATGATCCTGGTTATTCGAGGTGACAAGGTACCGGCAGCTATCATTGGTTTTTTTGAGATCATGGTATATACCGTGGCACTGGGTTTAGTGGTAGGGTCGCTGGATGATCCGGTAAAACTGATCATTTTTTGTGCCGGTTTTTCTCTGGGAGTTCTGGTGGGCAGCGTTATCGAAGAGAAGCTGGCTCTGGGCTATCGGGGTCTGCAGGTTATAATAGACCGGGATCATTGCGATCTGGTGACGATCTTGCGCGAAGCTGGTTATCCGGTGACCTGCTGGGAAGCCACAGGCAAATCCGGCCCGAAAACCGTTTTGCATATGGTAGTAAAACGCAATATGATCAAAGCGGTGTCTAACCATATCTACGAACAGGATCCCAATGCCTTTGTGGTTCTGATGGAACCTAAACATTTTCGGGGCGGGTATATTAAGAAAAAGTAGGGATATTAAATGCTGCGTTTCTTAACGGCAGGAGAATCACATGGGCCAGGGCTGGTAGGTGTAATTGAAGGAATGCCTGCTGGGCTGCATATTACTGCTGCAGATATCAATCGTGATCTGAGCAGGCGCCAACAGGGTTATGGTCGCGGTGGCCGTATGCAAATAGAGCAAGATGAGGCAGTAATACTTTCCGGAGTTCGTAACGAAATGACCCTGGGTAGTCCTATTAGTTTTGTGATCTGGAACCGTGACCATGAGAACTGGTCTGACATCATGGGAACTGGATCATGCACAAAGATCGATCAGCGTGTGGTAGCCAGACCTCGTCCTGGACATGCCGACTTAGCCGGAGGCATGAAATACCACCATCAGGACTTACGCAATGTTTTGGAACGCGCTAGCGCGCGAGAAACAGCGACTCGGGTGGCAGCCGGAGCATTTTTTAAGAAATTCCTGCAGAGCTTTGACATATACATTTACAGCCAGGTACTTGAAATCGGTGGGGTGGCAGCAGCACCTGCCCGTATCAACCTAGACAATCTGAAAGAAATGCAGCAGTGTATAGAGGATTCACCGGTACGCTGTTATGACGCCGGAGCAGCACAGCAGATGATGGCTAGGATCGATCAAGCCAAAAGTGAAGGTGAATCTCTGGGCGGAGTGTTTGAGACCGGAGCACTGGGGGTGCTACCTGGGTTAGGAAGTCATACTGCCTGGGAACTGCGTCTGGACGCACGGTTGGCCTCCTTAATGATGAGCATACCGGCTATAAAGGCGGTAGAGATCGGAGACGGCATAGCCAATTCCCGCCTACCCGGATCACAAGTACATGATGCTATTTACTGGCAAAACCAATTTGGTGTTGAACGCAGAACCAATCGGGCCGGAGGAGTGGAAGGAGGGATCAGTAACGGTGAGACCATACTGACCCGATCTTACATGAAACCAATCCCCACGTTGTATAAACCTCTGACCAGCGTGAATACCAGCACCTGGGAAGAAGAAAAAGCCGATGTGGAACGCTCGGATATCTGTGCTGTCCCGGCCGCATCAGTGGTCGGGGAAGCTATGATGGCTTATGGATTGGCCCAGGCTTTTTGTGAAAAGTTTGCCGGTGATCATATGGATGAAATAGGGACGTCTTTCCGGGAATACCGGAGCTACTTGAAAAAGGTGTGGAAATGGGAAAAAACATAATTTTAACAGGGTTTATGGGTACTGGAAAAAGTTCAGTAGGAACCAAGGTAGCCGAACGGTTGAATCGTCAATTTGTGGACATGGATCGTGAAATAGAGAAGTTGACCGGCATGACCATCAGCGAGCTGTTTCGACGTTTTGGAGAAGTTCGTTTTCGGTCCGAAGAAACGCTGATGGCTAAAAAAGTCGCGGCTCAAAACGATCTAGTTGTGGCTACTGGGGGCGGCATCATTTTGGATCAAAAAAACATGGAACTGCTCAGAAGTAACGGAACCATTGTTTGCCTGGTGGCTGATCCTGAGGAGATTTTCCAGAGAGTCCGTCGCAAAAGAGGAACCCGTCCCTTGTTGAAGAAGAATTTGACCGTTGATGACATCATTGCCATGCTGGAAGAACGCCAACCCTTATACGACCAGGCGGAGATAGTGATCCAAACCAGCGGACGCAACATCGACAGTGTAGTAGATGATATCATCAACCGACTCAGACAGGAACACGGGGTGTTGTAGGAATGGGACGATGCAAGAGGGAGTTGGCGCATCCGCGCAAGTCAGGGGACGGTCCTTCCACTTGCGTTTTCAAATTGGTATAGCTAACTCAAGAACAAGTTTCGCAAAAACGCAAGTGGAAGGACCGTCCCCTAACTTGCGAATAGTTATCATGAAATGACAGAAAGAACCGTCCCCTCTTGCATCGTGCCCTTACGATAGGAGTAAAACATGGATTACCTTGAGTTAATGGTCCCCCTGGGGGAGCGATCTTATCAGATCAATATTGGCACTGGTTTATTGGCTCAGTGTGGTGAGAAGATCGCCGCACTGACTGACAGCCGGGTATTGGTGGTCAGTAACCCTACGGTTTTCCAACTCTATGGAGAGGTAGTTCTCAATTCATTAGCTACAGCAGGGCTGGAAGTGCACCAGGCCTTGATCCCCGACGGTGAAGAATATAAAAACATGACTGAAACCATGCAGGTCATTGACCAGGCTCTACATCTACAGCTGGATCGCGGTAGTGTGGTATTGGCTTTAGGTGGCGGAGTAGTTGGAGATCTGGCTGGATTTGTGGCAGCTATTTATCAACGGGGGATATCCTTCATCCAGATCCCTACCACTTTGCTGGCACAGGTGGACAGCAGTGTCGGCGGTAAGGTAGGAGTCAACCATCCCCAGGGCAAAAACATGATCGGCGCTTTTCATCAACCGCACCTGGTAGTGGCTGACCTCAATACTCTCGATACTCTGGAGGAACGCGATTATATCAGTGGCCTGGGGGAAGTAGTCAAGTATGGTGTAGCTTGGGACAAGGCTTTGTTTGATTACCTGGAAACGCATATTGAGCAGATCAATCAGCGAGACAAATCATGTTTGCAACACATCGTCTATGAATGCTGTCGCATCAAAAGTGATATTGTAGCCCAGGATGAAACAGAAAGCGGCTTGCGGGCCGTACTCAATCTCGGACATACCTTCGGCCACTCCCTAGAAAAATTGGGCGAGTACCATCGGTATCGTCACGGTGAAGCCGTAGCCATGGGAATAGTGATAGCTTGCTTTATGGCTGAAGACTTGGGATTGATATCTACTAAAGAAACAGCGCGCATCAAGGCGCTCTTACAAGGTTTGCAACTGCCCATACAGGTGCCGCAATATGATCCTGAGGCGGTCTATAACGGTATGTTGGGTGATAAGAAAGCCAGTAACAAAGGTCTGCGCTTTATTCTCCCCACAGGGATCGGCCGCTTTACCATGGCAGATAATCCCGATAAGGATTTAGTCCTCAAAGCTATTAAACGCGCCATGTAGGGGGCAAAGACTCTGTCGCCCCGTCCCCTCTTGCATTAGGATGACAATTTAAAAGGTCGTTTTGCCCTTACTCATTCAGGTGATCCCAGTGCTCGCGGATCTCGGCGGCGGTGGCTAAGGCTTGACTGCGATCCTGTGACTGCAGGAAGGCTTGCAAACGAGATAGGCCTACCTCAATAGCTTTCATCTCATCCTTATCCACGCTGAATTGAATACGGGGGCTTACCTTTTCCCAGGCGGTACTCAGGTTGGCACTATGAGAATGGGCAGCATCCCAATCTTCTCGTTCTACTGCTTGCTCCACCTCCTGCAGATAATAGGGAAAATCATCCTGAGTAGTCAGTGGTTTTTTAAGGATATCTCCGCTGTTCATCATCAACATGAAGCCAGCCAAAACAAGCAATGGAATAGTATACATCCAGAATTGGCGCATTACTGTACCCCCTTATAATTACGGGTGCTTTGTAGTGGTAGAGATACCATCTTCATAGCGGTCGATATAGAGCGTTTGGGAGCCGGGGTGATAGGAGGCCAGGAAAACTTCGGCCGCATTATTGATGCCCTGTTCCTGCAGTTGTCGGGTCAGCCAAGCATCGTCCACGCCGGCTGCCTGCAGGTTCTCTGGTATTACCTGTCCGTCATATATCAATTGAGCACTCATTCCGCCCTTTTGAGGCTGCAGGGCCAGATCCTGAACCGTAGCTGGGCGGTGTTCCGGTTTTAGCAGCACTGACAATTGACCGTCGGACTCCATAACGGCAAATTCCACGGTACTTATGTCAAAAATCCCCTGATTACGCAATTGTTCCAATAGATTACCTGCCGTATAGCGCATGCGGCCCATAGCATCTTCTAACAGCTTTCCTTTACTGATCACAACCACCGGTTCACCCATGAAAACTTTAGCGGCAACATTGGATTTGGCGCTGGCTATTTGGATGGCCAATACTGCGATCGTCCAGACTGCCAGACCTACCCAGTGTGGCCAGGCCCGGCTTTCCAGGTCGACTGACAGGGTCGCTGCTATGGAGCCGATGGTTATACCCATGACGTAATCGAAGAAGGTGAGCTGACTGACCAACTGTTTACCCAGGAGGCGGGCGAATACTAATAGAGTTAAAAAGGCAATAATACTGCGAACGACTACTACCAGGCCTTCATTCACTTGGAACCCTCCTAGTTTTATAAGCTGACTTTCCTATTGTGTACCATTCCTGATCAGGCCATGCAGCAGGTGAATTATTGCCAGTGATAAGATATAATTTAATATCATAAAGAGAGGGGGGACGGGTATGGACATTCGACAGGCCCTAGGGGTAGCCATTGAAGCAGAAGCCGCATCTCGTGACAGATATATTGAAATGGCTAAATTGGCAGAGGATGGTGAGACCCGCTTGCTGCTGGAGCAAATTGCTCGAGAGGAGGATGCTCACTTAAAAAGGCTGACGGAACGACTCAAGGCTATTAAGCTGATGGAAGCCTAGGCTTGCATGAGGACGCTGCCGATTAATACTGCTAGGATGGTGATCACCATTAATAGCAGGAAAATCACTAAGCGTTTTTTGACATGGGTCTCTCCCTGCACATATTCAGCGATGAGATGAGTCAAATAGACTGCATTGCCAGAGAAAGCCAGTACAAACAACAACTGGACCCAGCTGGCTATTGCATGGTAAGCCTCTGGCGCCAGGTTCTTCCACAGGGAATGACTGTAATAAGCTAGGACGATGAATTCTATCAAACCAGCAGCAAACTGGAAGGTGAGGCTCTGCCTTTGGATAGCAGTGTTGGTTTCCATAATGCCGCGGATCTGAGTTTGGGTCTCGATATTCTCTTTGCTCATCAACAGGTCTATCCGACTACGTATCACTTCAATGGCCGCCTGGTGACTCTCCCGGGATAGGCGCAAATCATCCAGAGTCTGATCGAGTTCAGCTAATCTTCGCTTGAAGGGCAGCAAAAGCAGCCGAAGGGTTTCATCATTTATAACCCAGGAGGGCTCCAGAGCCAGCTGACGCTGCAGTTCTTCCATGAGTACAGTCAGACGCTGATACCCATCTTGAACAAGTGAAAAGTTGTTGACTATTTTGCCGTATCCGCTGGATATCAAATTCAAGTGTTTTTCGTATTCATCAATAACACTAGCCTGCTTAGAATCTTCCGTTACCAGATCCTGATGAAGGAAATTTTTCAGTCGATTATCCAGTTCGATTCTCTCTTTCGTGATCACCTGGTTGCGATCCCGCATAAGCTGAGCAATCATTTGCAAACGGATCATGGTCAGTTCAGTGAAGGGCAGATGTTCCCCGAAGTATTTGGCATGACGCTGTTCGAACTGGGCAAGACGTGCTACATAAGTGATTTTTCCTCTTGCTTCAATACAGCGTTTGGCTTCACCACCCATCAGTTCAAAACTCAGGGGGGGAGTTGAAAAGGGTTGAATCAATTCCTCTTGTGCGGACGCCCAACTTTCTTCATTTGCTATCAAGACCTGAACTAGCCCCAGCAGGTCTTCCTTGATAACAGCTGCTTCTTTTTCCCACCCGGTTATTTCCTGGCGTATCTCCTGCCAGCTTTTGGTTTCTGCTCGGCAGTATAAAACCAATACTTTAGCATTACGACTTGTTAGCTCATAATATGCTGGCGCAGGCATCTTAGCCGGTG
>ENA-UOUL01001648-UOUL01001648.1-bioreactor-metagenome-genome-assembly--contig:-NODE-1648-length-29872-cov-5.756066_pt1 | contig 29872 bp, 20 predicted proteins | sample MGYA00249838_ERZ747220 | MGnify/ENA primary metagenome ERZ747220 (study PRJEB28778, sample SAMN05720191) | bioreactor metagenome | isolation source: Anaerobic biogas reactor | place: USA:Washington...
CTTTCTCCGCCTGCATGCGTATCAGCGGGTCCATGTCGCCCGCCGCGCGCGGGCGTGGATTGAAACTTCGCAGCGCCGTACACAGTCTGCATGGTTTTCAATAGGTCGCCCGCCGCGCGCGGGCGTGGATTGAAACTCCGACCAGGGGCGCTCCGGGGAGGACGATGCAGGAGGTCGCCCGCCGCGCGCGGGCGTGGATTGAAACCTGTTCTCCGCCTCAGTCTGCAAACCGCAACGCCTGTCGCCCGCCGCGCGCGGGCGTGGATTGAAACTTTCGCGCTTTTCGGCCGCTTTGCAATCAAGACTCGTCGCCCGCCGCGCGCGGGCGTGGATTGAAACATAGTAGCCCACGCGAACGGTCGCGTCATGAGCAACGCGTCGCCCGCCGCGCGCGGGCGTGGATTGAAACTGTTTAAGCTGCCCAGACACGGCGGCAACATGCAATGTCGCCCGCCGCGCGCGGGCGTGGATTGAAACGAGACCCTCAACGAGGCCACGCACGCAATCGACCGTCGCCCGCCGCGCGCGGGCGTGGATTGAAACGTCGCGATGCTCGATCATTTGGGCGAGCGTGTCGTCGCCCGCCGCGCGCGGGCGTGGATTGAAACTCTGGCAGAGCAAGGAGCCATTTACGGTGCGCCAGGTCGCCCGCCGCGCGCGGGCGTGGATTGAAACATGCGCGGCGCGCGGCGCCTGGCCGAACCGATCGCGTCGCCCGCCGCGCGCGGGCGTGGATTGAAACGTTTGGGCGACTCCGCCGCCGCGGCCGGAGGTGGAGTCGCCCGCCGCGCGCGGGCGTGGATTGAAACCACCTCGACGCCAGTGATTACATTGAAACCGGCGTCGCCCGCCGCGCGCGGGCGTGGATTGAAACCGCCGGGAAACGCCGCTGCCAATGCTCCGGCAGCAGTCGCCCGCCGCGCGCGGGCGTGGATTGAAACTTCTATTCCGGCGTGCGGAACGGCTGGTCTTGCTCGTACAGCCCCAGCCGCGTGCGGTATTGCTCGAGCTCCGGGGCGTTGACGCGGCTGGCGGCTTCGATTGCTTGCCGCGCGAGGCGGGCGGCGTCTGCGAAGCGCCCCGCTGCGGCGTAGGCGGCGCCGAGTGTGTCCAGGTAGGAGTGTTGCGTGTGGCCGGTCGCGGCGACGGCGCGCTCCGCGAGTTGAACGGCCTCTTCCGGCTTGCGCTGCGCCGGATCGGAAGCCGTCGCCAAGACCCACGCCAAGCTGTTCGCCAGGCTGTGCGAGTTGGGCACGTGCTTCAGCCCGTCGCGCAATATCCTCTCACCGCCGCGCAGGTCCTTGTCGGCCTGAATAACGATTGTTGAAAGGTACAAATACGCCTCTTCGTAGCGCGGGTTGGTTTGCAGCGTGCGCTCGAATTCCGCTTTCGCTGCGGCGTATTGGCGCTCCCCCACAAGCAACAGCGCCAGTTGCTGCCGTCCTGGGAAATAGTCCGGCTGCAAGTCCAGAGCCGCCCGCAGTTCGGCCAGAGCGGCGTCCGTCCGCCCCGCGACGGCGTAGTGCTGGGCCAACACGCTGCGCCGCACGGGATCAAAGGGGCGTGCGGCCACGGCGGCCTGCATCACCGCCAACGTCTCGTGCGGCTTTTTGAGCTGGCTCATCAGGGCCGCAAACCTTTTGGCGGTCGCCGCATGCTCCGGATGTTCCATTAACGCCTCGCGCAGCCAGCGCTCGGCCTCGCTCAGGTTTCCTTGCTGAATCAGCATTTCGCCGAGGCTGGATTTGGCGCTGTAAGCCTGAGGGTCCGCGGCCAGTACTTCGGAAAACAAACTGGCCGCCACCTCCCATTTCTTCTCCGCGGCCGCAACAGCCCCAAGCGCTTCAGTAGCGGCGACGGCGCCTCCGGGCAGGGAGCGGGCTCGCTCCAGAACAACGCGCGCCCGTTCAACATCGCCGCGCTCCGTAAGCTGCATGGCCTCGGCGCGCACCGCACGCGGTTCCATTCCCGCGCGGCGCATCGATTCACCGAAAGGATCCTTCGGCTGTGGCGCGTTCCCGCCCACACCGGCCATCTGGGCGTATTGTTCAGCCTCCGCATGCCGGCCCAGGTTTCGCAGGGCTTCGGCGGCGCTGTGCTGGGCGTCGGCGTAATAGGGCTCCAGGTTGGCGGCGATCAGAATGCTCCGCAGGCCCTCATCGCGCTGGCCGTGCGCGAATTGTGCCCGGCTTAATCCGCACCAGGCCAGAACGTCACTGGGATCAAGGTCGAGGGCCGCCTGGTAATACTCGATAGCGCGGCCGGGGCTGGCGGGCATGCACACCTCGCCCATGGCGCGCAGTCGTGGCTCGTAAGCCGGCCCGAGCCCGGCCGCCCCTTCGTAGGCTGCCAGAGCCTCGGCGGGTTGTCCGGCCGCCTGCCAAGCCATGCCCAGATAGTAGCTGTAGTGCGGGTCGCCGGGCTTTAGTTCGGTAATGCGGCGGAAGCAGGCAGCACTTTCTTTCGGGTGGCCATGCACGTAATACATGGCTCCCAGCGTCGCCAGCTTGGTGACGCTCTCCGGTTCAGCGCACGCGGCGTTGTAAGCGCCGGTGAGCTTCATTTCGAGCGCCGTACCCAAAGCGGCGCGTTCGGAACTGGTGAGGCAGGGGACTTCGAACTGCACCTGAGCGGAGGCGTGTTGCGATGCCGCGTCTTGGGCAGGCTGACCCGCATCCGGCTTGCGGTCGCAGCCGGGGAGCAAGAGTGCGACGAAGCCGGCCGCCGAAAAGACCGTCGTGATTGCGTTCAATCGAGACGCCATGCGCCATGTATCCTGCTAGAGAGCAAAAAGCTTCGCTCGTTTTGTTGCAACCTTAGCCGAAAGCGTAACGGCTCGATACCCGGTGCGCGCCGGCGTGGGGCGTATGCGCGCGCGTGCTGCGCATCTTCCGATAAGATCGGCTGTCAGTAAACGCGAACTGGAGCGGGCAAGTGAAGAGGGTCAGCGGCCTCTTTCGCCAGGGTCTTCGTAACGGTGCGACGGCGACAGAAAGCCCTCACGGTCGCGCGCGACGCGATCGCAAGCCCGAAAAACTCAAAACGCGAGCAGGCGCCGGAATTCATGCGCATGGGCATGCACCCGCGCACGGCGCCCCGTTTGCAAAATCAGGCGACGTCGATCGAGCGCCCCATGCGGCGCCGGCGGTTGATGAGCTTGCGCCCTTTCTTGGTGCGCATCCGGACCAGGAAACCGCATTTGCGCTTACGCTTAATCTTGCTGATTCTGTGCGGGTAATGCATAGCTTACGCACCTATTCTTCAGGGCAACCGACGGCCCCGCCTGAACGGGCCGGCCGGCCGCGGTGAAATCAAAACGCTTGCCAACCCCGTCGCTTACGGGCCTGGCTTCCGACGAACCCCAAAGTATGCCAGATTGCACGATAAGCGCCAAGGGCGTCCCCGGACCTGCGGCCGGTCCCGTAAGAAATTGGCTTTGGCGAACAGCTCCGGCAGGGTACATTGAACGGCGACGGCGGCAGCGGCGGCCGGCACGTGCACCGGTTCTACGGGAGACCAATGCGCCACGCTGGCGCAGGTGAGAGGGTGAAACCGCATGACGCGCAGGAGGGAGATGTCGCGTGCTCGTACGGACCGCCCGGCGGCGCTGCCTGAGGCTGGGGTGGCACAGCCGCGCACGCGGGAGCGGCTCCAGGTTGCGGTACTGCTGATGATTGTGCTGGCGGGCGTGGCCTGGACGCATTGGCCCGCATTGCGCTGCCAGGCTCTGGCGTTCGATGACACGCAGTACCTGCGGGACAATCTGCTGGTTCGCAACCCGAGCTGGAACTCGGCCTGGCGCTTCCTGTCCGAGGTGCTCGCGCCTTCGACGGTCGAGGGGTACTATCAGCCGCTCACGATGATCTCGCTGATGCTCAACGTGGCGGCGGGAGGCAGCGAGGCTAATCGCACCCCGTTTCAAGCCACGAATCTCGCACTGCACCTGGCCAACACGGGCTTGCTGCTGATTCTGCTCTACTTGCTGTTCGAAAACGCATGGGCCGCGGCCGTGGCGGCATTGCTGTTCGGCGTTCACCCGCTCACGGTGGAACCGATTCCCTGGCTGAGCGAACGCAAGAGCACGCTCAGCACCCTGTTTGCGCTGGGCGCGATGGTGGTATATGTGCGCTACACGCGACGGCCGCACGGCACGTCGTACGCCGCGCTGCTCGTGCTGTACGTACTGGGGTTGATGGCCAAACCGACTGTCATCGGACTGCCGCTGATGCTGCTGTTGATGGACGTCTGGCCGCTGCGACGCATTGGACCTGCTGGTCCAACGTCTGCGCCCCGGCCCGGAAGAACGCCCCGTGGCGAGGCCGTCGCGGCACGCATAAGTCTGCGCAAGGCAATACTCGAAAAGGCGCCGCTTCTGGCCATCGCGGGAGCGTCCGCAATTATCACATACGTCTCGCAGGCCCGGACTTCGGCGGCCGTTCTACCGACCGAGAGTTCGTGGACGCGCGTGCTGCTAGTAGTGGCGCACAACATCGTGTTCTATCTGGGCAAAATCCTATGGCCGGCGAACCTCACCTCGCATTATCCCGTGCCCGAGCCCCTGACCCTCGCGCAGCCGGCGGTCCTGGCGGGCGTTGTCGGAACGGTGGTTCTGATGCTGGCGCTGCTGGTGTCGCTGCGCTGGACGCGCGGACCGCTAGTGTGCTGGCTGATTTTTTTCGTCGCCATCCTGCCGACCATGGGCATCATCGGCTTCACGAACGCGATTGCGGCCGACAAGTACGTGTATTTTCCGGCCGTCGGCTTGTTGATGTTGCTGGCGGCGGGGTTGAGCCACGTGCTACAAAAAGCGGGAGCGAACCGCTGGGCCATAGCGAACGTGGCAGTACTCGCGCTGATGTTGGCGGGGGCAGAAGCGGTGGGTGTTCGGCGCTACCTGGTGCATTGGCGCGACACGGAGGCACTGTGTCGGCGGATCCTCCAGTTTGCGCCAAACGCGGGCATCGCACACATGGAGCTCTCGATTGAGCTGGGCGAGCAGGGACGGCTGGCGGAATCCTTGGAACACGCGCGTGAGGCCGCCCGGCTGTACCCCGCTTACGCGAAGGCCCAGTACAACCTGGGGTTGGCTCTGACAATGAACGACCGGCTGGACGAGGCCATTGGAGCCTACGCCCTGGCCGTGAACCTGAATCCCGGGTACTGGGGCGCGCGGTACAACCTGGCCACGGCGTTGCTACTCCGGAACCGCCCGGCGGAGGCGATCCTGCACCTGCGCGCGGCGGTGGACCTCAATCCGCTGCACGCTGAGACGTATTACTTGTTGGGCTACGCACTGGAGCAAACCGGGCAGTATCGGGAAGCCGCGGTGGCATACGAGCGGACGATCTCGTTGAACCCACATGACGAGGAAAGCCGGCAGCGCCTGGCTGAGGTGCGCTCACGCTTGTGAAAGCCGGCCGACGGCCCGGGGCTGGCATGCCGCCGCCATCGGCGGTTTGAGAATCAGACGGTTCGTTCGCGCGCCGGCAGTGTCGCCCCACCCAAATCCAGACCGCGAACCTCGCCCGGCCGCGGCGGAGTCAGCCCCGGTAGCGGCGCCGCAGCCTCCGCGGCCCGCGCCGCCCCGGGCGCGCGGAAGTACTCCAGCAGATCAAGCGCGTCGACCGTGGCGCTCACCGTCAGCGAGTCGATGCGATTTCGGCACAGCCCGAAGAACCCCAGCCCGACGATCGCCAGCGCCAAGCCGAGCAGCGTGTTTACAAGCGCCTTGCTGATTCCCGCGGCAAGCTGCCCCGCGCTGGCCTGCCCGCCGGCCGCACCCAGCTCGCCGAACGCCTCGATCATGCCCCAGACCGTCCCCAGCAATCCCAGCAGCGGCCCGAGGTTGCCCAGGATGTTCAGGTAGTCCGCCTTGCGGAACATGCGTCCGCTGAGCTCGCCGGCCTTCTCCACCCCTGCCTCATGCATCGCCTCGAAACCGTGCCGCGCGTGCATCAACGAGGCCGTCATCACCTGGGCGAAAAATGTCGAGCTCTTCTTCATCCGCTCCAGGCAACCGCGGAAATCGCGTGCCTCGATCAGCGACTTGGCCTTGCGCACCTGTTCCGGCGGTGCAATCGCCGCACCGCGCACAGTCAGGAAATGCTCCACTACCAGCGCTACGACTACCGCCGAGCCGGCCACGATGAAATACGTGGGGATTTCGATACCCTGCCAGAAGATTTGCAGGATGGATGTGCCCTGCCCCGAACCGCCCGCCGGCTGTGCCAGCGCCGGCGCGGCCGCGGCCGCCACGCCAAAACCGGTCAGAACTTGCCAGAAGCTGCCTTTCATAGTCACTCCGCTGAGCCCGTGATGCTCTATTTACCCGCAACCGGCGATCTGCACAAACACCCAACTTGCGCCACCCCCCCTTATCACCCTATCACCTTATCACCTTATCACCGGCAACGGAGTGATAAGGTGATAGGGTGATAAGGTGATAAAGCAATCCCACCGCCGCACCGCCCCCGCGCGGCTACGCGCTCATTCCGCGAATTCACTGCCAAAGCCGAACTGCACCGGCAGCACAAGCCACTGCGGCCGGCGGGCAGTGAGGAACCGCCCGGGATCACAGCGGCCCCAACTGCCCCTATCGCCGGATCGCCAGAAAATTCCGGTGTACCGTCATCATCAGCCGCAAACTGGCGATCCCCAGCCCGATCCACCCGCACGACACCAGCATTTGCAGGGATAACAGTGGCGCCTCCCAATCCGAACTCTCGGCCGCCAGTGGGCGCAGCCAGTTGAATAGCAAGCTCAGCACGCCGTTGACCCAGATGATGGACGATATAGCTTGGGCAAAGCTGGCGAGCCTTACGTTCGGCACGCGCCGCATCAGCCGGGACAGGCCCCTCATGAACGCGGCGCTCGGCAGCGTCGCCCAGCCGGCCAGCAGGAGCACCTGGAAGTAGTGCGCCCAGAAATACGCCGCCACTCCCGCCAGGCTTAGAACCAGCCCCGTGCAGATGCCGGCCCGGATCAAGTAGCGCCGGTGGAAATACTTGGCCTCGTAATAAGCCATCGAGTAGCGGCGGGTCAGCAGCACCATGCCCGTCGTCGCGATTACCGGCGAGAGCAGCACACCGGCCCAGAGCGTGTCGAACCCGCGGCGGATGGCGTCAATCACATTCTGGGACGACGTGACCATGAACAGCATCGCGATAGCGACGATGACGCCCAGCAGCATGCCCCCGTAGATTACAACCCGGGCCGCCTCGTCCAGCCGGTCCACCTCCGCGCGGTCCGAATAAATGAGGTAGTCGCCGTACACGGAATCCGAGCACGGGTGTCCGCATTGCGGACATGAGCCGCTGGCGAATTCTCCGCGTAGCAGCGTGCCGCACTTAATGCAGTGCAGTTCCGCAACGACCCGGTCGTCGAGGTCCACTGGGGAGGGGGCCAGTTTGGTTGAACGCGACCATTGCATGGGACTGAGGATGACTCCCGCTCAGTCAGTTAAAATCGACGTTCCCGTTAACGTGACACAGGTCAACAGCTCGCCAGCACACTAACATGCCGGGCAAATCTCGCCAAGTGAATATCCGCTACGCCTCCCGCTCGCTGCCACCGGAGCCTCGATACGCCACGGCCGTCCCGAGACGATTATCCGCCAGCGGCCGCAAGCCTGCCGATAAAGCGGAACGTCACTCGCGCCCGCAAACGGCGCGTTTTGGACAACCCCGGTCGGCTCCGACGCGAAAGTGATTCCATCCCGCCCGCCGGAACCGTGGCCTTGTGTCTATCATCTCCAAGGCCGCATTCGGGCGGGCTGAACGGGACAGGTATCACAGAACGGGATTAACAGCATGGCCCACATTCGGCCACGGAACAAAAAGCGCGAGCATCGGCGGGCTGCCTTGAATGCGGCCCCCATAGTTATCGACGGCACGGCCGCCGAACGCCCGGTCACTTGCGAACTGGCGCCATCCGTGAGCCTGCGTGACAGCCTGGCCGTACAGCGGAACGCCCTGGCAAACGAGCGCACGTTCCTGGCGTACGCGCGGACGGCCCTGGTTTTCGCCGTAGCCGGGATGGCCCTCGTTCAGTTCTTCGGACCACTGGCGCTGCAACTTTTGGGAGGCCTGTTTATCTGCTTGGGCGTGGTAACGCTCGCGTTTGGGGGCTTCAGGTTTATGGGCGTCAGGCGGCGCCTACGGCAGTTCGCCGGCGCCGGCCGCCGGAACGGCCGTAACGAAGCAGCCATCGCGGGAAACGGGGCTAACGGACGACGGCGGCAAGAGGCCTGTAATCCCGCCTGACGATCAGGAATCCTGATTTCCTGCGTCCCAGCTTGCGTCCCAGTTCAGGTTATCATGGTATCGTTCTTGCATGGTTAGGACCGCGGCGACGCTACGGTCTTTGCCCCTGCCGGACACGGCTTTCGGAACCGCGTATGGATCCGCCGAATGCACCGCTGGTTACGACTATCCGCGAGCGCTGCCGCCGCTGCTACACTTGCGTGCGCGAGTGTCCGGCCAAAGCGATTCGCATCGCCAGCGGTCAAGCGGAGGTCCTGGTCGACCGCTGCATCGGCTGCGGCAACTGCGTGCGGATGTGCAGCCAGGGCGCCAAGCAGGTCCAAAACGGCATTCAAGCGGCCGAAGAGCTGCTCAAGAGCGGGGCGCGGGTAACAGCGATCATCGCCCCAAGCTTTCCCTCGGAATTTACGGAAATCGATTACGAGTTTTTCGTCGCGATGGTACGGGCGCTGGGGTTTCACCTCGTGCACGAGGTGGGGTTCGGGGCCGACCTGGTTGCGGCTGAATATCAGCGTCTGCTCCGGCTTTACCCGCGGCAGCGATTCATATCCACGACGTGCCCGGCCATCGTCGGGTACGTGGAGCGTTATCACCCCAACCTGGTGCCAAGCCTGGCGCCGATTGTTTCGCCGATGATCGCGACTGCACGGGCGCTGCGGCGGCTGTATGGGAAGAACCTGAAGGTCGTCTTTATAGGCCCTTGTATCGCGAAAAAAGGGGAGGCCAAAAGCGAACGCGTCGCGGGTGAGGTCGACGCGACTCTGACGTTCATCGAGCTGCGGGAGATGTTCCTGCACCATGCCATAAAGGCAGAGTCTGTCACGCCCAGCGACTTCGACCCGCCGCACGCCGGCACGGGCTCACTCTTCCCGATCAGCCGGGGCATGTTGCAGGCCGCCCAGATTCCGGAGGACTTGCTGTCAGGCGCGGTCGTGGCGGCCGATGGGCGGACCGAGTTCATCGAGGCCATCAAGGAATTCGAGCGCGGCGATCTCGACGCGCGCCTGCTGGAAGTGGTGGCCTGCAACGGGTGCATCATGGGCCCCGGCTCAAGCACGCGTGCCCCGCTGTTCAGCCGTCGCTCGCAGGTCAGCCGCTACGCCAAGCGCCGCATGTCCGATGCGGATCGCGAGTACTGGCACGAGCACTGGTCGGCCCTGTGCGAGCTGAACCTGCGACGGACGTTCTGCCCGCATGACCAGCGGATCGAGGTGCCGTCGGAAGAGCAGCTCACAGCCATCATGGAGCGGATGGGCAAGTTCGCCCCGGAAGATGAGCTGAACTGCGGCGCCTGCGGCTACGAAACCTGCCGCGAGCACGCGGTGGCTATCGTTAAAGGGCTGGCGGAAAGTGAAATGTGCCTGCCCTACACGATCGAGCAGCTTAAGAACACGTGTAAAGAGCTGGCCTACTCGAACGAACAACTCGCGAGCACCCAGGAAGCGCTGATGCAGTCGGAAAAACTGGCCAGCATGGGCCAGCTTGCGGCCGGCATCGCGCACGAGGTGAATAACCCGCTCGGAACGGTGCTGATGTTGTCGCACCTGCTGCTGGAGGAAGCGGCGGTCGAATCCGAAATGCGTGAGGACCTGAACTTGATCGTCAGCGAGGCGGATCGCTGCAAGAAGATCGTGTCGGGTCTGTTGCAGTTCGCCCGCAAGAACAAGGTGGACTTCGAAAGCGTGGACGTGCGCGAGATCGTCGCCCGGTGTACGCGCGCCCTGCACGCACCGGAGAGCGTCGAAATTCACGTTGCGCACGAGGGGGACTATACCGAGGCCGAACTGGACCGGGATCAGATCGCGCAGGTGCTCACGAACCTGGCCAGCAACGCTATCGCGGCAATGCCGCAGGGCGGCAAACTGAGCATCCTCACCAACGGCGATGCGGACAAGGTCCGCTTCATCGTCTCTGATACCGGCATCGGCATCCCGCTCGCCAATCGCAAGAAGATCTTCGAACCATTCTTCACAACCAAGCCCGCCGGCGAGGGCACAGGCTTGGGCCTGGCCGTCAGCTACGGCATCGTGAAAATGCACCACGGGGACATCAAGGTGGAGTCAAACGCCAATGCCGCCGCGGGGCCCACCGGCAGCACCTTCACCGTGACGCTGCCACGGCGCCGGCTGATACAAGCTGGGAATGGGAAGTGAAATGGACACTCTGCGAGTTTTGATCGTGGATGACGAGCCCGGCATGCAATACAGCGTGGCTCGCGCACTGCGGCATTTCACTGTCCAGCTTCCCGACGTCGAGGGCGAAGTCTGTTTCGAAACCGAAACGGCCTCCAGCGGTGAAGAGGGCTTGCAGAAGCTCGCCTCCTGGTCTCCGGACATCTTGCTCCTGGATTACAAGCTGGGCGATATGACCGGGCTGGACGTCCTGGAGCACCTGGTCAAGCACGAGCGCGAGGTGCTGACCGTGATGATCACGGCCTTCGCAACGTTGGAAACGGCCATTCGGGCCACTAAATGCGGCGCCTTCGATTTCCTGGCCAAGCCGTTCACGCCGGACGAACTGAAGGAGACCATCCGCAAGGCCTCGCAGCACCTCGTCATTCAACGCCAGGCGCGCAAGCTGGCGGCCGAAAAACGCCGCGTGCGGTTCGAATTTATTTCGGTGTTGGGACACGAGCTCAAGGCGCCTTTGGCCGGCATTGAAGGCTATCTGCACTTGCTCAAAGAGCGGACGGCCGGAAACGAACTTTCGGCCTATGACCACATTATCGAGCGCTGCCTGGAACGTGCCGGCGGCATGCGCAAGTTGATCCTCGACCTGCTTGACATGACGCGCGTCGAGTCGGGCGAGAAGAAGCGCGAGCTGGTGAGCCTGGATGTGCGCGAGATCGCCAAGGGCGCCCTGGACACGGTCCGGCCCGACGCCGAGAAGCACAACCTCTCGCTGCACTTGCACGGGGACGGTCCGGTGCCGATGGTCGCCGACCGCAACGAAATCGAAATAATATTCAACAACCTGCTTTCCAACGCGGTGAAATACAATCGCGCCGGCGGGCGCGTGGATGTGCACCTTTCCAGTGATGAGCAACGCGTGACGATCGCGGTGAGTGACACCGGCATCGGTCTGACGCCCGACGACGCCGGCCGGCTATTCCGCGATTTCGTGCGCATCAAGAATGACCAGACCCGCCACATCACCGGCAGCGGCTTGGGGCTGTCGCTGGTGAAAAAGCTGGCTTTGATGTACGGCGGAAACGCGACTGTAACGAGCAAACCGGGCGCCGGCAGTACCTTCACCGTCACATTGCAGAAAAATGCGAGGCCGCCCGGAGAACATGAACCGCGTGCAGATAATTAACTGGCTGCTGGAGAATGATGCCGCCCGGCTCGAGAAGCTGTGGCATGACGCGGATTCCGTGCGCCGCACGCACGTCGGCGATGCGGTGCACCTGCGCGGGCTGATCGAGTTCTCGAATCATTGTGCCCGGCAATGCTACTACTGCGGTCTGCGGGCCGACAATCGGCTGATCGAGCGTTACCGCATGCCCGCGGACGAGATTCTTGCCTGCGCCCGCCAGGCCGCGAGCTTCGGCTACGGCACGGTGGTGCTGCAATCGGGTGAGGATTACGGCATCACGAGCGAGTGGCTGGCGGACGTGGTGCGGCGGATCAAGACGGAGACCGGCCTGGCCGTGACGCTCAGCGTGGGCGAGCGGAGCCCGGCGGAACTGGCGACGTGGCGCGAGGCCGGGGCGGATCGCTACCTGCTGCGATTTGAAACGTCAAATGCGGAGCTTTTCCGGCGCATCCACCCGTCGCGGAATGGGCAGTTGAGCGACCGGATCGCGATTCTGCGAACGCTGCGGGAGCTCGACTACGAAGTCGGCAGCGGCGTCATGATCGGCATACCGGGCCAGACCTACGAGGACCTGGCGTGCGACCTGGAACTTTTCCGCGAACTGGACCTCGACATGATCGGCGTCGGGCCCTTCCTGCCGCATCCGGAAACCCCGTTGGGGCAGTCTCTTGATCCCTTGATCCCTGGATCCCTTGATCCCTCTCCGTCCGGCCAAGTTCCAAACTCCGAACTGATGACCTACAAGGTGCTCGCCCTCACGCGCCTCATGTGCCCGCGGGCCAACCTGCCCAGCACCACCGCCTTGGCAACGCTGAACCGCGACAGCGGGCGCGAGTTGGGCTTGATGCGCGGCGCGAACATCATCATGCCCAACCTGACGCCCCCCGCGTACCGCTGCAAATACGAGATTTATCCGGCCAAGGCCTGCCTGTTCGAGACGGCCGAGCAATGCCACGGCTGCATAATGCGCCGCATCACAAGATTGGGACGGACTATCGGCACGGGCCATGGCGGCTCACCGAACTGGCTGGCGCGCAGAAAGAAGGATCCGGGAAGCAGGGGGTCAGGCGACCAAGAAGGCACCGAGTGCGATTCTTGTCTTGATTCCTCGATTCCTGAGCGCCGAAGTCAAGAAAGCCCTCTAGAATATGACGATGCGACTTCCTGAAATGACGTTAACTGACGGCGCGACGGATTTCATCCGCGACGCGGAACTCGAAAACCTACTGGCCCGCGTGCAGCCTGATCCGGCCCAGGTGCGCGACATCATTGCCAAGAGCCTTTCCAAGAAGGCTTTGAGCCTGACTGAAACGGCGACGCTGCTCAAGGCCGATGATCCGGATCTGACGGAAGAAATCTTCGCCGCCGCCCGGCAACTGAAGCGCGATGTCTACGGCAACCGCATCGTGCTCTTTGCCCCGCTGTACATCGGCAACCTGTGCAGTAACGATTGCCAGTATTGTGCCTTTCGCCGCTCGAACCGGGACGCGGTGCGGCGCACGCTCAGCCCCGAGGAAATTCGCGCGCAGGTCGCCGCCATGCAGAACCGCGGGCACAAGCGGCTCATCGTGGTCTTCGGCGAGCACCCGCACTACGACGCCCAGTTCATCGCCGACACCGTGCGGCTGGTCTACACCGTCAAGGTCGGGCACGGCGAGATCCGGCGCGTCAACGTCAACGCCGCCCCGTTCGACATCGAGGGATTCCGCACTATCAAGGCGGCCCATATCGGCACTTTCCAGATATTCCAGGAAACCTACCACCACGAGACATACCGCCGCTATCACCCGGCAAACACGCGCAAGGGCGACTATCTCTGGCGCCTGAACGCCCTCAGCCGCGCCCAGGAGGCCGGCATCGACGACGTCGGCATCGGCGTGCTGTTCGGGCTTTACGATTGGCGCTTCGAAGTGCTCGGGCTGGTGGCGCACGCCCTGCACCTGCAGCAGCGCTACGGCGTCGGGCCGCACACCATCAGTTTCCCCCGCCTGCGGCCGGCCCTGGGCGTCATGCACCAGGATGAATACCTGGTCAATGACCACGATTTCAAGCGTTTGATCGCCATCCTGCGGCTGGCGGTGCCGTACACCGGCCTGATTCTGACGGCGCGCGAAGAGCCGGCGCTGCGGCGCGAGGTGTTGGGCTTCGGTGTCTCGCAGATTGACGCCGGCAGCCGCATCGAACTCGGCGGCTATACCGAGGCCGGCGACGCGCAGGTAATGGAGCGTGAGCAGTTCGAGCTGGGCGACATCCGCCCGCTGGATACGGTGATGCGCGAGTTGCTCGAAGACGGCTACGTGCCGAGCTTCTGCACTTCGTGCTACCGCCTGGGCCGCACGGGCGAACACTTCATGGAATTCGCGATCCCGGGCTTCATCAAGCGCTTCTGCACGCCGAACGCCCTGACCACGCTGTTGGAGTACCTGGTCGATTACGCCACCCCGCAGACGCGCGCCGCCGGCGAAAAGCTGATCGCGGCCGAGCTGGAGAAAATGGAAGAGGGGCCCCTGAAGCGCGAACTGCTCGACCGCCTGCGACGCATCCGCGAGACGGAAGCCAGAGACCTGTATTTCTAACACGCCCACTGTAGTGAGTAGCAGAGCCCGCGCGTGCCGCGCTGGAATCACGTGATAAGGTGATAAAGTGATAGAGTGATAAAGGACGATCCGCGGAATCCCTTTATCACTCTATCACTTTATCACTTTATCACCCGGTTGCCGGGGTTCAGCCGGCGGTTACACTAAGCTATTCCGTGCTGTTGATTGCGGCGCCCTCCGAGCTTGGATTGCTGGCGCGTATTGAGACGCTCGGCCGCGGTCGATGGTGCGTCTTAACCTGGATTTGGACATGTATGTCATCGTAGTCGGCGCGGGCGAGGTCGGGTTTCACATCGCGGACCGCCTGTCCAAGGAGGGACACGACGTCACCGTGGTCGAGCGCGACGTGGAAAAGGGGCCGATCCTGCGGGCCAAGCTCAACGCCTCAATCGTGCTCGGCAGTGGGGCGACGGCCGAAGTCCTGGAGCAAGCCGGAATCGACCGGGCCGACCTGTTCATCGCCGTTACCGACCAGGATGAGGTCAACCTGGTCGCCTGCCTGCTGGCCCACGAGCGCAACACCCGCCGCATCATCGCACGCATCAAGGGCGTCGAATACACCGGCGCCGGCTGGACCGAACGCATCGGAAAGCTCGGGATCGACCTGCTCATCAATCCGCAAAAAGTCGTCGCCGAGGAGATTCACCGCATCGTCTCGTATACGACAGCCGCCGAAGTGGCCGAGTTCGCGGGAGGCCGGGTGGTGTTCCTCGGATATGCCATCGGCCGCAACAGTTCGCTGGCGGGCATTTCGCTGCGCGACCTGGCCGGCATCCGCGGTTTGTACCGCATGGTAGTCACGGCCATCGCCCGGAAACATCGCACCATCATCCCCCGGGGCGAAGACACCATCGAGGAAGGCGACATCGTTTACTTCGTCTGCCACAAGCCCGATGTGCCGGCCATCGATTATTTGTTCGAATTCGAAAAGCACCCCTCGAAAACTGTTTTCATTCTCGGCGGCGGCGGCGTGGGGGCGGCACTGGCCCGCAAGCTGGCCGGCTTGGGAATCTGCGTCAAGCTCATCGAACATAACGCCCGGCTTTGCGAGCGGCTGGCCGAGGAACTCGATCATGTGGCCGTGCTGAATGCAGAAGGCATGGACATGGATACGCTCCAGCACGAGGGGATCGAGGGCTGCGACGCCTACGTCGCCGTCACGCAGGATGAGCAAACCAATATTTTGTGTTCCTTGCTGGCCAAGAGCTACGGCGCCAAGCGCGCCATCGCCATCGTCGACCGGCACGAATTCGTCACGCTGGCACCATCGCTCGGGGTAGATGCCTGTGTCAGCCCGCGCCTGGTCACGGCCAGCGCCATCCTCAAATACGTACGCCCGCCCGGCGTGACCTCCCTGGCCACCCTCGAACACGGCAACGCCGAAGTGCTGGAAATAGTTATGCCGACTGCAAGCCCCGTGCTCGGCCGCCCGCTCAAGGACATCGACGTTCCCGAGGGCGCGGTAATCGGGATTATTGTGCGCGGCTCGGAGGTAGTGATTCCCAGCGGCGAGGATCACCTGGAGGCCGGCGACCACGTGATCGTATTTGCGTTGCCAGAAGCCATACCCCGCATCGAGCGCTTCCTCAAATGAACGTCCGGTTGACCCTCTATGTACTCGGCGGGCTGCTGGTCTTCCTGGGCGCCGCATTACTGCTGCCCATCCCGTTCTCGCTCTGGTACCACGACGGTCAGCTTCTGACGTTTGTGCTTAGCGCCGCGATCACCAGCCTGGTGGGCGGCTTCCTGTTCTGGCGTTTCCGCCGGGAACGCGAGGAAATCACGCTGCGCGAGGGCTTCGCCGTCGTGACCTTCGCTTGGGTCGGCTTCGCCGTGTTCGGCAGCCTGCCCTACATCATCTCCGCCAGCCTGACCAACCCGGTGAATGCGTTTTTTGAGTCCATGTCCGGCTTCACCACCGCCGGGGCGTCGGTCTTCACTGACATCGAGGCCGTTCCCAAAAGCGTGCTCTTCTGGCGGGCTCTGACCCAATGGATGGGCGGTATGGGCTTTATCGTGCTGGGGGTTGCGATTTTGCCGCTGTTAGGCGTGGGCGGCATGCAGCTCTACGAGGCCGAGGCCCCGGGGCCGACCGCCGAACGCCTCACGCCGCGCATTCAGGATACGGCCCGCCTGTTGTGGGGCGTTTACGCCTTGCTGACCGGGCTGGGCCTGGCCCTGTTCTGGCTGGGCGAAATGGATTTCTTCGACGCCCTGTGCCACACGTTCACCGCCGTCGCCACCGGCGGCTTCTCGACGCGCAACGCCAGTTTTGCGGCCTTCAGCAGCTACAGCCAAATGGTCGCGCTGGTCCTGATGCTGCTGGGCGGCGTCAACTTCTCGCTGCACTACTATGCCCTCAAGGGCCGCGCGCGGAATTACTGGTCCAGCAGCGAGTTCCGCTTCTACTTGAGCGTCCTGGGCGGCGCAACGCTGGTCGTCTTCCTGGCTAACCTCGCGCTGGGCGCGAACTGGCTGGCCAACCTGCGAAACTCGGCCTTCACCGTGACCTCCATTCTCACGACGAGCGGCTTCACGACCGCGGACTACGAAGCGTGGCCGTTCCTGTGCCAGGCCGTGCTCATCACGCTGATGTTCGTCGGCGGCTGCGCTGGATCAACTTCCGGCGGCGTGAAGCAGGTGCGTCTGCTGCTCCTCTTCAAACATGCCATTTTGCAGCTCAGGCGCCTGGTTCACCCCCGGCAGGTCCGAATCCTGAAGCTGGATCACCGCCCGGTGCCGCAAGACGTCATGGAGGACATCCTCGGGTTCGTCATTCTGTTTGTCGGCTTTTTGGTGCTGGCGACGCTGCTGCTGGCGGCGGTCGGCATGGACCTGATTACCGCGGGTTCAGCGGTTATCGCCTGCATGAGCAACGTCGGCCCGGCGCTGGGAGAGGTCGGCCCTTCGAACAACTACGCCCCCCTGCCCGCCTTCGCGAAGGTGGTGTTGAGCTTTGCAATGCTCCTGGGCCGGCTCGAGGTTTCGACCGTCCTGGTGATCTTCTTCGGGTCGCTATGGCGGAAGTGACCACAATTCTGGTGCGGGGTAGGTCGGCCACGTATGATTACTTATGACAGATGAGCAAGAAGGCCGTCCGGCAGCGAAATACGTCGCAGCGCGACACGATCGCGCAGGTAATCCGTGCCGCGCGCGGCCCGCTGACGATCGCTCAGATTCACGAGCGCGCTCAGCGCCGCAGCCGCGGGTTGGGTGTGGCGACCGTTTACCGCACCATCAAGCTGCTGCTGACGACGCAGCAGATCCACGTGCTGCGCATGCCGGACGGCGAGAAGCGCTACGAATCAGCCGACCTGGACCACCATCACCACTTCCGCTGCCGCAAATGCGAACAGGTCTACGATCTGCCCGGCTGCCTGCTGGCGATCGCCGACGGTACGAAACTGCCGGCCGGCTTTGAGGTCGACGCCCACGAGGTCACGCTCTTTGGCACCTGCCCAAGCTGCCGCCCGGGCAAGCGGAACGAAGCGCAACGCGGCTGAAGGGGCGCCGCCTCCTCCCCATTACTCCTCACTACTCTTGCCGTATATCACGTACACTTCGCCCGCATCAACGTTGCCGCCCGGGTCCGCAAGCATGGAACTGATGGCGAAGTCGGCATTGCCGTCGCCGTCAATGTCCCCGATCTTCGCCACGCCGCGCGAATAGACTTCGACCGTTCGGTAGTACGGCTCCGCGGGATCGCCCGGGTTGAGATACATGCGACGATCGGCTTGCGGATTGTCGCCGTCGAACACCAACCGCCCGCCGCCCAGCGCGTCGCCCACTGCGCGTCCGATGAAACGAACGCCGGGCAGGTCAATCTTGCCAATGTCTTCCAGCGACATGTCCTGGCCGGTCAAGGCGGGCGAGCCGTAAACCAGATACACCGCGCCGCGCCCGCTCAACGCGCCCGGAGCGGCGATCAGAACGTCATCGATGCCGTCGCCGTCCATGTCGCCTATTCCGGCCACATTGGTGCCGGCCAGGTCGCCGACCGCCGCGCCTCGGAACCGGATACCGCGCCCTACGCTGATAAGGTTGTCGATGGTCCAGCCGTCTTGCGGACTGGCCAGCGTGGGAGAACCCAGCAAAATCACCGCCTGCCCGCGGTTGTAGTCGTACCCCTCACTGCCGATGATCACGTCGTCGATACCGTCGCCGTTGAAGTCGCCGGCTGCATCGAACACGCGCCCGAACACCTGGCCGCCGCACATGCCGCGGATCATTACGCCCGCCAAGCGTCGCGGATGATCCGGGTGCAAGGCGATGCGGCCCAGGTCAACCTCGCCGCCGACGCCGGTGGGGCGTTCGAGCACGATAAAGACTGCCCCCGCCTTGCAGCCGTCGGGGTGTTCCGGATCGCCGAACGAGCTGCGGACGTCCGGCGAACCGATGCCGAAATCGGGAATTCCGTCGCGGTTGAGATCCCCGACGATCCGCACTTCGCTGATCTTCGCGCCCACGTGCGGGCCGACGTACTGCCGCGTCGTTTCGACGTAATACGCGGCCGTGCCGTTTCCCCACGCCGGCCACAAGGGCGAGCCGCTCGGCGGGGACAGCAGCGTGTCGGCCGCCAGACCGCCATTGACGTTCCATGTCACGGACTGCAAACAGCCCGTTCCCTGAAACGCGTAATTGACCAGGCGATCTGAGCCGCCGACTGCCTCGCCGATTGGCGGCGGCCAGAAGGCGCCATCCAGCGTGTGCACATCCGCGCCCCGAACCGAACCGCCGGTGCGGATGATGTACTGGTGCGGCACGGGCATGGTCCAATCGCGGCGCGCGGCCTCTTCGACGTCCACGTTCGGCCAAGTCGGCGTGAACGTGCCCGCCGGATCGCGCGGCTCGATCCACAGTTGCGTCTGCGTGGTCGCGCTGCCGCCGGGACGGGCGAAGGTGCGCATCTGATACACCGCGCCGGCGCGGGTCCGGCTGCCGGCCACGCACTCGGGCGAGCTTATATAGAGGTACGTGCCATCGGCGGCGACGCTGCTGCCGAAGCGGTCTTCGCGCCGCTGCCCCAATATCCGGGCGCCCACCGTGTCACCATTGATGGCGACGCCGGGATTGTTGGGCCCATAGAAGCCGGTCCAGATGGCCTGGCCGGATTCGGACTTGTTGAAGCTCCCATGCCAGCTTTGGGTTTCGCACACCCCATCCCAGGCGCCGGGGAACCCGCCTCCGCTGGGCAACGAGCAATTGCCGAATATCCGCCAGGCATTCGCCACAACACACTGCGTGCCGCATTTGTCGTCGACGGGCGACACGATTCCATTCAAGACGTCCAACTTCAGCAAAGTGCGCACGTTGGCAAGGGGCGGCTGAAATGGATCGGGCTCGAAGCCGGTCGCCGGGGCGGCTTGCGGCCGGGCGAACGCCGCATTGGTGTAGGCGTTGTCAAAACCACCCGGGCCCTGATTGAACAGAACTATGTCCCAATAGACTGTCCAGTCGTCGTATGGCGTGGGCACCGGCGGGACACCGCAGGACGCCGTGTCGGGTTCGTTCACCGCACCCCAGATAAACGGAACATACGCGGGTGCGCCCTGCGAATTAAAAATCTGTCCAACCTCGGCCAGGTCAAGCACGCGGTCGCCCCGGCGGTTGAGGTGGTCCGTCTGGCGCAGCAGATAATTGTGACTGGAGACAATGACAATGCCGCCGCGTGTGAACTGTGCCTCATTTGGAAACCAGCGGAATTTCCCTTCGTCCTCATCGTAGCGGTATGCGTTGTACTCGAGAATGGCGTCCCCGACCACGCCATCCGGCGGGACTGACTGGACTTTCATCTCCGCCTCGTTCCGGCCGAGGATGAGTGGAACCGATTCGACCCGCGGGAAGCAAAATACCAACTCCGGATAACCGTCGCCGTCCATATCTGGAATGGCCGCGATATCCGCCAGTCCGTACGTCCAGGTTTTATCCTTCGGAGCACGAATACCCGGAAAGGCCAGGGTCGGATAACCAGCGCTTTCCAGGCCGGCCGAATTCAGTTGAAATTTGTCCCGCAAACGAGTGGTCTGGCCATAGAACAAGTAAGCTTCGCCGAAACCGATGCCCTGCGCACTCTCAATGTACGGTTTGCCGAAGCGCGCGGCGACCAGCAGTTCAGGCAGTGCATCGCCATTAACGTCCGGCACACTGCACATGGAGCTGCCGGCCAGATCGTTGAAATTGAAGCCTTGCAGAATAGCGCCCATGCTGGGACCGGTCCCGTTTCTGTACTCGCCGGGAATATCTGGATCGAGCCAGTTAAAATTGAAATCGCCAACCAATCTGGCCGTAATGCCAAGCCGGAAATGGGCTCCGGTCGAACTATTCGTCGCGTAACCGGCGAACGACGGCGCGACTTCATCGAAGATTGTAAAGTAGTAGAAATAATTACCCGGCGCAATATCCCGCGGGTAAATAACGAATTGCTGCGAGCCAGGGTTGACGAGCTGATCTAGTACTTCCACCTCATTGCCGCTGAGAGGAACTTTGTCCGGGTCCAGCAGAACCTTAATTCTGTGTGGGCCATTGTCATAAGTCTCCATCGCAATTACCCAGACCGCGGTCGTATTCACGATCAAGTGATCTTCCTGGTCAGCGTGCAGTCCGTCGCGGCCGGAGCGGAAACCAGTCATGGTCGGGCGCACCGCATCAATCGTGATGGTCCCGGAAGCGTAAGCCTCGGTCGTGTGGCCGGCGTCGGTGTGCACGGCAATGCCGACCAGAAAACGCCCAAAGCCGTTCTGGAGCAAACCCAGGTCCGCCAGCACCTGCGTCAGGAGCAGGAAGGCGTTGTCGCCCGGAGCGACAAGCTCGGTGATGTCCTGCACGTACACCGGGTCGCCGTCCGGTTTGCGATCCGCGTCGCGATCACGTGCAATCAGCAGATCGGCTGCGGCGATGTAGGCGTCAGGATCGAGCGCCACCGAGAAGCGCACCGCCACCTTATCCCCAGGCTTCACTCCCAGCGGTGTTAGCGGTGCCGTGAACGAGATATGCGCCATCCCGCGCGTTGTGCCGAGCCATCCACCGCCGCTGCCGCCGCTGCCGCCAGAACCGCGGTCATGCCGCGGTTCTTCCTCATCACTTTTGCCGCTTGTTAGTTGTACGGACGTAGGCAAGCGAATGGTTTCTTCGGCCGGGATAATCGCGTTAACCGGCGGAACGCCGTTCGAGTTCTCGGACGCCTCCCGCGGCACCTGCGGCTCTGGACAGCCGCTCAGCACCGTGATACACAGAAGGATTGTTATCGCGATGAGCGAGAAGATTGGCGAGTTGGGTTTGGTGAAATTCATGTGCGGATTCCTCCAGGGCTTGGGCTTCCTTCCGGCCGACGGCCCGGGGTGCGGCGGTCCGCAGCCAATCCACCAAAAGCTAGTCTATGCGCCTGCGCGATGGACGGCCGCGGCCTGGCGCCGCGCGCTCGCCGGCAATGCGGCCGCCGGCGGCAAATGCGCCGTCAGAACTTGCATGACTGGCCGACGAGGGAATTCTCAATGAGCACGATCCGTCCGTTTACTGCGATCAGGTATACGACTCGTCCGCGAAATCGCGATATTTCGACACGCCTCTCGCCGCCCTACGACGTGCTTGATCAGGCCGACAAAGACCGCTTCCTCGCGGCTGATCCGAAAAATTTCGTCGCGATTGATCTGCCACACACGCCCCCCAAGTCGGCCGGCCCGCCGGAAGTGTACGAAAACTCGCGCCGCACCATGAGTTGGTGGCTGGCCGAGGGCACGCTGACCCGCGACGAGCTTCCAATGATTTACGTCTATCACCAGAAATTCCGCTACGGTGATAAGGCCTATACGCGCAAGATGTTCTTCGCACGCCTCAGGCTCGAGCCCTTCGGTACCGGCACGGTGTTCCCCCACGAACACACCTTCGGCGGCCCCAAGGAAGACCGCCTGTGCCTGACAAAAGCCTGCTCGGCCAACCTGAGCCCGATCTTCGGCCTGTACGAGGACGCGCGGAACGAGGTCAGCCGCCTGCTGGAATCGAAGCTGCCCGCCGAGCCGATCGCAACCGGCAAGCTGGACGGCGTCGAGAACTACATGTGGGGCGTCAGCGCACGTGAGGCAATCGACGAGGCTATCCGGCTCATGGCGCCGCGGCCCATCTATATCGCCGACGGGCACCACCGCTACGGCACGGGCATGCTGCACCGCGATTGGCTCATCGGCGAGCGCGGCGAATTGCCGCCGGAGCACCCGGCCAACTTCGTCTTGTGCGTGTTCTGCGCGATGGAAGACCCAGGGTTGCTGATCCTCCCGACGCACCGCGTCCTGAGCGGCGTGGTCGTCAAGGCGGCGATGTTGCAATCCGATCCGCAGCTTGAAGTGCGCCAACTGAACGTGTCGGGCGCCGCGGCCGTGATTACGGCGCTGCGCAACTCAGGCCCCCAGGCCGTGGCCTTCCATAGTCCCGCGGAAAACGGCTACTTCATGGTGCGTCCGAAGAACCCGGACCTGCTCGACAAACTGGAGCCGGACCACAGCCCGGCCTGGCGCCGCCTCGGGCTGGCGTTCCTGCACGCGTACCTGCTGAACAAGGTGATTACGCCGCAGCTCTGCGGCGGAAGCGAGCTGGCCGTGCAGTACATCAAGTCGGCGGATGAGGCTGTCGCCGCGGCCGATCAGAGCCAGGGCACGGTCTTCCTGCCGCAGCCGAACACCATGGAAGAGCTGCGCAGCGTGTGCGGTGCGGGCGATCTGATGCCGCACAAGAGCACGTACTTCTATCCGAAGCTGGCCAGCGGCCTGGTTATCAACCCGCTGGATGAGTAGCACCGGCCCGAGGCCGGCGTTTCGGCATTCGTTTTCACTGTCGGCGCCGGCCGGCCGCTAAGCGTAGCGGCCTCGCCGGATTTGGCATTGGCAGCCGGCCCACGCTCCTATGCGTGTGGCCGGCTGCGTGACTATTTGTCCATCGGCTTGCGCAGCAAACGCGAATAAAAGAACACTACCACCGCCACCACGACGCCCAACGACGACAGCATGAACACCCACCCGCCGGCCGTCAGGCCACTGCCCGCGAGAATCATTTCTTGCCCTCCGCGGCGACGTCTGCGCACACCTCAATGGCAACTCGATTCGGCCCCCAACGCCGGTCCGCCAAGTGTGCCATAAAGAGATAGAAAGCCAACAACAACCCTATCAGGCCCACGGCCAGCGCGGGTACGCCGCCCTGACCGATGGAGCGCAAATGGCCACCCATGTAGAAGTAGCACCACATGCCTAACACGATCAGCAAGAGCGCCGGCGTGACAAAACGCATGACGTACTTATACATCCAGGCCGGAGGGCGCATTGCAGCCCCGTCCAGCGCTACCTGGTAGCCGCGCCGCGCCCCGAGCACCCACGCCAGAACGATCACCTCCAGCGTGCCGAACACCAGGATGCCCACTTCCGCCGACCAGAAGTCGAGCGTGCTCAAGGCCGCAAGGTTCTTGCTGAACCAGATGACGAACAGGTTCCCCAGCAAAGTCACGACGGCCAGGATCGTAACCGACGTGCGCCGGGTCACGTTCAGCGCTTCCTCGAGAAAGGCGATCACCGGCTGCAGCAGCGATACCGAACTGGTGATCGCCGCCAGGAACAGCATGAAAAACCATAAAAAGCCGAACAGCCGGCCGCCCGGCATATTCTGAAACACGATCGGCAGCGTATTGAACGCCAGGCCGAAGGTCCCCTTTGACGCTCCGACGACCCCCAGGAATATGAACGCCGCCGGAAGGGTGATCAGTCCGCCCAGGCAGACCTCGAAGAACTCGTTCGTCGAGATGGCCGTCGTGGACGTAAGCACGATGTCCTCTTTCGGCCTGATATAACTGGCGTAGGTGACGATCACGCCGAACCCGACCGACAACGTGAAAAACACCTGCCCCGCGGCGGCCAGCCACACCTTCGGGTCTGTTAAAGCCTGCAGCGCCGACTGGCCTTCGTGTACCGGCTTGGGATTCCACATGAAACCGAGCCCATCCAGCACGCTGCGCGTCTCGCCCGCCTCGTGAACCGCCGGCAAAGTCAGCACGCGGATCAGCACGAAGATCGCGCACACGGCCATGATCGGCATGGCCAGGTTGCAGAACTTTTCGATGCCCTTCGAGATGCCGCGGTAAATCAGCCAGAAGTTCACCGCAACTACGATCAGCCAGAAGTACACGCTGGTGTGCACGGTGCCATTGAACATGACGCCGTCAAAATTATCGCCCGCGAAGCCGCTGAAGACTTCCGCGCTTCTCTTGGCATACTCGGCCGGGTCGCTTCCCAAATCGATCGTCCCGCACAGGTATGACCAGGCATATCCCAGGCACCAGGATTCGATGACGACGTAGTACAGGTACACGACCGTGGGCATCAGCAGCCCCAACGCGCCGGCGTAGCGCCAGGCGCGGTGTCCGCCCAGGTGCCCGAGAATCGCCGAACACGAGTGCAGCCCCAGGCGACCGCCCGCCTTGCCCATGGTCCATTCGGCCCAGCAGATCGGGATGCCCAGCAGCAGCAGAGCGCAGAAATACGGGATCATGAATACCCCGCCCCCGTTGGCCGCCGCCGTGGCCGGAAACCGCAGAAAGTTCCCCAGGCCGACCGCCGAGCCGGCCACCGCCATAATCACGCCGATGCGCGTCCCCCACTGTTCCGTCGGGCGGGCCATATGCCGGTGTTCTCCTCTTTACTGCCGGTGCAGACCGGGTGCGAACGTCTGTTCCGCGGACTCGCCTGCCAGGGCGACCGATGCGGGCTGCCGCGCGGACCGCCGGGCCGCTCCGCGCGGAACGTCGGCCGCTCGGCGGTTCTACTCAGGCAGGCCGGATTCTAAGCCCTAATGCGCGCCGAAAACAACGCCGCGTCCGGCCCGCGCTCCGTCGCCTGCGTCCCACGGCACGCCTGATGACTGGAGCTTGCGGTGAGCGGAATTCCGTCGGAGGGAATTCCCACAGACAGGGTGCGAGACAGATTCACGCACCAGCGGGCGCAGGCAGGTTGCGGAGCGCACGGAGGCTCCTCGTTTCTTCCGAGCCTCCAGTGTCCGCGTGCGGCGGCTCCGCGCGGCGGTGCTACCCCAGGTGATCAAGCGGTCTGATAAAAAGCCGTGTGGAATCGAGCCATGGGGGCAGGCGATCAGAAGCGCATGGTTTTTGTGCACTCGATTTTGATAACCTGAGGCGCCGCTGCGCGGGGAGAGGTGATAGGTGACAGGCGAGCAGGTGAGAAAACGCGGAGAGAGATGATAGGTGACAGGTGATGAGGGGGCACGTTTCGAATGTCGCATAGTGGGTTGCCTTTCTGCGCGCGGGGCGCGGTTTCTGCTAGAGATTCTATGAAGCTATCAGCTCTCAGCTATCGGCTTTCAGCCAGAGGTGCGCGGATTGTGGGTGCGTGCGCGGCAGTGGCGGCGTGGGCGCTGATTGGGGTGATAAAGTGATAAAGAAAGCTGTCAGCTATTACCTGTTGGCTATCAGCTGTTTGCCTCCACAGATTTTCACAGCTTTGCACAGATTTGGGTTTTGGTAGGTTCGGATGAGTGCGCCCAACAACTAGCTCCGTCCCCGTCCCCGTCGTCGCTGACGTATGCGTACATCGTGGGTACCGGCGATATGCGCGGCCAACTAACCTACCACAGCGGCCGCGCCGTAGCCAATACGTTCGATCCACGCTCGCGGCTGGCGAGCGTCTTCGACAATGCCACGCTGAGCAATGGCGTCCGGTGGGACTTCGACGCGGCCAATCGGCGCCAAAGCGCCATCTTCAGCAAGACCGGGCAGCCGGCGCGGGGCGAGTCTGCATTCGAGTACGACCGGGACAATCGGGTGACGGGCGTTCAGCACGGCAACCGGATCAGCGGCGTGCTGGACCCGTTCTACGACGTGGGTTACGGTTACGACCCGGTCGGCAACCGGCTGTACAAGCCGGATCTGGTGGAAACCGAACGTAGCGAGGTGTACACGTACGACCAGCGGCATCGGCTGACGGGTTTCGAGCGTGGCGAGATCGAGGTTGCCGGCGGCCTGGCGAGCGTCACTGAGGCGATCAACGACCCGGAAATGCCCGCCCACCAGAACTGGATGCCGACCGGGACGACGGGCCTCGATTCGCGCGGGAACTGGCGCGATTTTGCGAGTACAATCGCCGGGCAGACAGCGACGCAGGCCCGCAGCCTGGAGGAGGCCGGCGGTGGCGGCGGCTGTGCCAACGAGTATGAGCGGATCGACATGACGCTCGGCACGCAACACACAATCCAGCAGCTAACGTATGACGAGGCCGGCAATCTCGTCGCGGCGGACCTGCTGGGCGACATGAACTGCGATGGGCTGGTGAACAGCTTCGACATCGACCCGTTCACGCAGGCGCTGACCAACCCGACCGCGTACGCGGCGGCCCACCCGGATTGCATGATCGAGCTGGGCGACATCAACGGCGACGGGCTGGTCAACGCGTTTGACCTAAACGCCTTCGTCGACGTGCTGGGCGACAATCTCATGCCCGCCCGGCGGTATGAGTATGACGAGGAGAACCGCCTCACGGCCGTCACCGACATTCACGGCGACCCGCTGCTGGAGGTGGAGTACGACGCGCTGGGGCGGCGGATCGCGAGCGTCGATTACGAAGCGCCCGGCGGGGCCGTTCAGACGCGGCACATTTACTCTGGGCTGAACACGGTGGCGGAGTACATCTGGTCCGGCTCGCAGTGGACGCTGGCGCGCGAGTTCCTGTGGGGTGAGCGCTTCCCCGAGCCGCTGGTGCTGATTGACTTCACGGATGCGGGTGAGATTGGGGCAGGCTCGGCCGAAGTCCTGCACTACGTGCACGATGCGCTGGGCAGCGTGGTCGGGCTGGTGGATGCCGGCAATGCGCCGACGACCCAACCCAAGCTCGTGGAGCGCTACGACTACGACCCGTACGGCAAGACGTACATTGAGACGTGGGACGCCGAGGCCGGGGGAGGGAGCGGAGCCTGGGTGCGTACAACTGTGTCAGCTTACGGCAACCCGTTCGGCTGGACGGGCCAACGCTACGACGCGAGTGTCGGGCTGTACCACTTCCAGTTCCGCAGCTATTCGCCGGAGATGGGAAGATGGATACAGCGGGATCCGCTGCGTTACTTCGGTGGTATCAATCTCTATTGTTACGTTTTGTCCGCGCCGGTGGATTTGATCGACAGCCTTGGCCTGTATCCTGGCCAAGGCATCGTGCGAAAGGTCAGTGAAGCTGTCGGCGGCGTTCTAGCGGTGGGGCCTCTTGACGCATGGGACGGCGGCGCTGGGGAGTCATACAAGAAATCGTGCCAGTATTCCGAAAAATACAAGGACCAGGGCTCCGCTGCCGATCCGGGCGGAGCGCAGAATGCCGCGCGCCACGCGGACTGGCAGGCACGCCTAGCCTACAAACATGACGAGGATACAGCCAAGGAGATAGGCGACATTCACGAAGCGGGAAATCCGGATAATCCAGATACCCAGGCCGACAAGCACAACAACTCTGTTGGGCGGGAGATCGGGAAAAAGGCGAAAGAGGAGGGTCGACCTATCGATGACATTGACGCTATGGTTGACGAAGCAATGGCGGACGGTCGTCTAATCCGCGACCGTGAGAACGACGAAAGGATCACGACGCCGGGTGAACCGCCGGCGAATCCTCGAAGCGATTCGCCAACTTCCCCCGACGACTCGAGCCCCGATTCCAACAAATCGGAGTCCCCAAGCAATGAGCCGAGCAAACCCCCGAAAGCCAGCGCGTGTAGTTAGCGTCTAAGGCGGCGCAGGTTGGAGGACCTAGGGTGATTCACGTAAGCAGACGCCTCTGCATCGCCGGACTGCTCGCGCTGCTCGCGTTGTCCGCACTGGTCGTCATCAGGCTGGGCGGCTGTGAATCCTGGTCGCCGAGCAGCATTGAGGAAAGCAAGAAGCGCGCAGAACCTATCATCGCCGCGCTCGAGGCTTACTACACGGCCCACGGCCAGTTTCCGAAAACCCTTCAGGACCTCGTGCCTGAGCACATTGACGAGCTTCCGCAACCCGCGGCGGGGACCGGGCAATGGCACTACGCGTCGCGGGAGGGATCATTTAGCCTTTCATTCGGTTGCGGTAAGCATCACTACCCGAATTGCACCTTTTCCTGGAAGAGCACTTGGTTGCTGGACCACTAATCTGCCGATGAGGAGAAGTAGTGCATACGGACTGAAGTGAGCAGGGCAGGGTAGTTCCGTGGATGGAATTCGTTTACGGAACCGCAACGGCACGCGCTCGCTCAGGGAGTTTGACGGGCTCTATCGCCTGCAAGGACACGGAGACGCTGTTCGGCTACGACGGAGCGCGGCGGACCGCCACCGGTCTGTCATGCCCGTTGCTGGTCGCTTCGGCCCGACGCGAGGAGCCTTCATATACTTCGGCACTGCCATGGCCGGCTGCTGTCACACTCCCCCGGCGCGGTTCTCGCACATCCCATTCGAGTTGTCCGACTGGCCGCGACCGAGGCGTCTGGTGCGCCTCAGCCGTCTCTTTTCCAGCTTGGCGAGTTCTGTGAGCACTGCGACGGCCGCCGTCCTTGCACTAGACTCAATCGCGTTGGTCGAAACGATGTAGCGGCCCTTTTCTCTCGCGGGGCAGCTACCAACGCTTACGGCCAGTTCCGTGCGGCCCGTCGCAACCATCAGCTCGTGGCCACGCGCAGGCACCCAGATCCGCAGCCCGCACCCTCTCCGTCCGCGGGTCACTGTGCCGAAACGCGCATGTCCCTCTGTCCAAATCCAAAGCGCGAGCTTCTTTTCGCTAATGTCCGGGAGTTTAAAAAGGACTTTGTGGACGCCCATTAGTGATTGTTCCAGCGCCGCGGCCCCCAAAATCGGCAGCGCCTCAGCCATCTGCTCTTCGAATTCACGCGAGTACGTCAAGGCGATCATGGGCGGTAAGATATGGCAGTCTCATCGCGAGAGCCAGTGAAGACCGGCCGGGCAACCTACGCGATCAGGTGCGTGTTCCTCAAAATGGCTGCTTTTGAAGTGATAATCAGTGGCGGGGTTTAAGTGATAACTGACACTGCTGCATTGGCTGCAGTATGCAACCCAACAGGCACGCCGCGGGCGCGGTGAACTGGGGCTCTGGCAAGACGGCTTCCACCCGCAGGCCATCTGGTCACGCGAGGTATTCCAGCAGAAGCTCGACTACCTGCACGCGAATCCGTGCCGCAAGGGGCTGGTCCAACGCCCGGAACATTGGCGGTTCAGCTCAGCAGCGGCGTATGCCGGCGAGGGAACAAGCTGCATCGAAGTCGATCTGCCGGAATGGTGAAGAAGGGCCGGCGAGGGCGCGGGCGGGCGCGGGAAGGGATTCCCGCCGGAGGACGTGCGAGACGGATTCTCGCACGAGCGGCTCAGCAGCGGCGTATGCCGGCGAGGGAACAAGCTGCATCGAAGTCGATCTGCCGGAATGGTGAAGACGGGCCGGCGAGGCTGCGGGCGGGCGCGGGAAAGGATTCCCGCCGGAGGACGTGCGAGACGGATTCTCGCACGAGCGGGGCCGGGGGGTAGGCGAGACGGATTCAACGGAGCACTCAGGAGGCAGGAGGCGGAAGTTAGAAGCGGGAAAGGATTCCCGCCAGAGCGCGTGCGAGACGGATTCTCGCACGAGCGGCGTGAGCGTTGCGGTGTCTTGCCGCGTGGGCGCGCCCGCCGTTCAGTCGGCCAAGATTAGGCAACATCATT
>ENA-UOUL01001651-UOUL01001651.1-bioreactor-metagenome-genome-assembly--contig:-NODE-1651-length-29826-cov-11.078120_pt1 | contig 29826 bp, 23 predicted proteins | sample MGYA00249838_ERZ747220 | MGnify/ENA primary metagenome ERZ747220 (study PRJEB28778, sample SAMN05720191) | bioreactor metagenome | isolation source: Anaerobic biogas reactor | place: USA:Washington...
CCAGGCCGCCGAAGTTCTTGGTGAGGTCCTTGATCTCAAGGAGCATCGACGCTCACCTCCTCCTTCGTACGGCGACGGGAGACCCAGGAGCCGATGACCCGAGGAAGGCCGGACAGGCCTTGTTTACCCAGAGTGAAGGCAATCAGAAGCAGTATGGTGGCCGACACGAAGGGGAGGTATCCCTTGAGGTCCCGGAAGAACTCCGGGAGCACCAACAAGACCACTACTCCGACAGAAGGGCCCCAGAAGTTCTTGATCCCTCCCACGAGGACGTACATGATGATCCACAGGGTGGCGGAAAGAGCGAAGCTGGTCGGCGCGATGGCCATCTGGTAGTGAGCATAGAAGCCACCTGCCAGACCCGCGAAAAGACAGCCTATGCCGACCGCCAGCATCCGGTAGCGCCTCTCGCTTATCCCCACGCTGGAGGCCACCAGGTGCGATTGAGCCACCGCCTTCATGGTCACGCCGGTCCGGCTGAACTCGAAGCGGTGCAGAGCCGCGAGGCACACGATCACCAGAGCGAAAAGCAGATAGTAGTAGTAGATGCGCGAGCCCCGGAACAGAGGCTGTATCCCACTCAGCCCGCTGGTACCTCCAGTCCACTTGCCCCCGATAGTGAACAGGTTCACGATCACCACTCCCAAGAACAGAGTGCCCATGGCGTAGTACACGGTCCGCAGCCGGGCGAAGGGGAAGGCGAGCAGCACTCCCACGGCCAGCGATGCTATCGCACCCAGGAAGACGGTCAGCCACGGCGACAACCCCAGCCACATGGAGGCCATGGTGGAGACATAGGCGCCGATACCGAAGTAGGCGGCGTGGGCGATGGAGAACTGTCCGGAGACGGTGATGGTACGGAAACTCGATGCCACGACCACATATACGAACGCCATGCACATGACATGCAGCCAGTAACCGCCGGCGATGAAGACCGGAAGGATGGCGACGATGGCCAGGACCACGCCCAGGGCGCCGTAGCTTTGCCATTTGGGTAGCTTGACGGAGCTGACTACCGTCTCTCCACTGCCCGGTTCCGGCATGCCCACCCCGCTCACGGACTCCTTCTGGCCGAAGAAACCTTGCGGCCTGATCAACAGGAGCAACAAGACCATGACCGAGGCCGTGGCGTCGACAACCACTCCGGGAAGCACTATGGGGAGACCGGCGTACATCACTCCCAGGATCACCCCCACGATGAAGATCCCCCTGAAGCTGCCCACTCCCGCCAGGATCACCAGCATGAGCACGTACACCAGGTTCTGGTCGCCCATGTAGGGACTGAGGTTGTACAACGCCCCCGAGAAGATCCCCGCGATGCCCGCCAGCGCGAAGCCCACAGCGCAGGTGGAAGCGGCGATACGGCTGAATCGTATCCCCTGAAGAGCCGCGCCCTCGCGGTTCTGGGTGATGGCCTGCATCTGCGCGCCCCATTTGGAATAGCGCACGAACAACATGACCACGATTAAGATGACGATGCTCACCGCCACGACGAAGATCCTGTCCCTTTGGACCAGATATGAACCTATTCCTGTGCTCCCGGGCAGGAAGGAGGGGATGGAGATCTGTTTGGTCCCCATACGGAGGTTGAAGGCAGTCGCCATGACCGTCGATATGAAGATGCAGATCATCACAGTGAGGTCGAAATCGCCCTTGAAGGGACGGAAGAGAAGCCTCTCCACGACCACACCCGCGATGGCGACGATGATGACGGTCACCGGCAGTGCCACCCACCCGCTCAAATTGGCGTTGGTCACCAGCAAGTAGCAGATATAGGCCGCGACCATGTAGATGGCGCCGTGTGCCAGGTTGAATATCCCCAAGAGGTTGAGGATGAAGGCGAAGCCCAGGGCCATCAGTATGTAGACGGCCGCGAGGATCACCATGTTTATTCCGGTTTGGAGCCAAATCTCCATATCTGTTCCCGATCGATCCCCTTGGATGGTTTAAGCCGGCTGTGTGGGAACCGGCCGGCGCGGCAGTCGCGACGTGACGTCACCGTCGCGCCGGCCGGTTCCCTACTCGCTACTAATCGATCACGGGGTCGGGTCAGGCATGACCCACTCTACTTGGGTAATCTGCCCGTCCACTATCTTGGAGGTCGCGCAACCGTAGATGACCGCGTGCTGCTTGAGACCGTACGTTTCGGTCCCGCAGAGCAGCCCCTCTCCATACAGAGTGGAGACCTTGGGGTCCATGTTCTCCCAGGCCGCTACCACATCCGCCGGCTCGATGCTCTGAGCGGCCCTCATGGCCTCGACCAACACCCACAGAGCGTTGGGCACCATGCCGAACCACTGCAGATCCGTGTCGCGGGCATCGAAGACTTCCTGCATGATCGGAGGATTGAAGGGGTCGTCGTCCAGGTAGCTCTGGGTGTTGATGATGTTGTGGGAGCCCTCCGGGCCGACGATCCCCAGAGTGGAGGGCCCGTAGTTGGGATAGACGACCGGTTTGGTGTTGCCCAGCGCCCGCAAGGCCTTCACGATGTTGCCATAGGCCGGCGGAGTACCCAGCGGGAACCAGTAAGCGTCGGCGTCCGCGATGGCGTTCAGTTGGACGGCGATCGGATTGAAGTCGGTGGCCGCGTTGTTGTAGAGGATCATGTCGCCTACGATGTTGAAGCCGTTGCTCGTGATCGTGTTATCCCACATGTCCTTGGTGTAGTTGACGGTGGACTCATCGGCCGTGGCGCGCGCTACGTTCTTCACCTCGGGATACTCCCGCTTGAGGGCCTTCATGGCCGCGGAAGAAGAAGCCACCGGACCGTTGCTGCCCAAGAAGCCGTACGGAGTCTCCGGACCCATCTCACCGGGGATGAAGGTGTTGTAGCCGGCTACGTGCATGACCTTCTCCTGCTCGAATATGGGAGAAGTAGCCGCGTTGAAGAAGGCGCTCGGTCCGACGGCGAACTTCACCTTCTCGTCGTAGACCAGCTTGTTGGCGGCGGTGGTGTTGCCGTCCAGGGTGCTCTTGCCATCCTGGGTCACCAGTTCGATCTTGTAGGTGGTATCCCCGATCACCAGGGGATACCTCTCGTTGATGAGATCGGCGACGACTTGGGTGTCGCCTATCTCACCCGCGTCCACAGCCGAATACCAGTCGGTCAACTGGAAGATGGCGCCGATCCTCAGGGTCTCCACCTTGCCGCCGGGCGCAGCCGTGGTGTCGGTCGGCGCCGCGGTGGTCTCCGTAGGCGCAGCCGTGGTGTCGGTCGGCGCCGCGGTGGTCTCGGTAGGCGCGGCTGTGGTCGTGGTCTCCTCGTCACCACCGCAGGCGGCCACCAACGGTAACAGGCCGAGGACTAGAACCAACAGCAATAGGCCGAGCCCCCATTTCACTTTTCTCATCTCACTCCCCTTCCTAAGCGTCTTTCACAGTCTGCTCGTTGCTCCGTGATTGAATCTCACCCTGTACATGGACTAAGCTGCCCACCAACCCCCTTTCGCCTGCCCGGATCCCCCTCCGGAAGCTGCAGCAGACCCCAGGCTCATCACAATAGCATGCCCTACACCGCCTCACGGCGTAGGACACTACTTGGTCGGAACGCCTTTCAGCCGACCTTTACTGATGCCCCAGAAGTCCTCGATGGACGCGTAGTAATCGAGTTTGCGGCCCTCGGCCGTCTCCCGCTCGGCCACTTTCTGCCGGTGGAAGTCCTTGATCTCCTCGGGGATGGGCAGGTTCCCGAAGTCGAGATACCGGCAGGCGCCCATCTTGTCGCGGATGCCGAGCACCTTGTCTTGAGCGTGCACGTTGATGGACATGGGTGAATCGAGCACTCCCGCCTCTACCGCCTTGACGGTGCCGACGGCGATGTCTCCGTCCCCAAGCTCCAAGACCTTGTCCAGGATGGCCGTTACTTCTGCAGTCGTGACCTCTTCCTCCTGGTCGATGATGTCGTTCTCGATCCGAAGCTCTTGGTCCTGAAGCACCCCGAGAATCCACTTGGCCGCCAGGTAACTCTCGCGGTGCGAATCCCTACTGGGCACACCCGCCGCTTCGTCCACGGTCTTCACCGAGACGGCGTCGCAGCCACCCATGGCCGCCGTCACGGCCGTGTAGCCGATGTAGCCGAAAGCGCTGCCCATTTCCTGTGGGAACGGGAAGAGAGGCGACTGGCTGCCAAAAACACCCGGCATGATCACGTCTTCATGACCGAACTTGTCAAGGTATCTGCGCATGAGCTTAGGCAAAGCCCGGAAGTCGGCCAGGTCTTGGAACAGACAGCCCTGCATGTTGACCTGGGGGAAGACGCTCTTCACGCCCTGTTCCGCGGAGATCAGGCACTCGATGATCTGAGTGGCCATATTGACGCTCATGGGGATGACGAAGTTGGGCAGCCAACCATGGCAGTCGGTGGTGATGATGACCCCATGATCGGCGTAGTAACCGATGAGCCGGCCGGTGTACTGCGCGGTCTCGATGCACTCCTCCACGGTCGCCTTCTTGTCGTACCCGGCGATCCAGCCGAAGAAGCTGTTGGGGAAGGCGTTCATGCCCGATGCGAAAGCGATCTCGGCCACCATACTTTGACCGATCCGGGAAGACCGGGGATCCAAGGCGCCGTCGCAGGCCTCCACCACCTTACGGTTGGTCTTGACCCCATGGTTGATGATGGGCCATCCGTTGAGGGCCGCCCTGCCCGTCTTACTGCTCTCCTGCAGACCTTTCTCCACCTTATCGAGCTGCAGATTGCGGGTGTAGCTGTCGGTAGTGAACGGCAGCAGATGGATGTCCAACTCGTTCAGGGAGCGGATCAACGCGATCTCGTCCTCCACCAACGGGGTCCCCTGGCGGGGGAAAAGCGAGATCCGGCCTTCTTCGTGGTACTTCTGCAGGATCTTGTAGAAGCGCTTGCTATCCGGCAGAGACTTCTGATACTCCACAGCCTCCTCGAGGTCCACTTCTTTGCCGGTGGGCCACACGGCAAGCACCTCTTTGCGCTTCTCCATGAATACATCTTCATCCATGCGTTGCTGCTTGACTTTGATCACCGTCGATCCTCCAATCTCACACTGGCCACGTCGTCATAAACGCCGCCCGGGGCACTCAATCATATATATACAACTCGTCGACTCTCTCCGGAGTCGGGACTCCGTTCTCATCCCAACCCATAAGCATGTAGTAGTACTTCTTGGCTTTTTCCATCTTTTCGCGGTCGAGCGCGGCCACGAAAGGACCATCCGTCTTGTCTTCGAAGAACCGGGGGGGCAGCCTGTCGTCGTCAGCGCTCAAGCCGTGCTTGACGTTGAAGAGACGCGCTGCCGTCAGAATGCGCTCGGCCGTGCGGATCAGCTCGGCGGAGCCGACATCCCACCCGGCGACCGCGCTCAGGATATCGGCCGGTTGCTTATAGGTGACCCCCACGTAGGCCAGATGGCAGGTCAACAAGACGTCGTTCAGGAACTCCCGGATGTGTCCCACCTTGAACAGGGCCACCTTGCGCGGACCGATATCCAGAGTCGGCACCGTGTCGTAGAAGCCCACCTGGTTGAAGTCCTTTATCCCATGCTCGGCGGCCAAGATGTCATCGTGCACGTTGGCACAGTGATCCGCACCGTTGGGATTGACCATGAAACCGAGGGCGAAAGCGGGGTTGAGACGGGGCTCGTGCATGCCCGGATGGACGCTCTTGACCTCCACCGACAGAGCCTCGGCCCCCCGGCCGATCCTCTTGGCCGCCTCTGCAGACCCGAGAGATAGGAGAGCACCGATACCCTCACGCCGCGCGATCAGTCCGACGCATTCGACCACGGCCGGACCGTTGCCAAAGCGCAGCTCCAAGCCTCCCGTGTCTTCGAGGGTCAGCAGACCTTTCTCGAAGCATTCCATGGCGAACGAGATGGTGTTACCCACCGAGATCACATCGAGAGAATACGCATTGCACAGCTCGTTGGCCTTGACCATGGCCTCCGGGTCGTCGACCTCCAGATTCGTGCCGAGAGCGCACATGGCCTCATACTCAGGACCGCCATAATCCGGGTCGATGAAGTACGGGGCACCGGATTGGAGCCGCTTCTTGCAGCGCAGCGGGCAGCCGAAGCAACCCTCCTGAGGGAGACCCATCTTATCCTTGAGCGCCCCACCGTGGACGCTCCTCACTCCCTCCGTGAACGGACCTCCTCGCCAGTTGTGCACCGGGAGATGGCCGATGGCTTCCATGCCTTCCATCTCCGGCCCACCGGTGCCGAATTCCGGAAGTACCTGCTGGATCCAGAAGTGACTCCAGTGATCCTGAGTCAGCCACTTGTTGAAGGCCTTGACGGCTTCCCGATCGAAGATCCGGGGCCGTCCGGTACCACGTACCGCCACCGCCTTGAGGTTCTTAGACCCCATGACCGCCCCCAACCCTCCCCGGCCGGCGGCATCAAAGGGCCCATGCATGATGCAGGCGAAGGGGACCAGGTTCTCGCCGCCCGGTCCGATCATCGCCACGCGGACCCGTTTGTCGCCCAATTCCTCCCGCACCGCCGTCTGCGTCTCCTTGGTCATCAGCCCCCAGAGCGCCCCTGCGTCGCGGATGGTGACGTCGTCGTCTTCGATCGAGAGGTAGACCGGCTTCTCCGACCTACCCTCGATTATGAGCACGTCGTAGCCCGCCTTCTTGAACTCGGAGCCCCAATGCTCGCCCGATTGACAGAGGGCGATGCCTCCGCTCAGCGGCGACTTGGCCCCCACCCCATTGCGGCCGGAAGCGTATACGGGCGTACCGGTGACGGGACTAAGGGCGAACACCAACTTGTTGTCCGGTCCCAGAGGGTCTGCCCCCGCCGGCACCTCTGTCAGCAGGATCTGGGAGATGATCCCTGAACCCCCCACCCACTTGCGGTAGTAGCGTTCGTCCCTCTCTTCTTTAGATACCTCGCCGCTGGAGAGATCGACCCGGAGGATCCTACAGGTCATCCCACCCCACGGCTGCTCGCTCTTAGTCTCTTCGGTCATCGTGCAATTCTCCTGGTGTTGCCATATGTCGGTCTGGACCGGCTCGCAGGTCAGACCTCAGCTGGTCGGTGAAAGCGGCAGACCCCCCGATACGGGAAGGATGGCGCCCGTCACGAAGGATGACATATCCGAAGCCAGGAAGAGCACCGGGCCGGCCATCTCCTCAGGCTCACCCATGCGCCCAAGCGGGGAGACTTTGCCCATGCCGGCAAAGAAGGCATCAATCTCTTCTTGACTCTTGGACACCACGACCTCGTCGAAGAACGGTGTGCGGAACGGACCGGGCATGATGGCGTTCACGTAGATGTTATGCGGTCCCAGTTCGGCGGCCATATCGTACGTGAGGCCCACCACGCCGGACTTGGCCGCGTGGTAGTGCGGGATCGCATCCGGGGGACTGATGGCGCCCAGCGACGAGAAGTTGATGATCTTACCGTACCCGTTGGCCTTCATGTGAGGCACGGCCTCGCGGCTGCAGAGAAAGATCCCTTTGAGGTTGATGTCGACCACACGGTCCCAGTCTTCCTCGGTGAGGGCGTTGAGATTGGTCGGCTGACCTTGTTTGCCGATGACTCCCCCGGCGTTGTTCACCAGAATGTCCAGCTTCCCAAAGGCGGTGACAGTCGCTTCCACCATAGCCTTGACCTGATCACTCTTCGAGACGTCGCACTTGACGGCCAGAGCCTGTCCGCCCGCGTCTTCTATCGCCCGCTTCGCCTCCTCCGCCGCAGCCACGTCCACGTCGGCGATGGTGACTCTGGCGCCTTCCTTCGCAAACCGCTCACAGATAGCCCTGCCCATCCCCTTCGCACCGCCGGTGACGATGGCCACGCGGTTCTCCAACAACATCCCTGTCTCCCTTCCTCTGACATCGACCCCGCTTGATTGATCCGTATCCAGACCCTCGATCAGTCTATAGCCGCAATTCGATATCCCAAAGTTGGTCGTCTTCTCTACGGGCCACCTCGGTCGCCAGACGCGCCCCACAAAGCGGACAGTAGAACTCTCTGAAGCACATCTTGTCCGCTATGTCCTTAGCAAAGGACTCGTACCCCCGGCCTATCGAGTCGACCGGACTCTCCCTCAATCTGCAGGAATCCTTGAGATCAACCTGGACCGGCCCTAGGTCCTGGCCGCACGTGCACGCATAACGAGCCCCGTGGGAAGTCCAAACGGTGCCCAGTCTATCCCCTATCGCCCGGCGTTCGGAGCCGTCGAGCGGCTCGACAAGACCGTGGGCTTCCACCGCAGGCCGGCTGTCTTCCAACCGTCTCCGTCTGCGTTCCGCCCGCTCCTCATCGGTCTTCTCTGCATCGACCATCCACTTCAGGCCGGCTCCGATCCCGTCCGCGACGGCAACCACACCGTACACCTCGAACGCGTCTTCTACGGAGATCTTCCCCTCAGAGAGATCGCGGCCGACGGCGGCCGGCTCTCGATCGAGCGGGTCACCGTAGCCCGCCAGGTTGGGGAAGTTGAGCGTCCACATTGACCCCACGTCGAGTTCGACAGGTCTGCCTTTCCAGAAGAGCGGGATCTCCTCACCCGTGACTTCATCCACGCTTTGAGGAACCGTTCCCGCCGCAAGCCGCGCCGCGACATCGGTGTCCCGCTTCACGCGGAAGAAGGCCCGTCCTCCCGGATTCCCGCCCAATAACCCCTGGCATTTCGCGAAGCTCTCGTTGTTATAGACCTGTGTATCTAGGGAATCGGTCCTATGGATTATCCATGCCTCCTCAGCTCCGACTCCGCTCCGGTAGCGGCCTGCGCCGGCCGCGTCCGCCTTGTTCTCCCGGCGGAACAGGGTGAGGACCGGCCACGACATCTCGTTGTCCTCCACATTCGACGCCTCCATCCCCGGCACCCAGTCCTGCCCTCCGGTATCGATGCCATCGCGGCCGGGTGATGCGGGAATCGCACCCGGTGCCATGCCGGAATGCATGGCCATGAAGAACTGCCCGTGCTGGTTGATGCCGTTGAAAATCCACCCTCCGTATGCGTGCACGTCGGCGATGCCGAGGGCCTTATCGCGCAGGGGAGGATCGGCGCAGGCGACCATCTTGGCCGTGGCTCCCGTCGCCGTCGAGACCACCATGGGCATGTTGCAGACACCCGCTCCGCTGATGGGAGCAGGGTAGTCGGCGCAGGTGATGGTCCCGGGGGTCGGACGGAACTTCACCCTCCGGCTGACGCCGCCACACACCCCGCCCAAGTCGTATGCCAGCATCAGGGTAAGCGGCGCGAGCACACCTCCCACGAAGCCGGCGTACGTATTGTTGATGGAGCCTACCTGAGGCGACGTCCCCTCGTTGTCGACAGTGAGGTAGTCGCCCTCCTTAGTGATGTTCACCTGGCTAACGTAGATGCCTGTGTCTCCAGGCAGAGCCGCCTCGGTGTAGATGCGCTCCGACCAGCGTCCGTCGGGGATCAGACGCAGCTTCTCCACGAAAGCCAGTTCGCCCGCATCCAGGGTCCGCTTCATGACGGCTTTGACCGTCTCCGCTCCGTAGCGCTCGAGAAGCTTCAAGATCCTCTGCCGCGAGACCGTGATGCCCGCCAGAGCCGCGTGCAGATCCATGGCCACGGTGGCCGGCACCCTCGACTGACGCAGGTAGAGCTGCTCCATGTCTGCCCGCAGGGCACCCCGCTCGACGAGCTTCATGGGCGGAAAGAGCGGCGGGTCCTCCCAGATGGTCTGAGAGCTCAGACAGAAGCTGCCCGGAGCCGGCCCCCCGACGTCGCTATAGTGAACGGAGTTGGCCACCCAACAGAAGAGCTCGTCCTTCCAAAACACCGGCGAAGTGAGTTCTGTATCCTGCTGATGGGAACTCCCCACATAGGGGTCGCTGCACAAGAAGACGTCGCCATCCTCGATACCGGGAGATTCGCCCCGGTTCTCGAGCACCCACTTGGTCATGATGCCAAGGGTATTGGCCAGGTACATCAGATACGGACCCATGAACATGACATCGCCTGTCTCGGTCAGGATCGCGCACTGGAAGTCACGATTGATCATAGTGATGGGCGAGATGCTGAGCTTCTGGATAGTGTGGCCGTTCTCCAGATTGATGTTCTGAAGGCTGTTACGGATCACCTCGTACGAGATGGGGTCCACTTCAGGGTCTTCCGCGGTCTGCAGCCGTAGCCGCGGGCTGATAGACAACACCTCAGGCGGGGCATAGCCCCGGGCGATGCCGTCCCAGACGATCTCAGAGCCGGCATCCACTGGTTGCTTCACAGGCTCGGTCACCCGATCGTTCATGATGAGGACCCCCCGGCCGGTCCGTGAGCGGCTGTATAGGTAGATACACGGGCACTGGGTTGCTCCAACCTCAGCAGGAAGTTGCCGAACGCGTCGCACTCCAGCATCTGCTCGACCCCGACTGCGACCGACGTGTACGGCAACTCCACCACGGCGGGGCCGGCTATACGGTTGCCGTAACGAATCTCGCGGCCGTCGAACACCTCACTCTCCAGCCGTTCCATACGGTCGGGCCAGAATATTTCGCGTGTGCCCAATCGACCTGCCGCCGAGACAGACTTCTTGAACGCCTTCTCGACGGCCTGCGCCGGCCTCTGCAGACGTACGACCGCATGGACCCTGGTGGTAACCAGCTCCACACCCTGCGAGACCACACCCGCGCCCTGCCCATACAATGCGTCATACATGGAGCGGAAGTCGTTCACGACGCCCCCGATGGCATCGACCGTGAGATCGCCGGGCGGAATGTGCACCAGGAGGCTGTGCAGCCATTGGCCGCTGTAACGCATAAGGCCGTAGCGCTCGATCTCCACCTCCTCGCCCGACTTCCCCAGCTCGCGCATGGAGTCGAGCGCCTGCTTCTCGAGCTCGACCAACAGGGTGTTGAGTTCGTCCACCGGGAAGGGTGCGAACAAAACCCGCTCTCTCTCGATGTTGAGAACCAAGTTCGAGGTGGAGCACCCGTAAGCCGACAGAGTGGACGCTCCATTGCCCAAGGGGATGACCACACCCTTGACACCCAGCTCTTGGGCGAAGGCAAAAGCGTGTAAGGGACCGGCTCCACCGTAGGCGTAGACGACGAAGTCGCGCGGGTCGTATCCGCGCACCACCGTCTGTTGCCGGATGAGTTCCGCCGCCCTCGTATTGTTGATGCGTAGGATGCCGGCGGCCGTCTCCTCCGGGCCCAGCCCGATCTGCTCTCCCAAACCGGCTATCGCCCTGAGCGCGCCTTCGCGGTCAAGCGGCATGCGACCGCCCAGGAATCTCTCCGCAGACAGAAGCCCGAGCGTGACATCGGCATCTGTGACGGTGGGCTCAGTGCCTCCCCGCCCGTAGCACACCGGCCCAGGATCGGCTCCCGCGCTTTCCGGGCCCACTCTGATGGAGCGGCTGAACGGATCAACCCGGGCGATGCTACCCCCGCCGCAGGCGATGGAGGTCGTCTCCAGCTGCGGGATCTTATAGCGATACTGGTCGATGATCTTCTCTTCGCCCACCAGTGGCTCGCTGTTGATGATCAGACCGACCTCAAAGGAGGTCCCGCCCATATCGGTTGCGATGATGTTCTTGTGACCGAGTCCCCGGGCTAATGAGAGCGATCCCATGAGACCGCCCACCGGTCCCGAACCCAACGAGGTGAGAGGGATCTCGACCGCCTTCTCGGCAGGCAAGACTCCACCCGATATCTGCATGATGAGGAGGGGATGTCTGAGGCCCGATTCGTGCAGACGATCGGCCGCCCGCCGGAAGTAGGCGGCCGATGCCGGCGCCACGTAGCTGTTGATGACCGTGGCTACGGTCCGCTCATACTCACCCATGCGCGGAGCCACCTGATGCGAGCAGGAGACATAGACCTCTGGCGCCACCTTACGCACGATCTCTTGAGCCCGCAACTCGTGAGCCGGGTTCTTGAAAGACCAAAGAAAGGCGATCGCGATGGCGGTCGCCCCGGCATCGTTCACCAGGCCTCGCACGGCTGCTTCGACCGCCTCCTCATCCAGCGGCACCACTTCTTCACCCATACAGTCGATGCGTTCGTGGATCTCCCTGATGAGTGCCCGCGGCACCAGCGGGACGGGCTTCTGGGTGGCCTGCGGATGGAACAGAAGGTCCAACTCCAATCCGGCGGTGCGGCCGGTGCCCCTCATGATGAGGATGGAGTCTCCGTGACCGGCCGTGGCCAGTAGCCCCGTCCGGGCACCGCGCCGCTCGACCAGCAGGTTCGTGCCTACCGTGGTGCCGAGGTTGAAGCGCTCGGCCGAGGCGATGAGACCGGCCACCGTTGTGCCGCATTCGTCGGCGAGCGCCGAGAGTGCGTCGAACATGCCAACAGCGAAGTCTTCCTTCGTGGTCGCTGCCTTGGCGAAGTACAGCCGGCCGCTCTCATCCATGGCCGCACAATCGGTGAACGTGCCTCCGCCATCGACTCCGATGTAGTACGCCACTCGAGCCTCGCCTTCAGCCCTGGAGAGCGAAACCGATCAGATCTGTCGCGTTCTCCAGCTCTTCCAGCCGCCCCACCGCGTCCACCAAGCGGGCCGCTTTGGCCGGAGAGATGGGCTGACCGGCATGAGCCAGCAGGGCCTGGAACTTGCGCTCAATGTCGGCAAAGGAGAGGGGCCGGGACGGGGTGCCGGTCGGCAGGTCGCACTGCTCCACGAAGACGGTACCGTCGTTCATGGTCACTGTGACTCGGGCCGGTTCGATACCCTGGTCCCCCCGATCGAAGTCGTGGTCTATCTGCACGTCCGTCTTGGAGGTCAGTCCCAGAATGTCGGGGCTCTTGATCGCATCCGCTGTGAAGTCGTCCAGAGTCACCCTGTGCCGGGCCAGAGCACTTCCTACTCCCCATACTATGCTGAACTGAGAGTCCACCGGGTTTCTCGGATGGGCTTTTACTTCCAGGGGCGAGCCAAGAAGTCCATAGGTTCCCTCGCCACACTCGATCAGGATGCTCTTGACGTCGTCGGGATCGATGTCGTGCTTTGACGCGAGCGCAAGTCCGGCGTCGGCGAAGGCGTGCACGCCGCGGCAGCACGGGTACGGCTTGATGGAAACGTTGACGCCCTCGAAGCGCTCGCCCAACTCTCCGATGAGCTTCTCCCTGGAGAAGGCTCCGTGGTGGTACACCTGGTACAGACCCGCCTTCCCTTCAAGGCAGTTCCGCGCACCGGTGATCCCGCGCTTCGCCATGAGAGCGGAGGCGATGCCACCCCGTATCGCCATGCCCGGACCCAACCTCTTGGTGTGTGCCCCGTCCTTCACCGGCTGGCCGTTACCGGATGACTGGTGATAGGCGATGCCCATGGCGTAGGTCATCTTCTCCTCGTCCAAGCCCAAAAGCCTTCCGGCCACAGCCGCGGAAGTCATGTAGCCGTAGAGGGTGGTCAGATGCCAGCCGTAGGGATGGATGCTCTCTCCCGGCCGAGTGGCCAGGCCGCACCGGCAGATGAAGTCGGTGCCCAGCGCCACGGCAGCGATGAACTCCCGGCCGCTCACCCCTCCTGCATACTCGCTCATGGCCAGAGCCGTGGGAATTGCCACCACCCCCGGATGCATGATGGCATCCTCGTGGACGTCATCGAAGTCCAGGGAGTGAGCCATGGTGGCGTTGACTTGAGCCGCATTGGGCGCTGGGAGCTCATCGCCCCACACCAGAGTCCGGCTCTGGGCGGCGCCACCCCACTCCAGCATGAGATCCCGCAGCTCGCCCACGGCGGCCTCAGACGACCCGCCCAGCGCCACTCCGAAGTAGTCCAGGACCTGGTCTTTGGTGATCTTGACCACCTCGGGCGGCAGGTCCTCATAGCGCACGCCCCGGAACTTCTCTACAAAAAGCTGAGTGGCGTCGGGGAAGACCTCGTCGGGGCTATGAAGCATCACTTTCTCCCTTTCATAAATGTGCTGGATACCGTGGCTATCTAGTTTTGCGGTGACATTCAGAGCGCTATATCTACAGTGGTCTGGAAAGCGGGAAATGCAGATTGACGGCCTGAAGCAACGGAGCGAGCTGCTGGGTCATCCGCGCCGACGTCTCAACCAGCAGCAGCCCAACCTGGTGGGCCTGCTCGGCGGTGAACGAGCCCACGGCGACCAGACAGCCCACCACCTGCCGTCCTCCCGGTGCTTCTTCATGAGGAATCGCAAGAACGGAGCTGACGGCGTTGAGCCCTGACCAGGTGGTCCCCAAGCTCTTGCCGTATCCCAACAACCTGCCCTCTTCCACCTCGGCCCGCAGGGTCTCCTTGTCGATACCATCCCGGTCCGTCTCACCGGCCCGAAGGATAGAGGAGTGCGCCAAGCGCCTCTCCAACTCTTCGGGAGAAAGACTCGCCAGATAAGCGCGGCCGTGGGCGCCCCAGGTGACCGGATAGCGATGTCCTACGTCTATGGGGATGTAGGCCCCGCCCGGAGCGTGCCGCCGCGCGACGACGAACAGGGTCTCGCCCGCCACCACCCCCAGGTGGACGCTGCATCGGGTCTTGCCGGCCAGCTCCTCCAGATAAGGCGCAGCAGCCGTAGCCAGATCGGTGTTATTGATCAATGCCCGACTCAACAGAAGCAGATTCGGCCCCAGGGAGTAGTTCTTGCTGCGATCGTCCCGGGTCACCAGACCTGCGTTCCGCAGCGTGTTGAGGATCGCCAGCCCCTTGCTCTTGCTTATGCCCACTTCCTTCGTGAGTTGAGTCAAAGATGCTTCCCCGCCGACGGTGTTTGCCAGGGAGAACAGCAGACGGATTGCTTGGTCCACTGCAGGCACCAGCTGGAGGTAGGAATCCTTGCCGCTGCTCTCGGTGGATGTACCTTCCAGATGTTCACTAGACGGCATAGAGTTCAGTATAGCGTCCATTTCGGCCATGTTATGGGGTCCGTCCTTCCCTGTCAAGTGTGCATGACGGCTGCGGGATCCCGAGTGGCCCCAAGGGGAGATGCCGGTCCCGTCACAGCACCTCCGGCTTCTCTTTGCCTATGCGCGTGTAGAACTCGTCCGGGATGTCCGCGGGATCCTTGTAGAAGGCGAAATGGCAGAATCCATGGCGCATGGGATCGGACACCAGATGCACCGTATCCAGACGGCCGGTGCTCTCCACGGTGAGCATCTCCTTAACCGGGCAATGCACGCAGTAGATAGGGAAGTCCTTCATGCCCCAGGTGACTAGATGAGGATCTCGCACTCTTGCCAGACCGGCTTCGTATCCACCCAGCTCGATGATCCTCTCGCCGGAGCCACAGGGCTTCATGGTTATGGTGACCTTCTCGTCATCTTCCTCTATCACCATGGGCTGGAGATGCCCGCGCATGGCTTTGGCCGCGTGCTCCACCCGGGAGCGGAAGTCCGTTTTCTCGAGGGGTTTGAAGACGGTCTTGCCCTCTATGGCATGTGCCTCTCTCTCCGCCGTCTCGACGGCATCGATGCCGTGGTTCTTGTAGATATAGGTGAGCAGGCCCGATACCCAGACCATGAAACCATCGTGGAGGTAGTTGCACTCCTCGTACATGCGCTGTGCCAGCTCCTTCGACCTCTCCTTATCGCCGCTGTCTATGGCATCCAGAAGCACGTCCAGCGTGCGGGTCTGCATGGCCTTGAGCTCTTCATCGGTGAACACTCTCTCTCGGGTCATACGCAATCCATCCTCCCTCTCGCTATGAAGCCCTTCGCACCAGCCGCAGAGCCTCCGGCCTGCAGGCCAACGTGCAGGCTCCGCATCCGGTGCACTTATCTTGGTCCACCATCACGGTGCCGTGTTCCGAACAGATGGCGACGCATAGGTTGTTCAGACAGCGGCCGCACCGGGTGCACCTGTCCTGATCCAGCTCGACGACCACCCGGCCCGGCATCATATCGACGTCTTCGGAGTACTTGATGTACGGCAGTCCAAGACCTACCAGTTCTCGCGCTCCTCCATACCCTTGGTCTGCCAGGAACTTCTGGAGAAACGCATTGCTCCGCCTCAGCAGACCGCGCCCCTGTTCCATCACTCCGGTACACATCTGAGTGAGCGTCGCTCCCAGCATCATCGCCTCGATGCAATGCTCGGGAGTCACCAGACCTCCCGACGCGACGATGTCCAATCCCGGAACGAATTTGGCCACAGCCGCGACATCCCGATAACAGACCCGGCGCATCCACGAGCCGGACACCAGACAGAACGGGCTCCCGTCCATGAAAGGCCACGAAGGTCTGCCCCGGTTGTAGATGTCGGGCGGCGCGATGCCCACCGCCGCCCCGCCCACATGGATGTACTGGGCCCCCGCGGCCTTGACGCGCCGAGCCATGTCGACGATGCGGGGAAAGCCCACCTCCGCCGAGAACTTCACCCCCACGGGGACTTCAACCGCGTGGACCACCTCACGCACGATCGCCTCGACCAGGTCCGGATGGTCGGTCATCAGACCGCCATGGGAGAAGGGAAGGAAGACTTTGGTCTGAGGATTATCCGCTCCTCCCCGCAGACCCGCCTGTAGAGGGCAATGGAAGTTCACTTCGACCAGGTCGAGCCCCATCGCTTCGCATTCTCGCGCCGCGTCTACATAAGCATCGGGGGCGCCCCCACACCCTATCAACCCACCGATGATGGGCACCCCCTCCGGCCTCTTCTCCTTCAAAGCCTGCACCAGTCTCTTCTGGGAGGCGAGCAGAGCTCCTTCGCGCTCCAGTTCGGGGACCGAGGGCCCCGGAGAGACACTGGAATACAGGCCTTCTACGCCGTACGGGGGGACCGTCGTGACGGCTCTCATGAACCTATCGGCCCAGATCCGAGGTGCTTCTCCGCGGAAATCGGGAACACTCCCCCCAGCCAGTTTGCGTAGAGTCGCCTCGCTCAGATAGGAGACGTTTATGTAGACGCAGCTGGAACCGCTTTCGATACTCCCCAACAGAAACTGAAGTTGTACGTCCTCTTCTAGCTCCGGGTCGGCGTCGGGTTTGCCGAAATGGCTACCACCACCGATGGCGGCCAGACCTATGGGCGACCGGAAACGGACCCCGGCCACGACCACATCCATTGCCGGGTCGCCTGTGTGGTCTGTCATATCCACCTTCTCCCCAGTCCCGCGCCTGGAAGCGCTCGGGCTGATCAGAGCGCTCTGATCAGCCCAGGAACGCCCTCCGCACCGAGTCGTTGGACATCATGTCTTTGATATCTCCCTCAAGCACTATCCTGCCGACCTCGATCACGTAGCAATCCTGTGCCACTCTACTCACCAGCCCGGCGTTCTGCTCCACCAGAAGTACGCTGACCCCGCCCCGATTGATCTCAAGAATGGTGTCGGCAAGAGTGTCGATGACTATCGGGGCGAGCCCCAATGACGGCTCGTCCATCATCAGAAGCCTGGGCTTGGACATGAGCGCGCGGCCGATAGCCAGCATCTGTTGCTCTCCTCCGCTCAGACTTCCCGCTTTCTGCTTCAACCTCTCTTTGAGCCGGGGGAAGAGGGTGAAGACGCGCTCCAGATCCTCCTGGATCCCCTGCTTGTCCTTGCGCAGGTACGCCCCCAGTCTCAGGTTGGACTGCACAGTCATGTAAGGGAACAGCTTCCGGCTCTCGGGCACGCAGGCGATGCCCGCTTTCACGATGGCGTCGGTGCCCGAACCGTCGATGCGCTTCCCGTCGAACTCGATGGTGCCGCTGTGGATCGAAACCAGGCCATTGATGGACTTCAGGATGGTGCTCTTTCCTGCACCGTTGGCCCCTATCACGCTGACGATACTGCCTTCTTCCTGCTTCAGACTGATATCGGTGACCGCCATAGCGGTCCCGTAGTACACGGAGACATCTCTTAGCTCAAGCAGCATCGGCAGCCGTCCCCAGGTAGGCTTTGACGACCTCCGGATTGCTCCTGATCTCCTCAGGAGTACCCTCTGCGATAGTCCTGCCGAAGTTCAGGACCAGAAACCGCTCGCAGACGCTCATCGCGGCCCTCATGTTGTGCTCTATCAGCAGGATGGTAAGCCCGTCCTCCCACAGTCTCCGGACCAAGACGAGGGTATCGTCCACCTCCGCTATGTTCATACCGGCCAGCGGCTCATCCAAGAGAAGCAGCTTGGGCTCACACATCAGAGCCAGACCGATGCCCAGCATCCGTTTGTGGCCGTGGGCGAGAGAACCGGCCTGCGCATTCGCCAGATCCCCGATACCCACCAGTTCCAGCGTCTCCTCCGCCTTCTCGTAGATCTCTCTTTCTCGACGGCGGCAGGTCTTGGTCTTGAGTATGGCCTGCCAGCAATTCAACCCCGAGTGGATGTGGCCCGCCAGTATCAGGTTCTCCAGAGCAGTGAAATCCGCAAAGATGGCGTTCTGCTGGAAACTGCGGACCATACCTCTACCGGCGATGTAGTGCGGCTTCTTCCCCGTCACGTTCTTGCCCTCGAAGGTGACCTTGCCCGACGATGGACGGAGGTATCCCGTGAGCAGATTGAAGAAGGTGGTCTTGCCTGCTCCGTTGGGACCTATGAGACCCACCAACTGTCCTGGCTCGATGCTCAAGTCCACCGAACCCACGGCTTTGAGACCACCGAAGTTCTTAGTCAGTCCCTTAACTCGTAGCATCGGGTTGTTCCTTTGTCCGCTTCTTGAGAACACCCACCAACCTATGCGGCAGCCCGACCAGGCCCTCCGGCAGTAGGAAGATGATCACCATGAGGATGGCCGCGAACAGTAGTGGCATCCAGGATTGGAGTGGCCTAGCTACTTCCGGCAGTATGGTCAGGAGCGCGGCGCCCACCATCGGCCCGAGAAAACTGTCCTCACCACCCACGATGACGTAGATCAGCATGTATATGGTAGGAAGAAAGCCGAACACCGTCGGGTCTACGGCCGACACATACTGGACGTAGAATCCGCCCATGAGCCCGGCGAAAAAGCCTCCGATGGCGAAAGCGGCCACCTTGTAGACCGTCGTATTGATCCCAATGCTCTCCGCCAATGAATCGGCCTGTTTGATCCCCAGGAAGGTCATGCCTATCCGTGAACGCTCGATAGCCCAGAGAATGACCAAGGAGACCACCATGAGCACAATCGCCAGCATGAAGAAGGACGTTTTCGAAGCGAATTCGATCCCGAGGATGGAATCCGGGCGCGGAACCCCTTGGAGACCTCCGTTGCCCCCGGTGATGCTGCGCCATTGCTGCACAGTGAGGACGATCACCTGCACGAAGAATATGCCGGTGATGGTGAAGTAGATGCCCTTGAGCCTGGTGAACGGGATTCCTATCACCACGGCTATCACGGCAGCTAGAACCGCGGAGATTAGCAAGGCCAGCCAGGTGGATGACATTCCCACCTTTGTGAGTAACACAGCCGACGCGTAGGCACCCAGGGTGACGAAGCCACCGTGCGCGAGAGAGAGCTGGCCGGAGAGGTTGATGAGACGTAAGCTGCTGGCCAAGACGACGTTGATCATCACGAGCACGCCGACGTGAAGAACGTAGTCCCCACTGTAGAAGACACCAAAAAGCACCAGAGCGACCAGAAACACAGCAGCTATTCCGAAACGGGAGCGCTTAGTTTTGTTCATGGCGACTCATGCCCCATCAAGCCGCGCGGTCTGAAGAGCAGTATGAGTATGACGATGATGAATCCGATGAGACTGGCCACGTACTGAGTCGTGAACAGCGGGATCAAGCCGTCCAAGAAACCGATCACCAGCCCGCCGATCACGGTCCCAGGGATGCTGCCGAGCCCACCTAGGATGATGATGGTGATCCCCTTGATCAGCACCGTACCGCCCATGGTCGGGAGGAGGCTGAACAACGAGCCGACCAGCCCACCAGCTATGCCCGCCAACGCGCAGCCAACAAACATGGCGATGGCGGAGAGACGGTCCACGCTGATCCCTTGGAGGGCTGCGCCTTCTCTCTCTTGGGAGATGGCCTCCATCGCCTGTCCGTTCCTAGAGAAACGGATGAAGAGGAAGAGGGCTGCTATGAGCACGAAGGCCACTATGATGATGACCACCCTCTCCACCGACAGGGCGGAGCCACCGATGGTCAGCACGGCTCCCTCATAGGGGGTCTTGTACGTCTTGGGAGTACCGGTGGCTATCGCCAGTACCAGGTTCTGAAACACCAAGATGAACCCTGCCGTCAGGACCATCGCTTTGTCCGGCCGTGCTCTGAAGGGCCGCAAAAAGTACCGCTCGAGAATGATCCCGAGGACGCCGGCCGCCACAACGGCGATTATGAACGACAAGTAGAAGTTGAGTCCGAGGCTGGTGCTGAAGTAGTAGACGACATAGGAGCCGATCATATACACCTCGCCGTGAGCAAGCTGAACGATGTTCATGATGCTCAATACGAGGGTCAGCCCGAGAGCTACCAGGATGTACTGACCGCTCGACGTCAGACCATTCAGGACCGCCTGTAAGATGCTCGCGTCACCCAAGGGTCTTCTCCATCACTAGAGCGCGTCCCATTTCAACAATGGCGGTAGAGAGCCATCGCTCCGCAACCAACTCTCTACCGCCATGCGATTCCTCATATGCAAATGATGCCCGAGAGCCGTGGTATCCGTCTCCAGGTTATCGACCTACTCGACCCACTCGAACTGTATGCCGTCAGGTGTGTACACGCTCATGCAGAGCTGATGCTCCGCGGTGTGGTTGTTGCCGTAGATATCCGGATACGATCCCCAAGTGGCCGGACCGTAGGAACCCTCGAACTCTCTGGCCACACCGCTGTCGATGGCAGCCAAGACTTTCTCGGTGTCTATACTCTGCGCGGCCTCGATGGCCGAGATGATGGCCGAGCAGGCGTCAAGGAGATGGAGGCTGTCCATCTCGAAGCTGGCACCAGTCGCCTGAACCTTCTCGCGCAGCTTCTGGACTCGCGGAGTCATCAGATCGCTGTTCACATCCGGGGAAGGACTGAGGATGTCGTAGGCATACTCGGGCGTCAGCATGGCATTGATGACGTTGGAGTCACCGAGAGTGCACGAGCCGAAGACGGGACCCGTGTAGCCGAGTTCACGCGCTTGGTTGATGAGGGCCGACGAGCACGGGGGAATCCCGTAGAGCGTCTCTATGGCGTCCGGGTTGGTCGCCAGAGCCTTGTTCAGGATGGGATAGAAGTCGAAGCTCGGCTGCGGGTAGACCTCCCAATACACGATCTCTATACCGAGCTTCTCCAGGTAAGCCTTGCACATCTCCTGATAAGTGGCCCCACCGGGATCGTCAGGCGTGATGACCGCCACTTTCTTGATGTTCGGGTACTTCTCCAAAGCGTAGTCCCAGAACGGCTCCAAGTAAGACACACCCGCGCAGCTGAAGAACATGTACGGATTCTCCGGGTTCACCTCCACGTTGCCGGCCCCGTAGGATTTCACGCGCATGAGCTTGTTCTGCTCGCAAAGGTCGGCAATGGCCAGATTGACCGGCATGAACATGGGTGGGGAGACGTACTTCACCCCGTCCCCGATGAGCTTGTTGATGGCGGTGAGCCCACCGGCGGTCGTCGATTGATCATCGTACATGGTGAGCTCGATGGTGTAGTGGGTATCACCCACCGTGACCCCGCCCTCTTCGTTGAGCAGTTCCTGCGTAGGTCCCACCGCGTCATACATGGCCTTGAAGGCGGTCGCCATGTCCCCGGTTACGGAACTGATGGCCCCGATCTTCAGAACGTCTTCCTTCGTGGCAGCCCCGGTGGTGTCCGAACCGCCCGTGGTGTCGCTGCTGGGAGCCGTGGTCTCCGTGCCCGGAGCTGCAGTTGTCTCCGTGGGCGCGGCGGTCGTGGTGGTCTCCTCCTCTCCCCCGCAGGCTGCGGCCACCATGGAGACGGCCAGTACCAAGATGAGAACCCCAACTACTACGAATCGTTTCTTCATCAGATGTCCCTCGATTCTTGCGAAATACCCTGTCCTATAACCCGTCGGTTGACTACCCGGCCGTAATCGCGCTCATGAGCCCGGTCACCGCGCATAACGACCTACCGGTGCCAAAAGCCTGGCGCTGCTGGACAATCAGTCTGCCTATAGATCTACCTCCGTTCACCGGCCGTGCCCTGAAGCACGAGCACGTTGTCCCCACCCCGCAGCACATCTGGTCACATCCTACTCACTGAGCTCTGCGGCGCCCTCTCGCCTCATGCGAATCACCGTCCCCAAGCCCAGTTATGCAGACAGAACTCTGTTCAGAGATTCACGCGCGCCAGATTAGAACTGTGACGCGACATTGTCAAACCGCATAAGACGTTCCACGAGGTTGCTACAAGTCCCCTCACTCGACCCACTCGAACTCAATGCCTTCCGGCGTGAATGTGGACATCGCCATCTGATGTTCGGCACAGTGCTTGTTGCCGTAGACCTCTGGGTAAGCCCCCCAGTGCGCCGGCCCGTAGGAACCCTCAAACCCCGCGGCGACACCGCTGTCGATGGCGGCTATGACGTCCTGAGGGTCGACGCTCTGGGCGGCCTCGATGGCCTCGATTATGGCCGAGCAGGCATCGAGGAGATGCAGGCTATCCAACTCGAAGCTGGCACCCGTCGCCTGAACCTTCTCGCGCAGATTCTGGACTCTCGGCGTCATTCCATCACTGTGAACATCTGGCATGGCATTCCGAACGTCGTAAGCGAACTCAGGAGTGAGCATCGCATTGATGACATTTGTATCCCCCATACCTACCGACCCAAAGATAGGGCCTGTATAACCAAGTTCCCTAGCTTGGTTGATGATAGCGGCTGAGCAAGGAGGCGGAACTCGGTTCAGTTACGCACACGCGGCTCAGCTTAAGCCGGGGTCTCGCTCTTGTCAAATCCTGTTGACCTCTGTCGATCGCCGTCACGCTGGAGGTACAATACCTAGGCCGAAGCTCGCCGACCTGCAGTGCCGGCAACTCGATCTGTCAGATAGGAAAGGACCGTGCGTGCCCGTACTCAGCGCCGGCGGGCGGCAGACACCCGAGTCCCGTGGTGCCCTCGAATCCCGGGTACTACCGGAACTCAGCGAACGGCGCTGGCGGCTGCTGGTGATCGCCTCCATCGGGGTGTTTCTGGCCACGCTCGACTCCACCATCATCGCCGTTGCCCTCCCAACGCTTTCAGCAGACCTCAAGCTCACCTATAGCGAGGCTCTTTGGGTTCAGACCGCCTACGTGCTGGTAGTGACGGTCCTTCTCATCCCCGTGGGACGCTGGTCGGAGAAGCGCGGGCCCTACTTCGTCTACTGGCTGGGCAACCTTCTCTTCGGCCTCTTCTCTCTGATCATCGCCTTCTCGCCCAACGGGCTGTTCATGATCGTCTTCCGAGCCTTCCTAGCGGTGGGGGGTGCGTTCGTCATGACCACCAGCGCAGCCATCGTGACGGCCGTGTTCCCCAGCGCCGAGCGGGGACGCGCGCTGGGTCTCAACATGCTTGGCTCCACCATCGGCCAAACGCTGGGACCCCCTCTGGGCGGCGTGATAGTCACCCACCTGGGTTGGCCTTGGGTATTCCTCATCAGAGTGCCGGTGGTCGTAATCACTATCATCGTCGGCTGGGATCTCCTGGGCGCCGAGCGTCGGGACCGAGCGGCAATACGCGAGCGTGCCATCGGCGAGCACCCCGCCCCGGCTTCGCAGAGCCCGCAACCGACCGGCAATCGCCTGGACCTCCGGGGAGCGGCCCTCCTTGGTACCGTACTTACCACCTTGTTCGTGCCCCTGATCTTCTCTCCGCTCTGGGGATGGAACAGTGCCCGAACGATAGCCCCCTTGGTTTCCGTCGTCTTTCTAGCGGTCGCCTTCGTCTACCTGGAAAGCCGTACCCAGGATCCCATCCTCGATCTGGGCCTGTTCCGCCGCAGCCGCGTGTTCACGTCTGCAAATGCGGCCTCCCTACTCTACATGGCCGCCGCCCATGGAATGCTCATTTTCACCGCCGTGTTCCTCGAAGTAGTCCAGGGCAAGTCGGCACAGCTCACCGGCTTTCTGCTGCTCATCCAGCCGGCCGTCATGTCGATCGTCACCCCCTTCGCCGGGCGCCTATCCGACCGCTTGGGTTCGCAAGGTCTATCCTCCCTCGGGATGCTCGTGACCGCGGCCGGAACGGCGCAACTGATCTTGTTCTCCGTCTCGACACCCAATTGGAGGATTGCCGTGGCATTGGCCACGCTTGGTCTGGGTCTCTCCATATTCAGCACGCCCAACTTCTCCGCGATAATGGGGTCGGTCAGGCGCTCGGAATTGGGCGTTGCGTCGGGGATGTTCGCGGCCTCACGCTTCTGTGGCATGGGCATCTCCATCGCGATCCTGGGGGCCATCGCCGCTTCCAAGCTGGGTCCTGAGGGAGGGCGGGTCATCCTGCTCGGAGCGGAAGCCGGTATCGACAACGCTCAGGCCTTCGCCGCCGGTTATCGGCAGGCCATGCTGGTGGCGACCGCCTTCGCGCTTGCCGGGGCCGTCGTGTCACTGGTGCGCGAGCGTCAACATGCGACAATGGGCTGAAATGGGCCGGCAGGCCCTTGGCTTCAACTCCGTCGGAGGAACACAGCCCCGAGATCAGAACGAACAGGAGGAGCGGATGGCTCAGAGATTCGCGGGTAGGGTGGCACTGGTGACCGGCGCAGCCACCGGCATCGGCAGAGCGGGGGCTGAGCTTTTCGCGAGAGACGGCGCCAAAGTGGTCGTCACCACCGGCAGTAACGTGCAGGGCGCCGAAGAAACGGTGAAGCTCATCAAGGACGCGGGCGGAGAGGCTTCCTTCGTGCAGTGCGACGTCTCGAAGGAGGCCGAGGTCAAGGCGGCGGTGGAGGCATGTGTGAGTCTCTACGGAAGGCTCGACTACGCCTTCAACAACGCCGGCATCGGGCCGGACGGCGTACGGGTTCCGGTGCTCGACATAGTCGATACTCCGGAGGACATCTGGGACCGGACCATCGACATCAACCTCAAGGGCGTCTTCCTGTGCCTGAAGTACGAGATGAGGCAGATGATCGAGCAGAAGTTCGGGGCCATCGTCAACACCTCGTCTGTGGGAGCGGTCAAACCGCCACCGGGATTCGTGGCCTACACTGCGAGTAAAGCCGGGCTCAACGGCATCACCAAGACGGCCGCTCTCGAAGGTGCCGCGCACAACGTCCGGGTGAACACCATCATGCCGGGTCCCACACAGAACACCATGCTCCACGAGTACCTGACCGGCACTGAGCCGGGCAAGCGGCAAGAAATGGAAAGTGTGGTGCCCCTCCACCGGATCGCCGACCCCGAGGACATGGCTGAGGCGGTCGTCTGGCTCTGCTCCGATGTCGCCTCCTTCATCACCGGCCAATGTCTGGCCATCGATGGCGGCATGAGCGCCAGTTAGGTCGATCGGGAAAGGAGCAGGGATGCCTGACAACAGTGCCCGCAGCAAGGATGTAGTCTCCCGTTTCTACGAGGACGTCTTCATACGGCACGATATGAGCCGGCTGGATGAGTACATGCGCAACGACTACATCCAGCACAACCAGGACTGTCCGCAGGGGCAGGCCGGCTTCGTGGAGTTCTTCGACACCATCTTTCGGGCAGTTCCGGACTTCAGCTACACCCTCAAGAGGATGGTGGCTGAAAACGACATCGTCGTAACTTTCAGCACCACCACGGGCACGCACACGGGCGGACCGTGGCTGGGCAAAGAGGCGACGGGTAATCGCCTAAGCTACGACGTGGTAGACATCTTCCGGGTGCAGGATGGGAAGATAGCCGAGCATTGGGACGTGGCAGACACCTTCACCTTCTTCTGCCAGCTCGGTGTGGCCGAACAGCGCATGAAAGAGGTGTCGTAGGCACCGGACTGGGGGCGCCCGAGCTCCCGAGGGCGGCATCCCACCGTCTCACAAAACACGCGCTCGAGAACACCCGGCGGCGGCCTCTTCGAGGCCGCCGCCGGTTCATTCAGCGTTTCAATCAGACCGCGTCCGCGATTGCCGCCGGAGCCGCCGCTCAATCCATCAGACTCGGGAGAAAGAGCGCCACATCGGGCAGCAGCACCATCAATACTAGGAACAACAACAATATGACCAAGAAGGGCATCACCCCTCTGATCAGTTCACCGGTCTGCAGATTGAACATCTGTTTCGCGACGAAAAGATTGAGGCCCATGGGCGGAGTGATCAGACCGATCTCCATGTTGACGGTATAAAGGACGCCCAACCATACCAAGTCGTAACCCAGTCCCGTCACCAGGGGGACGAAGAAAGGCACGGTCAGCATCATGATGGTGATCCCGTCCATAAAGCAGCCCAGAACGATCATGATGAGCATGAGCAGGAAGATCACACCGATGGAATGGACGTGACCCGCCGACACCCAAGCAGTCATGGACTCAGTCAGGTCTGAGCTTCCGACGATATAGGCGAAGAAGTTGGCGGAGATCATCACAAACATGATCATGGCGTTCAGTACCGCCGTCTCCTTGATCGCGGCCAGGAGTCCTCTCCATCTCATCCGGTAGAAGGTGACCGCCAACACCAGAACCACGAAGCAACCCACCCCCCCGGCCTCCGTGGGGGTCGCTATGCCCGCGTAGATAGATCCAAGTATGGCCACCATGACGATGACCATCGGCCAGACCCGCTTCAGCGAGGAGAACCGCTCCCTCCACGACACGCCTTCGGCGCGAGGACCGAGACTGGGCTTGCGCCAAGCCATGAAGATGGCCATACCCGCGAGTAGCACGGCCAGCAGGACGCCAGGCACGACACCCGCGATGAACAACTCTCCCAACGGAGCATTGGCCATAACCGCGAAGATGATCATGATGGTGCTGGGTGGAATCAACGGGCCTAGAACACCCCCGGCAAGGGTCGCGCCGATGGCGTAAGGCATGTTGTACTTGTTCCGCTTAAACTCCGGCTCTGCCACCTTCCCCATGGCCATGATGGTCGCCGTGCTCGATCCCAACGCGGCGGCCATGACCGCCTCACCGAGAACGGTGGACGCAGCCAATCCCCCCGGTACTTTTGACAACCATCGTTTGGCGGCCCCGAATATGTCCTCTCCCATGCTCGTCTGGGCCATGAGGCAGGCAAGCAAGGTGAAGATCGGCAGCGGTGTCCAACTCAGCTTGTAGAGCATGCTGAAGGTGGTCCACCCCACCTTGTCCAGCGCACTCTCCCCAAAGGCCAAGAAGCCCACGATGCCCGAGACGAAACCGATGGAATAGGCGATGGGTACGCCGGCCAGCAGCAGGAATAGCATCCCTCCAAGGCAGACAATCGCGGCGGTATTGAAATCCATCACTCGGCCTCCTGCTTCCCACCGTCAAAGACCGAGTCTGTAGGAGTCTCTCTACCGCAGACCATGCGACAGAACCGCGAAACGCCGCTGACCAACTTGACGACAAGTACGAGCAGAAGTACCGCGTATCCCACCGGTATCATCACTTTGATGGGACCCATCGGCTGCTTCCAGGCTGAGGCGCTGTGTTCACCTATATCAAACGCGTACAGCGCACTCTCCAGACCCTTGTACGCGAGAACGGAGACGAAAGCGATTCCCAGAACAGGGGTCAGGACCGAAAGAATGAAATGCTGCACCTTCTTGGGCATCCTATTGGTGATGATGTCCACTCGTAATTGCTGGCCCAACCGCTCCACCGCCGATATCGCAAATACGAAGGAGAACAACAGGAACATCATGCTTATCTCGTACGAATAGGGCTCGGGGCTGTTGAAGACATAACGCCTTACTACGCCGTATGTCGCAGTGAAGACCATGATCAGTATCATGAACCCCGCGAGCATCAGGAAGAAACTGCTCAGCCGGCCTATAACGGCCGTGATACGCCGCGCTAACCTGTAAAGCATCCGACACGGCTCCATTGGTTTGAACTGTGAGACATGCGCCGACTTCTTGTGCGTATTTTCCCTAACAAAGAGAGCGCCAGGATGCTAAGCCCCATCCGGGTCACGATCCAGTCCAGAACTCGTCCATCCGGACCGGGCACAGCATCCTGGCGCGGACACACCAGCGTTTACCGCTTAGCGCTCACCGCTCGACGCGGCAAGGTGCATTGACTCGCCGCATCACTGAACGGCTGCGTTGGCCTCGTCGACGATGGCCATGAACTCAGCGCCAAAGTCGCCGAAGGACGCGACCTTCTCGGCCACATAGTCGTCGCACTCAGCCTTCCACTTGGCGCGCTCTTCATCACTGGGGACGAACACTTCGCAGCCGCCGTCTTCGAGCTTCTGCTTGTTCGGTTCCCAGTAGGTCGAGTGTACCTCGTTCATCTCCACGCAGCAGGCCATGACCTCTTCGGCCAGTATCTGCTGCATGTCGGCCGGCATGGCGTTCCACACGTCCAGGTTGACCGTGATGCCGTAGTGAGGCGCGGTACCCTGCATCCAGGTAGAGTACTTGCCGGGCTTGTACAACTCGGCGATCCACATGTACTGAGTACCGGCCACGAGGTGGTCGACGACCTTCTTGTCGAGGTTGGAGTACGACTCAGTCCAATCGATAACAACGGTCTGGGCGCCCAACTCCTGCATCATATCGATGGCGATTGGCGAGGCAACACCTATCAGCATGCCCTTCCAGTCGTCCAGGGTCTTGAGAGGCTTGGTGCCGATGAGTTCGTTGAAGCCTACGTGGTTCATACCAAGAGTCTTCTGGTTGAACTTCTCACTGGTGATGCTGTCGTAGAGGGCCACCATCTTCTCGTTGTGCGCAGCTTCGAGAGCCGCCATGTTGTCGAAGATGAAGGGCAGCTCGATGATGCTGAGGCGCTCATCGACGCTGGCGTAGATGGGATAGCAGATAGAGGCCATCTCAACGGCCCCGGTCCGGCAGGCGTCCAACGCCTCAGGCGGAGCAACCAGAGACGACGCTGTGTAGACCTGGATCTCATAGGCGCCGCCGGCACGGGCATTGAACTTCTCTGCCATCTCCACAACGGGGGCCACGAGCGGGTCGCCATCGGGCTGGCCCATGGGCAGCCTGAGGGTGATGGTCTCCCCCGAGGGAGCGCTGGTCTCAGTAGGTGCTGCCGTGGTCTCCGTAGGAGCCGCGGTGGTCTCGGTCGGCGCTGCTGTGGTCTCCGTAGGAGCCGCAGTGGTCTCAGCAGGCTCCTCGGAATCACCGCAGCCCGCAGCCAGAAGACCGACCACCAGCACGACGGCCAATAACAACAAAGGCACGAGTCTGAAATGATGCTTCACTTCTAAATACCTCCAGTCCCTCCTGAATAGGGTATTGCCCTAGCTCCCAACACCTGTAATTGCATTGAGTTGTGGTCGGCACACAGTCCTGGCGGTCTTCACCATCGGTGCCGACGAGATCTCGTATCTGAGGTCTGCGCACCTCCTCTCTCATATCGCATGTTCCTCAGGCAACGGGCCCGCCTGAACAGTATGCTGAACAATGTTCAGTAACATATCAAGGGCGCCGACTCATTGTCAAACGTCCGGCCGGCGGTCCACCCGGTCACAGGTGTTGACGCAGAACATGAGAACCGGGTTCGCTCCCGGTCCTACGACTTCGCCATCATCGATCGAAACACCTCGAGCTTCGTTTCGTACTGCTCGTGGTTATACGCGCGCGGATCGAAGTTCTCCCATTCGATCATCAACACAGGAATACCGAGCTCTCTGTGGATAGCGTCTCTCACTATCATCACGTCTCCCACCACATACCTGCACCCGGAGTGGTAGTGGCAGAGTACGCCGTCGATGCCGAGTTGCCTACACGTATCCAGGATGATCTTGATCCGCCCTCCCAGCGGCTGCGTGAAGGAGGAGTGGAGATGCTGAGCCACAACCTCATAAGGATCGTCGGGAACGACCGCCCCGGACCCACCGGCCGGCTCCGCCGCGCCGGCCTCGAAGTCGAAGCCGACTATGGCCAGACCCATCCTGTTCGCCAGGTCTTCCCAGCGCGGATCGGCGTGGTGATGAGGGAACATGCCTAGAACACGGGGTGCGCCCTTGGAGGTGGCTCCGATTCC
>ENA-UOUL01001654-UOUL01001654.1-bioreactor-metagenome-genome-assembly--contig:-NODE-1654-length-29756-cov-5.432124_pt1 | contig 29756 bp, 25 predicted proteins | sample MGYA00249838_ERZ747220 | MGnify/ENA primary metagenome ERZ747220 (study PRJEB28778, sample SAMN05720191) | bioreactor metagenome | isolation source: Anaerobic biogas reactor | place: USA:Washington...
GGCCCGGGAGCTCCCGCCTCGTCGAGTCCCTCGGCGGTGGGGTGTTCGCGGAGCTGCTCGCCGTCGCCGAGGAGCGGGAGGAGCGGGTCGGCGAGGACGGTGGCACCGAGGACGGCCTGCGCCTGCTGCGGCGGGTGCTGCACAGCGCGGTGCCGCAGGCGTGGGAGGTGGTGCTCGACGGCCGGGACCTGTCGGGGGAGTACCTCGCGGTCGAGGCGATGAACATCCGCCGCATCGGGCCGAACGTCGAGCTGGCGCCCGATGCGGATCCCGGCGACGGGCTCGTCGACCTGGTGCTCGTCGGCGAGGACGACCGCGCCACGCTCGCCGGCCACGTCGATGACCTCCTCAGGGTCGGCACCCCCGGCGAGCAGGTGGGTGCGCCAGAGCTGCACGTCCGCCGGGGACGGCTCGTCGAGCTCCGCCCGCCCCCGGGCTGCCACCTCCACGTCGACGACGAGCACTGGGTCGCGGCGCCGGCCCCTGGGGGCCCGCCGTCACGGCCAGTACCAGGACATCGCCGGGGCCGATGGTCACCGTGTCGTTTCGAGAGTGCCTGGCCCCGGTGGTCAGGTCGGTCAAGCTCTCCTGATCCTCCAGCCAGTCGACGGTCTGCGCGCGCTCGTCCTCGCCCCAGTTCGCCAGCACCACATAGGCTGCGCCGTCCTGCCCGGTCACCTGCACGCCCCGGAGGTCGCCGCCGAGCCTGGCCAGGGGCGTGGCAACGGCGGCGAAGCGGGCCGTGCCCGCCTGGCCCACGCCCGACAGCACCGCCCAGCCCGCGTCCAGGATGACCTGCCCGGGCCCGAGCGAGGTCACGCCCAGCTGGCACGGAAAGCAGATCTCCTCCACATATAGGGTCTCGTAGCGGCCGCCGCGTCGCGCGGCCGACCGGTCCACCACCAGCTCGTCGGCGCCATAGATCCCCACCACCCCGACGCGCCCCTCGATGTTGGCCCAGCAGCCGCCTAGGCCCCTGACCTCGTCGCGCGCCGGAGGGCTGCTCAGCGTCACCTCCCCTCGCGCCGTGGCCAGCCGTCGCTCGAATCCGTTGAACAGGTCGTTGGGGAGGTTGAGGTGCAGGCCCTTGATCTGATCCACGTAGGTGCGGTGATCGGTCGTGCGGGCATGCTCCAAACCCACGACCGTGTGATCGTCGGGGAGCGCGACGAAGGCGATCTGGTGCACCGCCGATTCCGTGCCGGTGTAGCCCTCCTCGATGCGCACCGCGACGCCCTCCATGATGGCGCCGCAGGTCGCAAAGCCGCCGGGGAAGGCGTGGATGCGCTGCCCCAGGAGCCGGCGATGGGAGCCCGACGCGCCCGGGGCCTCGCCGGGATCGCCATAGAAGCGGATCATGCCGCCCAGGTTCTGCGACCACTCGGCCAGGCGCCCATCGTCCGGCGGCTGGCAGAGCCCTTGCCCCAGGCCGTGGGCGCGCCAGGCGAAGGAAGCCAGCCGCGTGGGGCTGCGATGCAGCGCGGCGCCGTGCTCGGGCTCGCACCAGAACCCGGCTGCGGAGCGCTCGAACGCCCCCGGGGTCGCGGGCCGCAAGGCCTCGCCCGCTTCGTCACGCTCGGCCATCTGGTGGAGATAGGCCCAGAGCATGCCCAGGGCCGCGGCGCGATCGGACTCGAGCCGGCAGTAGTAGTGCTCGTTGGGAAGCAGGCTGGTCAGCCGCCTGCCGTAGAAGCTGCCGTCCCCGTTGAACGACGCCTCCGCCTCGATGAGCGCGAGCTGCGCGTCGATCAGCGCCTCCGCCTGGCCATCGCCCAGGACGCCCACGTAGGGCAGGATAGGCAGCAGGTACTCCTGGCAGTAGGCGTAGCGGACCCGGCTGTCTCCGCCGAGGCGGGCGAGCCGACCATCGGAGAAGACCATGCGGCGCAGCACCTGCCAGAGGTCCATGTTGTGGTGGTAGAGCGACTCGGGGATCGGCCACCCGCGGGCTCGCAGGTCAAAGTGGAGGATCGCGGCGTTGGAGAGGCAGATGGCCATGTAGCCGACGTTCAGGTAGCCGTGATGATCCAGGGCGTAGTGCGGGAAAAAGTTGTCGCCGACGTGCCACTCCCGGATCGGCTTGCCCGCGACGAGGCGGTCGTCCTGGGCGTCCGCCGAGACGCTGATGGCGTTGAGGAGAAAGCGGTGCGCCTGCTCCTGCCACTCCCTGGCGTGCGCGTGCTCCGGGTACATCATGGAGGCGCGCCAGAGGACCGCGCCGTTCCACAGGTTGGACTCGGGCCGGTTCTGCCCCTCGGCGGCCCACCTCCCCGCCCGGACGCCCTGGAGATGATGCAGCTCGTACTCGTAGCAGATCCAGTCGGCCTCGCTGGTGAGGACGCGCCGCAGGCCGTCCCGGTCCGGCTCTTGCAGGTAGGAGTCGAGAAGGTACACGCCGTACATCATGCGCTCGACGCCCAGCCCGCTGATCCAGGTATGGCCCCACTGGCGATTGTCGGTGCAGTGGTACGCCCCGGAGAGGTGGCTGGCCAGGCTGAAGCGCAGCGCGGCCAGCGCCCGCGCCCGCGCTTGATCGCAGAGCGCCGGGTCCGCCCCCTCCATCCGCGGCCCGAGGGCCGCGAGGGCGGCCATGGCGCCGACGTACTTTTGGTTCGTCTGCACGCCCCACGAGTCGTAGCCGGTGCCGTAACAGCCGAGCTCGGGCTCGTCGGGCATGGGATACCAGGAGCGCTCCGCGGCGACCGCCCATCGCCGGAGGAGGCGCGCGCAGCGTCGCTGATACCCATCCAGCCGTGTGCCTGGCAATGGTGCCATCGGGCCTCCTCCGCGATGCGTGGCCTGGTCATGTAGCCCACAAGGGATTCCCCCAAGGGCAAGCCCTCGGGGGAATCCGCAGTGAGGGCGCGGCGAGCCTTTCGGCGCGCTAGCTCTGTCTGATGAAGTACTGCTCGGTGTTGGTGTTGGCCGGCGAAAAGTAGGCGTAATCGCTGATGGCCTGCTCAGGGACGTTGCGGAAGTTGTTCTTGACCAGGACCACCTCGGGCGGGGCCGTGCAGATGCCGATATAGTACAGGTTCTTTATGTTGATCTCGAGCATCTGGCGGAAGATCCGCGTCCAGTCCTCCATGTTGCTGGAGGCCCTGAACTCGTCGCGGAGCTTGTAGAGCTCGACCAGGTCGCCGGTGGGCTCGACGCCCTTCGCGCCGCCCGTATCCCACCACTCCGCTTCCTTCGTGCGGGTGCCTTCGCGCCCGCTGTGCCAGTTCATGCCCGCGGTCAGCAGGGGGTTGCAGGCGGCATCCGCCGACCACGGCGTCACGTCATAGTCGTCCGCATCCACCAGTTGCGTGCGGAGCTGGCGGTCGACTTCCTTGGTCGTGAGCTCGATGCCGAGCTTTTTCCAGTGCGCCGTCAGGAGCTCGCCGGTGTCGGCCCAGGAGCCGAACACCGTGGCGTACAGCCACTGCATGGAGAGTCGCGCGCCATCCGGACGCAGGCGGTAGCCCTCCGCGTCCCGCTTGCTGATGGTGCCGATCTCATCCAGGTAGGCGTTTGCTTTGTCCACGTCGTACTCGGTCATGAACTTGGCCCACTCCTCCCAGTAGAAGGGCGACTCGGGCCTGGTGCTCACCTGGCTCGGCTCGGTGACGCCCAGGAAGATGGCCTGGATGATCTCCTGGCGGTCGATGCCCAGCGATAGCGCAAAGCGGAACCGCTTGTCGTTGTACAGCGCGTTGAGGATGGGGTCCTTGTGGTGCGCATTGAGCCAGACCACGGTATCGGTGGCATAGCCCCGGTCCCACTGCAGGATCCGGTAATCGCCTTTCTCCCGGTTCTCCATGTAGAGAGGGTAGTTGACAAAGGTCAGGTGCCGGAACTGCATGTCGATCTCGCCGGCCATGCCGCGGAGGTTGACCTGCTCCGCGCCGTTGACGAGCATCCACTCGATCCTATCGATATAGGGGAGCTGGTTGCCCTCCGTGTCCACCATCCAGAAGTAGGGGTTCCGCTCGGCGACCATGGGTTGCTTGGGCGCGGGGATGGCGATCTTCCAGGCGTACATCACCGGCGCCTCGGGGTTGCCGTTGCTCTCCCGGCTGGTCTTGTTCATGAACAACTGGTACCAGAACTCCAGGCCGGCCTCCTTGGCCATCGCCTCCAGCTTGGCCTTGTCGGTGTACTTGGCGTGGTACTGCTCGGCGAAGTGCTTGGGGCCGCGACGATGAAAGTCGATGCTGCTGGCGTTGCCCCCGGCCAGGTCGATGGGGAAGAAGCTGTTGGTCACCTCGAAGGTGATGCGCCAGGTGTAATCGTCCACCTTCTCGGCCACATAGCCCTTGCCGCCAGGTCGCACATAGCCGGGCGCCGTGGGAAACAGCTCTTCGTTGCCGTAGACGTCGTTGAGGACAAAGATGTCGTCATCCGCGGTGCGGATCACGCCATCGGACCACTTGAGGCCCTTGCGCAGCCGGATGGTGAAGGTCTTGTTGTCCGCGGAGGCCTCAAAGCCCTCCGCGGTGGCGGGCCAGATGTTGGTGCCGTCCTTGTCCCAACGAAAATGGTTGGCGGAGCTGATCCGCTTCTCGATCTGCCCGTCGCCGCCCGACACCGCCAGGCGGTGCCAGGTGCCGCCATACTGGCCGATCTCCTCAAACGGCTCGACCACCACCGGGGTCTCCGGCAGGCGCTCCTCCACCGGCGGCAGCTTGCCGGCTTGCACCAGCCCCGCGAGGCTGGGCGCTTCCTTGTACTTGGTGGGCACCGGAGTCGCCGTCACCACCTTCTCGACCGCTACCTCTTTCTGGACGAGGACGGTCTCCTTGACCACTTTCTCCACCGGCACCTGTTTCTCGATGACCTGGGCGGTCGGCTGCGCGCAGCTAACGGCTGCGATCCCAGCGGCGGCCAGCACCGAGGCCCGCAGGAACTCCCTGCGTCCCATCTTCTGTGACATTGAGGTCCCCTTTCTCTGAAGTACTTTGCGGCGAGGACAAATGAAGTTTCTGCGATCACCTCCCCTCTGCTGAGTGAGACGCCCTCCACCTCCGGGCCGACGCGCCGACCAGGAGGCCGGCGGTGGTCCCAGGCTAGGCTGCCCGGGCCTACCTCCGCACGCTACCACGATCCCCGGCGAACCCGGCGCGCCTGCGCGGCGTTGGCCGTGGCGAACTCGCGGCCCTTCCCCGCCGAGCTGGTGAAGGGGATAGTGGCGAAATCGGAGCAGATGGAGCGCCCCAGGCAGAAGAAACCGCCCAGGGGCGCCAGCCCGCTGGGGTGTTCCTGATCGTCCCAAGTGATCTTGACCAGCACCTTGCGGTAACAGCCAGGATCAACCTCTTCCCAGTCGGCGCCCTGGATGAACCGCGTCCTTTGGGTCATCCAGATGTGGGTGATGCACCCCGGCCCCTCCAGGTCGGCCAGCACCGCCGTTTCCCCGGGCATGATGATCCAATAGTCCGCGTTGCGCCCGCCCTGGTTCCAGCTGGATACGCGCGCCGTGCGGGCGTCCCGCACCCGCGCGAGATCGGCCAGAAGGCCACCGCATGGTCCATGTGCCATGGAAACCCTCTTGGGGGAGATGGCTCCCTGTAGGTCAGAGATCGGCACGGCGCAAGCATGGCGTCGAAATGGCAAGGGCGCCTTTAGGGCGCCGCGACGACCCCAGACGATGTTGTGCTCACCAGCTCTACTTCCAGCACTACCCCCCGCTCTGCTGCCGCCAGGCCAGCGAGCCGCTCCCGGAGCAGGCGCGTGGCCGTGGTTCCCGTCCGCCTGACTGTTTCATCATAAGACGCTCGATGCCGCCTGTCAAATGGTTTGGGCCGGGCTCCGGCCATCACCAGCCCGTGCTCACCTGGCGGGCCTGGAACCGCCCTCCGGTCCCTCGGTGAGGGCTGGCCGAATCCCGAGCCAGATGGCACGTTCCAGCCCCGCCAGACGTTGTGTGAGACGATTTTCGGGTAATTGGCAAGACTCATCGCATTTTTTCGCACTATGGTATTGACGGCCTGTATGGCATATGACAAAATAGTGCTAAATGAACAACATTGCACCGAATACGAAACGCGCCTTCACAAACGAGGTCCTCCCGCCCGAACCAACCAGAAAACCCATTGCAAAACCAACGGCCGCACGGACAGCTGAACCAGGTCGAGGCCAACCGATGACACAGGGATCGGGGCTAGGACACACTGGGCTGGGGCGACAGGGCATCCAGAACCGAGCGAAATCCCCTGCAACAGGGCAGGGGATCATCCTGGCGGTGGAGACCAGGGTCCGACGAGCTAACAAAGGAGATGCAGAGATGGAAAAGATCGATACCCGCGAGATGCCGTACGAGACCGAGGAGCAGCGGCTGGCTTACTACCGGGCCGAGAAGGTCAACGACTTCCTTCGCGCAATGGAACGGGTGACCAACCAACTCCGCTACTGCGCCGACCAGATCGAGCAGAAGGTCCGGCACTACCAGCCCGTCAGCGAGTACCACATCGACGACTGGTACGCCACGGCCATGCAGTTGACCATGGAGATCCTGCGGGAGCGGGATCGGGCCCTGGACGATTGCAGCTTCGACACGCTGGCCCACTACGCCTACGAGCTGGACGAGCTGTTCCGGGACGACCGCGCCCAGGCGGTGGCTGCGCGGAAGGCCGAGGAGGAGGCCGCGAAGGAAGCGGCCAACGCCCATCGCAAGGCCAACCCGCACGTGTACATCCGCGCCAACGGGAACTGCAACTGGCGTTACCTGATCACGATGCCCGCCGAGGAGTTGGAAGGGTTGGTCCAGGATCACCGAGACGGGAACTGCTCGCAGTGGGTGGGTGCAGTGGAAACCGCTGGTTATCACGATGACCGCCCAGCCCAGGAGCTTTCCCGCTCCGATGCGACGATCCGCATCGCCTACCGTCCCCGCTGACCGAACCACCCCGCCCCGCAGGTGATCCCTGTGGGGCCTGATCACACAGGAGGAAACACCATGAACGCCAGAGAGAAACAACGCGCCTTGCGGATCATGAGCCAGGTCAACGAGATGGGCCGCGACGTGCGGGCCAAGCGCTACATGCACTCGGTGATCGAGGACCACAGGGATCCGATGACCGACGAGATTTGCTGCACCACGCTGGCTGAGGATGCCATCGACCACTCCGGGATCGCCTTCACCACGGAGGAAGAGGAGCTGGCCTTCGATTGGGCCTTTGAGGTGGTGGCGCAGCACGAGACCGCCCAACGCAACGCGGACCGCTCCCTGCGGGCCTGCCATTGGCGCGAAGGTTGGCCGATCCCGTCCGCCCCGCTTGCCCAAAAACGTCAAGCGGGGTCACGGGGCAGATCAGCCCTGACCGTTCCACAGGAGGGATCACGATGCGCAAGCAAGTGAAGATGCTGACCGAGCGGGCCGCGAACGACCTGGCCCGCAAGCTGATGCGGCACAACAAGCGGACCCTGGCGACCTGGATGGCCCAGGAGCATGGCAAGGGGGCCTTCGCCCAGGTCGTTGCGACCACCGTCGCCCCCGGCAAGGAAGTTTCGCCCCGCGCGATCACCCACTACATGAGCTGGGGCAAGGCCGAGCTGGTGCAGGCGATCATCGAAAACGAGTTCCTGGTGATGCCGTGAGGAGGATAGAGATGGCGACTTTGAAGAAAAGTGAGCAACGGGCGCTGCTGGACTGGATGCGCGACACCGCGACCAGCATCCGCTACATCGAGCTATCCGTGACCCCCGGCCTGACGGGCGCGAAGCCCTGAGCGCCAAGCAGCGGCTGACCAACCTGGCCAAGGCCCTGGACGACGAGGCCTTCCGCGTCCAGATCAAGCTGTACAACCTGGCCGGCTGATCAGCTCCCACGAGGAAAGGAGGGATCGCGATGCCCAAGTTTCCGCAGATCAAGGTCAAGTTGGTGGGCGAGGACGGCAACGCCTTCGCCATCCTCGGACGGGTCAGCAAGGCCCTCCGGAGGGGCGGGATCGAGAAAACGGAGATCGACGCCTTCCTGCAGGAGGCCATGAGCGGCGACTACGATCACCTGCTCTGGACGGTGATGGAATGGGTGGACGCTCGCTGACCACCGCGGTTGACCCATCCGATCCGAGGGGGCTAGCCGCGGTGCCGGAGATACCGCAGCAGCTCGCGCCAGCACTTGGCCCCGATGAAGGTGATCCGGCTCTTGCCGCCCTTGCCCTGACGAACCCTGACCGCGCCCGTGTCGGTGTCCACGTCTGTTCATTTTTGCGCTGCAACATGACAAAAACTCCCTCTACCACTATGGGTAGTAGGGAGCTTTGCGAGAATCGCTACATATTATGGTCAGTACCCCTGGCAGGAATTGAACCTGCGACACAAGGTTTAGGAAACCTCTGCTCTGTCCGCTGAGCTACAGGGGCACGTGACGCAAGTATAGCACACACCCGCCCCGCGGGCAAACCCGCAAGCCCCGGGGATCACGCGCTCAGCACCACGGTCAGGCGCATCTGCTCAAAACGCTCGCGTTTGGCCTTGCAGATGGGGCAGACCCCCGGCGGGTTATCGCGCGCGCAGAGATAACCGCAGACCCGGCAACGCCACACGGGCACGCCCGCGCCAGGCTCGGCCTGGACGGGCTTGAGCGCCTGCCGCCTTTGCGCCGGATCGTCGGGGCGACGCTCCGGCACAGGCCGCACCTTGCGCTCCCCTTTGACGATGGCCTCCGAGACATAGAGCGAGCAATAGCACGCGCCATGCTCGTCCAGGTCCGGGTCTCGATAGTCGCAGGGGCAGATGATATCCAGATCGGCCTCTTTGTCGCCATCAGCCAGGCGGCAAGGGCAAGCCTGATAGCCATAGCGCGCCTGATTGGCCAGCAACCCCTCCACCAGGCGACGGGTCATCTCCCGGTCCGGGTTCAGGTGATAGCCCCCCGCCTCCGCCTCCTCATCCAGCCGCTTGTACAGCGCGTCGATCTGCTCGGGCGTCGGCAGACTCTCGCTCATAGCCCCAAAGCCCCGCGCAGCTTGTCCTCATCCAGCCCCACCAGCACCTCCTCGCCGACGATGATCGTTGGGAAGGCCTGGCGCGGCGTCCACTTGCGCATCTCGTCCAGGGCCTCTTTGCGCTCGTCGCCCTTGAGCAGGTCCACATAGATGTAGGTATACTCCACGCCATTGGCTTCCAGAAACTCGCGGGTCCGGCGGCACCAGCCGCAGGTGCTCAGCGCGAAAAGGAAAACCTGGCGATTGCTGCGCGTGCCCGGTACGTGGGTCGTATTCATGCCTTCCTCCGATGCTTGGCTCTGTTTTATCGCTCTCCCCATTATAGCGCAAAAGGGCGGGCGAACCAATCAGGGGTTTGCGCCAGCCCCCCATCGTGTTATAATTCGCCAACGAAACGAGTATAGCGATCCGCCGCCAGCGCGCGTATGACCCAAGTCATCGCCGGAAGGAAGGAAGCCCATGAGCGAGTCGAGCCAGAGAACCCAATTGCTCAAGGCACTGGGCAACACCCTGCTGGACGGCTCCGCCACCGAGCGGGAGCGCCAGAACGCCAAGCGAGCCTTGGGCCGCATGGCCAGCGAGCCAGTCCTGACCCAACTCGCCCTCAAGGCCCTCTCCGCCGACTCGGAGGCGATGCTCCTGGATGTGTTGGACGTTCTGGAGCAGCGTCCCACCTTGGGCGAGACCGAGCCCGCGCTCCTGGGGTTCCTATTCGACGCCTCGCCCCAGGTCCGGCAGCGCGTGCTGCACCTGCTGGGCGCCAGGGGCACCCCGCGCGCCCTGCGCACCCTGGACAGCATCATCGAGACGGCAGCGGGCCAGGAAGCCATCTTTACCGAAGCGGACCTCCTCGCCGCGCAACGGGCGCGCCGGAGCATCCAGCGCCGCGCCGCCTAGCCCGGCGACGCCTCCAGCTCGAGCTGGTCGCCGACCCGCACGAGCTCTAGCGCCCGCGGATGGCCCTCGATGAAATAGCATGCCGGCGCTTGGGCCGCGTAATACGGCCGGAAAGGGCGCGCCAGCGTGGTATCCACCACCCGCTGCTGCGCATCCAGCCAGATCACCCCGATATCGAAAAACACAAAGAACATGTGGATGGACGTAGCCGCGATGCTCTCCCGCTCGAGCACAAAGAGCAGGGCTTGGTCCTCAGCCAGCGGCCGGCGGAACATCAGGCCGCGCAAGCGCCTCCAAAAGGTATCGCACCGCTCCACCCGGCCAGCCACCACGGTCCCCGTCGTCAGGTTCTTGATCATCGGCTTTCCTTAGCGCAAATAGATGGGGTTGGTAAAGACCCAGCCGCGCCACCGCAGCCAGTGGCGGCGATACGCCTCCACGCGATAGGCGCCCGGCTCCCGCGCCAGGAAGCGCAGGCTCTGGCCTCGGGCGCGCGCCACCACCCGCCCGCCATGGATCAGGCGCAGCTCGGCCGGCAGCGGCGAGCGCGCCTCCAACAGGGCCCCCTCGCCGATGGCCAACTCCTCGCCCAGCCCCGCCTCCACCTCCCCGGCGCTGGCAGTGAAGCGAAAACCCCTGGCCGGGCCGATCAGGTCATAGGCCACAAAGCTCCGTCCTTCCCGCATGGCCGCATAGATGACCCCCTGGTCCGCCCGCCAGTCGCGGCGAAGGGGCGCGGGCGTCAGCAGGTGCAGGTTGACGGCACGAAAGAGGTAGGCATAGGGAAAGACCTGCAGCTTGAGCGGGCCCAACCTATACCAGGTGGCGTGGGCGTCGGAGGCGCCGATCGCCGGCAACCGCCGCGTCTGCAGCAGCTCATCCCACTTGGCCAGCGTCTCCGGCAGCGGGCCGCGGATCACAGACTGGGGGAAAAGCACGGCCCAGAGAGCGGCGGGCAAGCTGGGCAGATAGGATTTGAACTCGGACATATAGTTCCAGATGCTGATGCCGGTGTAGCCCTGCACCTGCCAATCCAGCCAGGGCAGGGCGCGCTCCCCGAACTTGGGCGCCGCCCGCTCGAAGGGGTGGGCGACAAAACCCACCCCTTCGCGCTGGTTCACCGCGTCGATCAGCCCCTGCGGGTCACCGGCAAAAGGGGCCAGCTCCTCGCCCACGCCAAAGGCGAGAAAGTGGTTCCCCGGCTCCTGGCGCGTCCCCGCCACCAGCTCCTCGCCGATGAGCAGCAGCGTATCGCCGCGCCAGCCCTCCAGGCCCGGCACATAGATATCGTGGTCGGTGGGGATCACAAAGTCCAGCCCGGCCTCCCCGGCGATGCGCGCGACCTCCTCGGGCGTGGCCGTCCCGTCGGAATGGGTCGTATGCAGGTGAACGTTGCCGACATATTCGTGGATCATGCCCCACCCTTTGCCCGACGATGGCGCCATCAGCGCCAGGGTTACGCCGCCCCCTGCAACTTGCGCAAGGCGTCGGCATGGATCTCGTAGGCCCGCGGGCCAAAGAGCACGACGCGCACCAACTCGATCTCTGGATGCTCCCGCAGGTAGGCGGCGATGGTGCGCAAAGCGATCTCGGCGGCCTCGCGCACGGGATAGCCATAGGCGCCGGTGCTGATGGCGGGAAAGGCGACACTGCGCAGCTTGAAACGGGAGGCCAGCTCCAGGCTGCGCTGGTAGGCGCTGGCCAGCAGCTCCGGCTCGCCGGAGCGCCCATCCCGATAGATCGGCCCCACCGCATGGATCACATGGCGCGCCTTGAGCAGGCCGCCCGTCGTGATCCGGGCGTCGCCCGCGGCGCAGCCGCCGATGCGCCGGCACTCGGCCAGGATTTGCGGCCCGCCGGCGCGGTGGATCGCCCCATCCACACCGCCGCCGCCCAGCAGGCTCAAGTTCGCGGCGTTGACGATGGCGTCCGTGTCCTGTTGCGTGATATCTCCCAGCACCAGCTCGATCCGGCTCCCGCCGATCCGCATCTCCACAGCACGCCTCCTCTTACCCTGCGCCGATCTCCACCGCCTGCATGGGCGCCGGAATCTCGACCTGGGCGATCCCCAGCTCGGCCAGGCCATGTTGCAGCCCCTCGGATTGCTCGCCCTCGCCATGCACCACGAACGCGCGCCGCAGCCGGTTCTTGTCCAGTTGCCCGATATAGGCCAGCAGCTCGTTGCGGTCGGCGTGGGCGCTATAGCCGTTGATGATCTCCACCTTGGCGCGCCGGTCATACTCTTCGCCAAAGATCTTGACCTGCTTATCGCCATCCACCAGGCGGCGGCCCAAGGTGTCCTCCGCCTGGAAGCCGACGATCAGGATCGTGTTGCGCGCATCCTCGACGTTGTTCTTCAGGTGATGGAGAATGCGCCCGTACTCGCACATCCCCGAGGCGCTGATGATCACGACAGGCTCTTTGACAAAGTTTAGCTCCTTGGAGCGCTCCACCTCGCGGATGTAGGTGAGGCTGGCAAAGCCAAAGGGATCGCGAGCGTCCGTCTCTTCCAGATAGGCGCGCACCTCGTCATCATAGCATTCGGGATGCAGCCGAAAGATCTCGGTCACATCCACCGCCAGCGGGCTATCCACATAGATGGGCAAGCGCGGAATCTTGCGCGCCGCGGTGAGCTGGTGCAGCGCATAGACGAGCTCCTGGGTGCGGCCCACGGCAAAGCTGGGGATGATCACCTTGCCGCCGCGGTCGAAGGTCTGGTTGATGACCTGACGCAGCTTTTGCTTGGCCTCCTCGGGGGTCTCGTGGGTCCGCGCGCCATAGGTGCTTTCGGTGATCAGGTAATCCACGTCGCCCAGGGGCGCCGGGTCGTTCAGGAGCGGCACATTGCTCCGCCCCAGGTCGCCGGTAAAGCCCAAACGGTACTTTTTGCCCCCCTCCTCGATGTCCAGCGCGCACACCGCGGAGCCCAGGATATGGCCGGCATCCTGGAAGGTGAGCTGCACGCCGGGGCCGATGGGCAGGCGCCGTCCATAGCTCACGCTGACAAAGTGGCCCAGGCTATTCACGGCATCGGCCTGCGTGTAGATCGGCTCCACCGGCGGCTCGCCACGCCGGGCCCGGTGCTTGTTCAGGTACTCTACGTCTTTTTCCTGGATATAGCCGCTATCGCGCAACATGGCGCTGCAGAGGTCGCGCGTGGCGTGGGTGGTATAGATGTTGCCCGGGAACCCTGAGCGCACCAGGTTGGGGATGTTGCCGCTGTGGTCGATGTGCGCGTGGGAGAGCACGCAGCAATCGATGGTTTTGGCGTCGAAGGGCAGGTTGCGGTTGCGCTCGAACGCCTCCTGCCGGTGCCCCTGAAAAAGCCCACATTCCAACAGGATTCGGCACCCATTGACCTCGAGCAGGTGCATCGAGCCAGTGGTGGTGCGCGCTGCGCCCATAAAAGTGATCTTCATCGCCGCTCCTTGCGAACATGGTATCACGCTCATTATCGCCCGTTCCGCCTGTTGGGCAAAGCCGCATCAAGTTGACTCGGGGGCGGCTGCTGTGCTATAGTGGCCCATCTTGTCAGCGGAGGAGTGAACCATGTCCGAGCGTTTGCGCGTTGGCGTCATCGGCGCGGGCGTTGGCAAGGCCCACCTGGCAGGCTACCGGGCCTGCCCGGAGGCCGAGCTGGTCGCCCTGTGCGATATGGATGCGGAGCGGCTGAAGGCGGTGGCCGACCAATACCAGGTGCCCCAGCGCTTCACCGACTATCACGAGATGCTGGCCTCCGCCGGTATCGACGCGGTCAGCGTGGCCCTGCCCAATAACTTGCACGCCCCGGTGAGCATCGCCGCGATGAAGGCGGGCAAGCATGTGCTCTGCGAAAAGCCCCTGGCCGCCACCCTCTCCGACGCGGAGGCCATGGTCGCCGCCAGCCAGGCCACCGGCCGCAAGCTGATGATCACCTTCAACTATCGCTACCGGGGCGACGCCCAATACATCAAGCGGATGATGGAGGGCGGCGAGTTGGGGCGCGTCTATCACGTGCGGGCGGGCTGGATGCGGCGGCGCGGCATCCCCAAGCCAGGCGGCTGGTTCACGCGCAAGGCCATGTCCGGCGGCGGGCCGCTCATCGACCTGGGCGTGCACATCCTGGACCTGACCATGTGGTTCCTGGGCTATCCCGAGGTGGCGACGGTCACCGGCGTGACGCACAACGCCCTGGCCAGCCTCGGCAAGGGCGCCGCAATGCCTTTCCGCGTCCAGGACTATGACGTGGAGGACCTGGCCGCGGCGTTTCTCCGGCTCAAGAACGGCGCCAGCATCTCGCTCGAAATCTCGTGGGCCAGCAACAGCAGCGCCAGCGACGACTATTTCGTGCACCTGCGCGGCGACCAGCGCGGCGCCGAGTTGACGGTGCACAACTATGCCCGGGAGGACACCCTCCGCCTCTACGGCGACCTGGACGGCCAGCCCGTCGAGTTCCGGCCCGCGCTCCCCCCGACCATCAGCGGGCACGAGGGCGCGGTGCGCGAGTTCCTGGCCGCCATCCGTGAAGGGCGCGAGCCATCCTCCCCCGCCACGCAAGGGCTGGTCATCTCCCGGCTGCTGGACGCCATCTATCGCTCCGCCGCCACGGGCCGCGAGATCGTCCTGAGCTAAAACTTGACGAAATCGCCGACCTGGGTTATACTAGATCCGTTAGCAAAGGCAATGACGGAGAGAGTAGGCAGGCTGTCATCCACCAGGGAGAAGGGGCCATCGACTGCAAGCTCTTTCGGGGTGAGACCTGCTGAAGTTCGCTCCCGAGCTGACGTGCCAACGGCGAGCCCTGCGCTCACCCAGTAGTGCGCTCCGGTCGCCCACCGTTAACGGGGCCGCCGGTAAGCTGGTGCAAGGCACCAGCCGCCGGGATAAGCGGGCTTGCCCTGGGCAAGCCAAGCGGGGTGGTACCGCGGAGAACAGACGGCTGCTTCTTCGTCCCTGACGAATGCAGCCGTTTTTTTATGGGCGAGAGGCGCGGCCCCACGGCCACGTGACCCTCCGACCGCACTGGTCCCTGGCGAGTCTAGTTCCAAGGAGAACGATATGCTACAGGAATTGATCAAGCTAGAACAGGAAGCGCTGGCCGCGCTGGCCCGCGCCGGCACAGTGGACGAGATGGACGCCTGGCGGGCCGATTACATGGGCAAAAAGGGCGCGCTCACGCTGTTGCTGCGCTCCATCGGGCAGTTGCCCGCTGAGCAGCGGCCCGCCGCCGGACAGGAAAGCAACCGCGTCAAGCAAGCCCTGGAGGCGGCGCTGGAAGGTCGCGCCGAGGCGATGAAACAGCAGGCGCTGAACGCGGCCATGGCCCAGGAGCAGTTGGATGTCTCGCTCCCCGGCCGGCCGGTGACCGCCGGGCGGCTACACGTGGTCACCCAGGCGCTACGCTCCATCTATCAGATCTTTGGCGACATGGGCTTCCGGGTGGAAGAGTGGCGGGACGTCGAGTCGGACGAGTTCAACTTTCAGTTGCTCAACATGCCGCCTTACCATCCCGCCCGCGACAAGTGGAGCACCTTCCACACCACCCAGGAGGGCGTGCTGCTGCGGACGCACACGTCGCCCGGGCAGGTCCGGACCATGCGCAAGTACTATCCCGAGCCGATCCGGGTGATCCTGCCGGGCAAGTGCTACCGCTACGAGCAAGTGACCGCCCGCGCCGAGTCCATGTTCTACCAGGTGGAGGGGCTGGCGGTGGGAGAGAACATCACCCTGGCCGACCTGAAGGGCGTGCTCTATTCCTTCGCCAAGCGCATGTTCAACAACAATGACATCCGCGTGCGGTTCCGTTTCGATTATTTCCCGTTCACCGAGCCGAGCATCGAGATGGACATCGAGTGCTTTGTCTGTGGGAGCAAGGGCTGCCGCATCTGCAAGCACTCGGGCTGGTTGGAGATCCTGGGCGCGGGCATGGTGCACCCCACCGTGCTGCGCAACGGCGGGTACGACCCGGCGAAATATAGCGGTTTTGCCTTCTGCATGGGCCCGGAACGCATCGCCCTGCTCAAGCACAGCATCGACGACATCCGCTATTTCTACGCCAACGACCTGCGCTTCCTGAACCAGTTCGGTTAAACCGCCAGCCAGCACCCGATAGGAGAAGCCGAAAATGCCTGAAATGAGAGCACCTCTCAGTTGGATCAAGGAATTCGTGGATATCACCATGCCCGTGGAGGCGTTGGCCGAACGCATGACCCTCGCCGGCATGGAAGTGAACGAGGTCGAGCACCTGGGCGCCGAATGGGAGCGCGACAAGATCGTCATCGGCCAACTGCTGGCCGTGCGCCCTCACCCCAACGCCGACTCGCTGGTGATCGCCGTGGTGGATCACGGCATGCCGGAGCCGCAGGAAGTGGTCACCGGCGCGCCCAACATCCGCGTGGGCGATTCCGGCCAAAAGGTCGTCTTTGCCCGGCGGGGCGCCAAGGTCATCGACGGCCACGCCGAAGGCCGCCAATACATGATCCTGAAGCCGGTCAAGCTGCGCGGCGTCAAGTCCGAGGGGATGGTTTGCTCGGAAAAAGAGCTGGACATCTCGGACGACCACACGGGGATCATCATCCTCCCCGATGACGCGCCGGTGGGCGTGCCCTTGCAGGACTACCTGGGCGACGCGGTGTTGAACATCGAGATCAACCCGAACGTGGCCCGCTGCCTCTCCATCGTGGGCGTGGCCCGCGAGATCGCCGCGCTCACCGGCCAGCCCCTGCGCGTCAAGCAGCCGGAGTGGCTGGCCACGGGCGCCCCCATCGCCCAGCAAGTGGGCCTCCAGATCGCCGACCCGCAGCTCTGCTCCCGCTATAGCGCGGGGCTGATCCGCCAGGTCAAGATCGGGCCGTCGCCGCTGCAGATGAAAGCGCGCCTGCGCGCCGCGGGGATGCGGCCCATCAGCAACATCGTGGATATCACCAACTATGTCATGCTCGAATGGGGCCAGCCGCTGCACGCCTTCGACTATGATCGGCTGCACGGCCCCCATGGCCAGCAGCCGCCGCAGGAGGCGCCGGTGATCATCGTCCGGCGCGCCCGCCCGGGCGAGCACATGACCACCCTGGACGGCCAGGATCGCGCGCTGGACGGGAACATGCTGCTCATCACCGATGGCGGCGGGCCCGTGGCCCTGGCCGGCGTCATGGGCGGGCTGGAGAGCGAAGTCACCGACCAGACCACCCACATCCTGCTGGAATCGGCCAATTTCAACGCCATCAACAACCGCCGCACCTCGCAACTGCTGGACCTGCCCAGCGAGGCGGCCACGCGCTTTGGCCGAGAGATCGACCCCGAGCTCACCATCCCGGCGCTCACGCGCGCCGCAGAGCTGATGCGCACCCTGGCCGGCGGCGAGATCGCCCAGGGGATCGCCGACGCCTATCCCGTCAAGCCCACAACCAGGGTGATCGACCTGCCGCCCTCCGAAGTGGAACGGCTGGTGGGCATCCAGCTCGGCGCCGGCGAGATCGTCAAGATCCTGGAGTCGCTTGGCTTTGGCTGCGCGATGCAGGCGAGCGGCGACATCCGGGTCACCGTGCCCACCTATCGCATGGACGTGAGCATGACGGCGGACCTGGTGGAAGAGGTGGCGCGCATCTATGGCTCGGAGAACATCCCGCTGACGCTGATGGACGATCCGCTGCCGCCGCAGCGCAACAACCCGCTGCTGAGCGGCCGCCAGAAGGTGGCCGACGTGCTGGTGAGCTGCGGGCTGAACGAGATCATCTGCTATACCCTGCAGGGCGCGGACGATCAGGGCAGACTGCTCGCGGCTTACCCCGCTCCCAAGCCCTTCCAGGCCATCCTGAGCGCGGAGGGCAGCTACCCCGTCCCCGCCATCCTGGCCGCCGAGGACTGCATCCAGCTCGCCAACCCGCTCTCGCCCGACCGCCGCTACTTGCGGACCACGCTGCTGGCCAGTATGCTCGGCGCCGTGCGCGATAACCTGCGCTACCAGCAGCGCGTGGCCCTGTTCGAGATCGGCAACGCCATCCTGCCGCGGACGGGCCAGCAACTGCCCGACGAGCCGTGGCGGCTTTGCGTCGCGCTCACCGGGGCGCGGCAGCAGCCCTGGTGGACCGAGGCCGCGGCGGAGTCCATGGACTATTTCGACCTAAAGGGCGTCGTCGAGGTGGTGCTGGGGCGGCTGGGCATCGCGGACGCGGCCTACGAGCCGGCGGATTCGCTGATCTTCCAGCCGGGGCGGGCGGCCACGCTGCGCGTCGGCGGCGAGATCATCGGCGTCATGGGCGAGGTGCATCCCCTGGTGCGGGAGTCCTTCGACCTGCCCGAGCAACGCGTCGCCCTGCTCGAGCTGAACCTGGCGGCGCTCCTGGCGCAGGCGGCGCCCAACCAGCGCTTCAAGCCCGTCTCTCGGTTCCCTTATGTCAATCAAGACCTGGCGCTGGTCATGGATGAGGGCATCCCGGCCCAGCGCGTGGAGGCGCTGATCCGCCAGACGGGCGGGGAGGCCATCGCCGCGGTCCGGCTGTTCGACATCTATCGCGGCGAACCGATCCCCCAGGGCAAGAAGAGCCTGGCCTACAGCCTTTCGTACCAGGACATGGACGACACGCTCACCGACCGGGCCGTCCAGCGCCTGCGAGACAAGATCATCCAGCGCCTGCAAACCGAGCTCGGCGCGCAGGTGCGCAGCGCCTGATCGATTCGGCGCACACGACCCGAGCCTCGATCATCCTTGCTGGGTTCCCGTGATTCACTGCGGGAACCCAGTTTTCGTGCCCGGCGCTCTCGCGCTAGGGCAAGCCGCCCTTGAGCAACAGGGGCAGCGTCACCGCGCGCGGCGCCACGATGTAGGCCGTCGCGCGCCGCCGCAGCGCCTCCCGCGCCCCGAAGGACAGCGCCACCTCGCTGGTCAGCGTCGTATCCGCGGGCACGCTCTCGCTGATCCCAGCGCGGAAGGCGAGCTCCAGCCGCTGGCCCACCGGCAATGGCCCGCGCCAGACCACCCGGCCACCCTCCACGCGGCAGGTCCCCAGGGAAGCCGTCAGCGTCCCCGGGAGAAGGGCCAACCCGGCGGGGAGCGTGCCCGTCAGAACGGCCGCGGGCGCAGCCACCTGGCCGCGATTGGTCGTCGAGAGGGCGAATTGGAGCGCCGCGCCAGGCACCGGCCAAGACCGGGCGGCGACGACCCGCAGCGCCAGGTCGCGCGCGTCGGCGGCCAGCTCGTCGGCGCCGATATCGGGGACGATGACCCCGTCCCCATCGCCGTCGAACCAGCGGTCGTGGCCCTCGAAATCCTCCGTGACCGACTCGAGGGCGGCCCCCGCATCCACCAGGGGCGAGCCAGGCCGCAGCCGAAAGTCGAAACGTTGGGGATCGACCAATTGCGGGTCCACGCTCAGGTTGCCCGGCCCGGGCCAGAGCGCCTGCTCCACGTTGGTGTGCGTTGCGACGATGTTCGGCCCGAACAGGTCATCGCCCCCATGCCCCCAGACGAGGCAGTTGGTCAACGAGATCGCGGCGCTCGCGCCGAGGGTCGCCCCGCCAGCGCCCTGCGCCGCCACGCTGTAAAGGATCGAGGTGTGCGCCGCCCGCACGAAAGCCTCCTCCACCGCCAGCCCGCCGCCGCGCCCCTGGGCGTGGTTCATGAACAGGACCAGGTTCACCAGCTCGGCCTGCGAGCCGGTGGAGACCAGCATGCCCGCGCCGTCGCCGGCCTCGTTGGCGATCAAGGTGTTGTTCTCCAGCCGCGCCCGCGAGCCCTCCTCGATGCTGATGCCGCCGCCGCGCTCCGCGCTGTTGGACAGGATCCAGTTGCCCGAGATCAGCGCATCGGCGCGAACCAGGCCGATGCCGCCGCCGCGCCCCGCCAGATTGAGCTCCAGCACGTTGTCACGGATGACGGGCGACCCATCCCGCGCCAGGATGCCGCCTCCCTGCCCGGTGGCCCAGTTGCCGCTGATCCGGTTGTGGCGAATCTCGGGCGCCGCGCCCTGGACCAGGATTCCGGCGCCCTGGGCGGCGCTGCCATTGGTGATGGTGAAGCCCTCCAACCCAGCCCCCGCGCCGGGCTGCGCCCACGGCCCGATGGTCACCACGGGGCCATCGCCCTGGCCGTCGATCACCGTGTCGCGCGCGTTCACGTCGCGCTCCCAGGTGGCGCCGTCATAGCCGCCCTGGAGCGTCACCGGCTGGGCGAGGCGCACCCGCTCGGCATAGACCGGCCCCCTGGCCACGCGAACCACGTCCCCGGCCTGCGCCAGCGCCAGCGCCGCCGAGATCGTGTGAAAGGGACGCTCCGGCGAGCCGTCCTCGGGGCCCTGGCTGGCCCCATCGACATAGATGAACCGCACCTGCGCCGCGGCCGGGACGTCGGGCACGACGAGCGCCCCCAAAAGAGCGATGAGGGCCAGCAGATGGCCTATATTCGGAAGCATCGAGCGTTTGGTCACGGTGTCGCCTCGTGGGGCATGCTGGCGCTCATTCTAGCGAAATCGGCGGCCCGCACAAGCGGCCCTGCCTGCGGCGCCGCGGGATTTGTCAGGGCGCACTCTCCATGATATACTCGGTCCGGTTCGCCAATCTTGCGATATTCTGCCCATTTGGAAACCACATGTCAGACAAGATCGCCTTCGTGGCGCAAGGGTACGAGGACTGGCCCATCCACCTGGGCGCAGACCACCCCACCGCGCGCCTGGCCGCCGAGGAACTGCAAACCTATATCCTGCGCATCACAGACCGCCGCCTGCCCATCGTGACCGACGTGGCGGGCCTGGGCCAGCCCTGCATCGAGCTGCAATTCGCCCAGGGGGAGAGCGACGGCTTTGTGCGCGAGGTCTCGGCCGGGGGGATTCGCCTGATCGGACGCTCGCCCCGCGGGCTGCTCTGCGCCGTGTACGATCTCTTGGAGGAGCTGGGCTGCCGCTGGTATTTCCCCGGGCCGCTGGGCGAGCGCATCCCGCGCAGCTCGTCGGTTGAGCTGTCGATGGGGATCAAGGATGAGGAGCCCGCCCTGCCGGGTCGCGGGCTGATCATCGCCCACGACCGCTACCTGCCCGAGCTGCGCGCCTGGATCGCGTGGGCCAGCCGAAACCGGCTGAACACGATCTTTTTGCACCCCTTTCCGCCGATCCCGGAGGGCGGCAAGACCGAGCGATTCTGGCGGCGCGCCCTTGCGCAGGCCGAGCCGGAGCTACGGCTCCGAGGGCTATCCGTCGAGTACGGCGGGCATCTGTTGCCGGCCCTGCTGCCGCGGCGCTTCTATTGGAGCCAGCGCCTGGCCTTTCGCTTCGACGGCCAGCGGCGCAATTCGGACCACAACCTCTGCCCCAGCGACGCCGGGGGCAGGCGCATCGTGCGCGAGCGCGCGCGACGCTTTTTCCTGAAGCGCGGCGGGGTGGACGTCTATCACATCTGGCCGGATGATGTCGGCAGCGGGGCGTGGTGCCAGTGCCCCCATTGCCGCGACCTGTCGCCCTCCGACCAGGCGTTGCTGTTCACCAACGAGATCGCGGAAGTCCTGGCCGAGGTCAAACCGGGCGCCACGATCTCCTATCTGGCCTATCACGACACGCTGGAGCCGCCGGCGACCGTCAAGCCGCGGCCCAACGTGGCGCTCTGCTACGCGCCGCGGGAGCGCTGCTATGCGCACGGGCTGGCGGATGGCCAATGCGCCCTGAACGCCGAGCCCTATGAGGCCGCGCTGGATAGCCTGCGCGCCTGGTTTGGCGAGGAGGGCCAGCCAGGCCCCCAGGCATTCGAGTATTACCTGGACGGCGTCCTTTATAAGGGGCTGTGCCCGCCACTGCCCAAGACGATGGCGGCGGACCTGGCCGCCTATCGCAAGGCGGGATACCAGAGCGTGAGCGCGGTGATGACCTCGTGGCGCCCCTGGCTGGGCGTCCCGACCAACGCCTTCCTCTTCGGCAAGCTGGCCTGGAACCCGGCGGCGGACGCCGACGCTCTGCTCCGGACCTTTGCGCGCGACTATTACGGCGGCCCTGAGGGCCCGTGGGCCGAGTACCTGGGCGAGATGGAAGCAGCCAGCCAGCTCTTGTTGGACCTCCAGCCGGAAGAGCACGCCTTCGCCGAGACCGGGGCCAAACCGAGCTTTCCCTGGCTGCCGCGAGATGTGTTGGATTTCCACGGCGCGCCTTTGGAGGCCCGCCGGGCCAAGCTGGCGACGCTGGCCGAGGCGCGCAGGCGCCTGGACAAGGCGGAGGAGTGGTTGGAGTCCGCCAGCCGCCCCGGCGCGGGACACAAGCCCCGCGGCCAGGTCACGCGCCAGGAGGTGCTGGAGCGGGAGCGCGCCGAGCTGGACTATGCCCGGCGGCTCATGGCCTGGCTCCATGACCGCCAGTTGGCGGCCTGCCTGGTGGGGGAGAGGGCGCGGCGGCGCGACATTCGGACGGCCCTCAAGCAGGCTGGGCGGTCCCTGCGCCAGGTGACGCTATGGGGCAGGCAACACTTGGCCGCCCAGCGAGGCTGGCGGCGGCAATTCCGTTGGATGTGCGATGGCTTCAAGCTGCAGCTTTGGGAGCTCCGGCGCGATGGATTGGCCTGGGGGCCGCCTGGTCGGCTCTTCTGGCGGCTGCGGGCCATGGATACGCTATTCCTGGCCAAGCTCAAGGTCAGGCTACAGAGATAAGCGGCAAGGAGACACGATGAAACGAGAGACTTTTCGGGTACCCATCGACCAGATCGGGAGAACGTGCGATGTCTCCCAGTTTGCGTTCCAGTCCACCGCCGAGCTGGCCACCGATCCCGAGATCATCGGCCAGGATCGCGCGTCCCAGGCCCTGGCCTTTGGCATCGATATCTCGGCCAGCGGCTTTAACGTCTTTGCCCTGGGGCCCAGCGGCGTGGGCAAGACCACCACGGTGAGGCAGTTCCTGAAGGACCGCGCCGAACACGAGGCGGTCTCGGACGATTGGTGCTATGTGAACAATTACGGCGAGCCGCGCAAGCCCAAGGCGCTGCGCCTGCCCGCCGGTCGCGGCTGCCAGCTCCGCACCGACATGGAAAGCTTTATCAAGCAGATCGAGACCGAGATCCCGCGCGCCTTCGAGGGTGATTATTACCTGCAGCGGCAGAACGAGCTCACCCGCGGGCTGCAAGAGCGCCAGAGCGAAGAGCTGAGCAAGCTGGAGGGCTATGTCCAGGAGCGCGGCTTTGCCCTGCTCAAGACGCCCATGGGCCTGGTCATCGCCCCGGTCCTGGACGGCAAGGTGCTCAACCCGGAGCAATACGAGCAACTGCCGCAAGAGATCAAACAGCGCTTCGAGGGCCACCGCCAGGAGCTGCAAGACGCCCTGGAAAAGGCCACCCGCCGCGCCCGGGAGACCGAAAAGTCCTCCCAGGAGAGCCTCAAGAATTTGAACTCGGAGGTCGCCACCTTTGCCCTGGGGCACCTGGTGGAGGAGCTCAAGGCCAAATACGGCGACCTGCCCACGGTGCTCGAGTACATCGAGAACGCGCAAAAGGACATCGTGGAGAACGTCGAGCGGTTCCTGCCGCAAGAGCAGCAGGCCCAGCCGGCGGGGCTGCCCTTCATGGACACCTCCGAGGACGGCGTGTGGTTCAACCGCTACAAGGTCAACGTCGTCGTGGACAATTGCGACGCCCAGGGCGCGCCGGTGGTGGTGGAGACCCACCCTACCTACTATAACCTCGCGGGCAGCATCGAGCACCGCGCCCTCTTTGGCGCCTGGCTGACCGACTTCACCATGATCAAGGGCGGCGCCCTGCACCGCGCCAACGGCGGCTACCTGGTGCTGGACGCGCGCAGCCTGCTCACGGCCCCCTTCGCCTGGGATGCGCTCAAGCGTGCCCTGCGCACCGGATCGCTCAAGATCGAAGAGATGGGCCAGGAATACCGCACCATCACCACGGCCAGCCTGGAGCCTGACCCGATCCCCCTGGACCTCAAGGTGATCATCATCGGGGGGCCCGAGATCTATTACCCGCTGATGTCCTACGATGACGAGTTCGCCAAGCTCTTCAAGGTCAAGGCCGACTTTGACGTGCAGATCCCCTGGTCGGGGGACAATGCGCTCAAATACGCCTCCTTCATCGCCTGCCGCGCCAACGAGGAGGGCCTGCTGCACTTTGACCGCGGCGGCGTGGCCCGGGTGGTGGAATACAGCGCCCGCTCCACCGGCGACCAGAAGAAACTCTCCACCCGCTTTTCCGATATCGCCGACCTGGTGCGCGAGGCCAGCTATTGGGCGCACAAAGAGGGCCACGAGTTGGTCACCGCGGAGGACGTGGAGCGCGCGATCAAGGAGCGCGTCTATCGCAGCAACCGCGTCCAGGAGCGGATGCAAGAGATGATCACCGACGACATGGTCATGATCGACACCGCCGGCGAGGTGGTGGGCCAGATCAACGGCCTCGCGGTGATCTCGCTGGGCGATTACGCCTTTGGCCGCCCCTCGCGCATCACCGCCAAGACCTTCCTAGGCCGCTCGGGCGTCACCAACATCGACCGCGAGGTCAAGCTCACCGAGTCCACCCACGATAAGGGGCTGCTGATCCTCACCGGGTACCTGGAGAGCACCTATGCCCAGGACCAGCCGCTCACCCTCTCGGCGACCATCACCTTTGAGCAGGGCTACGATGGCATCGCGGGCGATAGCGCCTCCTCCACCGAGCTATATGCGCTGCTTTCCAGCATCGCCCAGTTGCCGCTGCAACAGGGCATCGCCGTCACCGGCTCGGTGAACCAGCACGGGCAAGTGCAACCCATCGGCGGGGCCACGCAAAAGATCGAGGGCTTTTACGATATCTGCAAGGCCAGAGGGCTCACCGGCGAGCAGGGGGTGATCATCCCCGCCTCGAATGTGCGCAACCTGATGCTGCGCCAGGACGTGTTGGAGGCCATCCGCGACAACAAGTTCCACATCTATGCTGTGGAGACCATCGACCAGGGCATGAGCATCCTCACGGGCCTGGAGGCCGGAGAGCGCCAGGGGGACGGGACCTATCCCGAGGGCACGGTGAATCATCACGTGGCTCGGCGACTGCAAGAGATGTCCGACAAGATGCAAAAGTACGGGCGCGGGCCCGAGGATAAAGAAGAGGATAAGGGCAAGGAGGAAGAGGAGGAAGGGGGCGAGCCGGAGCCGGAAGAAGGCCCGGTGCCCACGCCGCCCGAGCCGCCGACGCCGCCCATCGGGGATGAGGGCGATGGCGCTTCGGAAGGACAAGCGCTCTGCTGAGCACAAGAGATGGCCGCCAGGAACACGGGCGGCCGTCTTGTTTTTCTGCTCCACGGGCGTATTGCCCGGTCACTCATGCGGCTCTCATCCAAGGGTGTTTGCGGCAGTAGCTAACCCGTGTTATAATCGTTCCAAAAGCCGTTTCTAGCTCCCTCATTCCTCCATGTGCCCCAAAGAGTGGCACTCGATCATCCGTGTTTTCCCACTTGCATGGGATCACTGGGGGCAAGCAATGAGTAATGCAATCGAGGACGGGCCGCATATCCTTCGCATTGTCTTGGCCGACGAGCATCCTCTGGTCTTGACAGCACTCCACGAACTATTCGCGAATTGTCCAGATATCGAGGTGGTGGGCGTAGCACGGGATGGCGAACAGGCAACCGTAGGTGGCTACAATGGCTGTATGTATCCCGCTACCTACCAAGCGGGTGACACTAACGAATCAGAGGAAGGCTGTTCGAGGGGTGTGGATTGCTCTGGGTTCGTGAGCCGCGTGTGGGGGCTTTCCACCAAGCACGGCACCTGCACGCTAGAGGATGTTTCTTGGCAACTGAGCTCGGAGGATGACCTGGTAAGAGGCGATATTATGAACAAGTGCGGCACTCACGTAATCATGTTTGCTAGCTTCGACGGCGGAAACGGGATCAATGGATACGAGTCAACTATCACCAGTAACTATGATCGTGTGATTTACAGAGCGATTTCGTGGGAGAGCATTAGCGGCTACGATCCCAGGCGTCGTGACGATATCGCCGACTCTTGCCGATAGACCGGGGCATTGAGAGAGCGCTATTCCCCAATGCCTTTCACTTCGAGGCGAGTGATGAGCAGAACCCTCCGAGGGATGAGGTGTCCTCCGCTGGCTTTTACCCTTGTCATCCACATTGGGCTATTGGTGGGCGCCTGCGCGACCAAGACGCCGGTCCCCTCTGTGATTCCTCCCCCCACTCCTTCACCAGCGACAGCCTCAGTTTCGCGCTCCCCCACTGTTGCGCCGCCAACCCTGATAGGGCACCCTCAAGTAGCATTCACATCAGTGCTGGAGGCTGCTCCAAGCCCAGAGACGGGATCGGAGGCTAACGGGCATCATACGCTCTTTTCCATTCCTATCGGTAAGGAAGGCGTGCGCTATGAGGGGCAGAACGTGCCCGAGAAGGAGGTCTGGGGGCCACAGGGCTTTACGGTCGCGCCCGATGGCGCTTTTTGGATCGTTGATTCGGTCGGCAATCGCCTGTTGCACTACGATGCTACAGGCCACTTGCTCGACAGGCTCGACCTTGACCCACACCATGTGGTGGGCGCAGCGGATGTAGCAGTCACCGATTCCCACATTCTGGTGTTGGCGATCTCGATTCCTATGGTGTATCGCCTATCAACCGAGGGTGAATCGGTGGCGCGGTACACGGTACCCCCACACCTCGAGGGAGAGATATCCGGCATTACCGTCGGAGACCACGGAGAGGTCATTCTGGAGCTCGGGGAAGGCCGTTCCCTGTTCCTATTGGTGGACGCCGACGGAAAGGCGTCGCAGACCGGATACTATGTGCCTAACAAGCCCACCTATGCGTCCATTGAAGCTCGCGGAGCCAATCGCGGCCACGTCGTGATCGGCGATCAGCGCGTCGAGATCATCACGACCCACGCGCTCACCGGGTTGCGCGTCCTGGGGATCACGCCTGCCGGCTCTTTTTACGTGCGTGTCTCTGAGAGGACCAGCACGTCGCCAACCCAAGTGAGCGTGACCCTACGACACTATAGCACCGCTGGCCAGTTGCTGGGCGTGGCCCATGTACCAGTGGCTGAGCAGCATGCCTACGTGCCGAATGGGCTTGCGCTTGGTCCCGAGGGCGATGTGTACGCCCTGATCACCCTGCCCGACCGAGTCGAAATCCAGCGAATCGTGTTTCGGCCGGCAAAGGAAGCGCCGTAGCAAGTCAAGCGCTCCATGATTCGCAAAAGAAGGCAGTCGCCAGTGTGCTCGCGACTGCCTTCTTTGTGGTCCCCATGGTTCAGACTAGGTACTCGGCGCGGCCTATGCCGCCGGCTCCTGCCACCAAGGCTCGCTCCGGTCGCTGCACAGGTAAGCGTGCATATCGGCCGCGGCGCGTTTGCCCGCGCCCATGGCGCTGATGACCGTCGCCGCGCCGGTGACGATATCGCCGCCGGCCCAGACGCACTCCATCTTGGTGCGGCCGGTCTGCTCGTTGGCCACCACCGTGCCGTACCGGGTGCGCTCCAGCCGCGGCGCATCGGAAAAGACCAGCGGGTTCGGACGGGTGCCCAGGGCCATGATCACCGTCTGGCAATCCATGTCGAACTCGGAGCCCTCGATGGCCACCGGGCGCCGCCGCCCGCTGGCGTCGGGCTCGCCCAGCGCCATGCGCATGCAGCGGATGCCCGTGACCCAGTTGCCCTCGCCGCCATGGATCTCCACCGGGTTGGTCAGAAAGTCAAAGATGATCCCTTCCTCTTCGGCGTGATGCACTTCCTCCGCGCGGGCGGGGACCTCTTCGCGGGAGCGGCGATAGATGATGTGCACCTCTTCCGCACCGAGCCGCTTCGCGCAGCGGGAGGCATCCATGGCCACGTTCCCCGCGCCCACCACCGCCACGACCTTGCCCACCTTGACCGGCGTGTCGAACTCGGGGAAGCGATAGGCCTTCATCAGGTTCACGCGGGTCAGGAACTCGTTGGCGGAATAGACGCCGTTGCAGTTCTCACCAGGGATGTCCATGAACATGGGCAGGCCGGCGCCGGTGCCCAAAAAGATCCCGTCGTACCCCTCCGCCAGCAGCTCCTCGATGGTATAGAGCTTGCCGACCACGGAATTGAGCTTGATCTCGACGCCCAGGCTCTTGACGTACTCGACCTCGGCGCGGACCACGTCCTTGGGCAGCCGGAACTCGGGGATGCCATAGATCAACACGCCGCCGGGCGAGTGCAGCGCCTCCAGGATGGTCACCTGGTAGCCCATCTTGGCCAGGTCGCCGGCGCAGGTGAGCCCGGCGGGCCCGGCCCCAATGATGGCGATGGAGCGCCCGCAAGAGATCGCGCGCTCGGGGATCTTGATGCCCTGCTGGCGCTCCCAATCGGCCACATAGCGCTCCAGGCGGCCGATGGCCACCGGCGCGCCCTTGCGGGCCAGCACGCACAGCTCCTCGCACTGCGTCTCTTGGGGGCAAACGCGCCCGCAGACGGCGGGGAGGTTGTTCTTGTCCTTGAGGGCGTCCACCGCGCCCCACATATCGCCCTCGCGCAGCGCCTTGATGAATTCGGGGATGCGCACTTCCACCGGGCAGCCGGTCACGCAGCGAGGCTTTTTGCACTGGATGCAGCGCGAGGCCTCGGCCAGCGCTAGCTCATCCGTGTAGCCCAGCGCCACCTCGTTATAGTTGGTGTTTCTGACCTGCGGGTCTTGCGTCGGCATCTCTTGCCGAACTTGGGTCTTGGTCGGTCTTGCCATGTTCTCGGACACGGTTGGCGTCTCCTTGTTGGTTCTAGACTGCTCGGGTGCCGCAGGTGCACTCGTGGTCGTATTCCTCGGTGGCTCGTTTCTCCTCGGTGAGGTACATGCGCTGGCGGCTCAACAACAGGTCCCAGTTCACCTGGTGCCCGTCGAACTCGGGACCGTGCACGCACACGAACCGGGTTTGCCCCCCCACCTCGACGCGGCAAGCGCCGCACATCCCCGTGCCGTCCACCATCACCGAGTTGAGGCTGACGATGGTGGGCACGTTGAAGGGCTTGCTGGTAAGGGTGCAGAACTTCATCATGATCGCCGGGCCGATGGCCCAGATGCGGTCGATCCGACGCACCGAGCCCAACAGCTCTTTCATCGGCTCGGTGACCAGCGCCTTGCGCGCATAACTGCCGTCGTCGGTGCAGACGATCAGCTCGTCGCTCACGGAGCGCATCTTGTCTTCCCAGAACAGGAGGTTGACGTTGCGCGCGCCGATGATGGAAATCACATAGTTCCCCGCCGCCTTCAGGGCGCGGGCAATGGGGTACACCGGGGCGATGCCCACGCCGCCGCCGACGCACAGCACGGTGCCATAATATTCGATCTCGCTGGGCAGGCCCAGGGGCCCCACGACATCGCTGAGGACATCGCAGGCCTCCATCTTGCCCATCTGCTTGGTCGTCTTGCCCACTTCTTGAAAGACCATGGTCACGGTCCCGGCCTCGCGGTCAAAGTCGGCGATGGTCAGGGGGATGCGCTCGCCCTCCGCATCGGTACGCACGATGAGGAACTGCCCAGGTTTGGCCTTGCGAGCGATCTCGGGCGATCGCCTGCTCTTGATTTCGATCAACTCCAATCAAGTGCCGGTCTTCACGGTGCTGGACGCCAATCTTCACCCCATATTGCTCGCACAAGGGCAGCGCGGCGTCGAGTTGGCGGCGCAGCTGGGCGACTTCGGTGGCGACTTCGGCGGCGATGGATCCGGCCATTGCCGCCCCGGCAGAGCCGCCGACTGCAGCACCTGCGCCGGCCGTCGCCGCTTCGCCCACGGCGCCGCGGCCGCCAGCCAAGGCCGACGCAGGATCGGCACGATCGCCGGTCGCGGCGGTGCCATCGGCCGCCGGCGTCAGCGCGGCGGCCGTGCGCATCAGGCTCAGGTTGGCGACGCCGCCAAGGGTGCCCACGAGAAACTGCCGGCGTTGCATGTTGCGGCTCCGAGTCATCGCTGCTCCATCATGCGGCCCCGAGAACCGCGAAACTTGGGAGTGGTTCTCAGATTATGGCACGCAACTGCATTATGGG
>ENA-UOUL01001662-UOUL01001662.1-bioreactor-metagenome-genome-assembly--contig:-NODE-1662-length-29698-cov-49.989973_pt1 | contig 29698 bp, 33 predicted proteins | sample MGYA00249838_ERZ747220 | MGnify/ENA primary metagenome ERZ747220 (study PRJEB28778, sample SAMN05720191) | bioreactor metagenome | isolation source: Anaerobic biogas reactor | place: USA:Washington...
ATGACGGCGCGGACCTCCGCCTCGAGCCGGTCGAGGAGAGCGGCAAACGCGGGGGTCGCGAGGCGGTCGAGGTACGAACCCGGCGGCCGATCCGCCCCGATGTAGATCGTCTCCGGGCAGGGGAGCGGGACCATATCGATCGAGAAGTGCCGGCAGCGTTCGACGGCCCGGCTGAAGTGGCGGAGATCCTCATCGGTCGTTATACCGCGGGCACGGCAGGCGGGGTTCTCGATGCAGGGGACGACGAGTACGTACATTGATGAGATCTCGGCGGCGTACCATAACAAGACAGATGATACCGCTCTACGCCTACCGGGACAACACCTGCGACCCCCGGAAGTGCACGGTAAAGAAGCTCGCACGGCGCGGGCTTGCCACGATCGTCACGAACATCGCAAAGATCCCCCGTTCGACCCTCCTCCTCGACCCGACCGCGGAGCGGGCGGTCTCCCCCGCCGACCGCCATCTCCCCTCGATAACGGCCCTCGACTGCTCCTGGGAGGTCCTCGATACCGGTGCCGTCGCGTCCTGGCGCAACCGCCGGGCGCTCCCCTTCCTCGTCGCCGCAAACCCGGTGAACTTCGGCCGGCCGTTCCGGCTGACATCGGTGGAGGCGATGGCCGCGACGCTCTCCATACTCGGCGAGGAGGAGCAGGCCCGGACCATCCTCGCCCCGTTCGGGTGGGGGCTGCGGTTCCTCGAGGTGAACGCCGAGCCCCTGGAAGACTACGCACAGGCAAAAGACAGCGCTGAAGTCGTCGCGATCCAGGCGCTGTACATGTAGCCGGATCCCCCGGCACCGCCCCGGGCGGCACCTTTTTATGCCCGAAACCTCCTGTTCACGCGTAAAAGAAGGGAGGTTACCGGACCCATGGAGATAGAACGAGAGCGGGTGCTCCTCGCTGCGGCCCATGCCGTGACGTATGAGCCCGACTACATGACCGTCGACAAGCTGGAGGCGGCGACCCGGGGACACGGGGCGCTCGTTATCCCGGCGTTTGCAGCGGCGAACTCGCTTGCGGGGGATATCTTCTGCAGCATCGGCGCCCCGGAGATGCGCCTCATGGATATGGCGGTCGTCGATGCTTCGGCCCCCAGCCTGCCGCTTGATTCCGTCATCGCGAAGGCGGTGGGTGAGGCAAAGCGGGGTGGAGCCGAACCGGCGAACGCGGCGCTTATCGTTGCCACGCTCGCCTACTTCTCGGGGAGCTGCGCCCGTGCCGGCGTCCCGCTCGGGAACCGGAAGCTCGGCGCCATCGCCCGGATGCATGCCGGCGGCGACCGGACAAGCGCCATCGCCCTGACGACGAACAAGTTCACCCACCGGGTCCCTGCGTTCCCCGCCTACCTCGCGATATACGAGGCCCTCATGGGAAAACGGTTGACCCGCCTCGACGGCGCGGTCCTGCCGCCGTTCGTCGCCGGCGGCGGGGTCATGGGACATGCCGCCCTCGGGGAGGACTACAACATACCCGAACTCGCGAGAAATGCCGCGATGGTCGGGACCAGGGCGCTGATGCGGAGCATGGAGGGAGCCGGGACGACCCCTTATCCCCTCTGGCCCGCCCTGATCGCGGCGGCGGTGACGATGGAGCTCGTCCACCCGGATGCCCTGCTCGGGGAAGAGTTCGGGAAGTTCGGCGAGGTCGACTCCTCTTACCTTGCCGGAAAGGGGGCCGTCGAGGCAGCGGGGCTCCCGAAGAAGATCCATATGCGGGGGACCGGGGAGGAGTACGAGACCGCCCGGCTCGTCGGCGACTTCGGATTGATCTTGAAAGACGTCGGCGGACCGTCGGTGATCGGATCGATGGTCACGAACGAACTCTTCGCCGGATTCCAGGAATCCGCCGCCATTGGAGCCGGGTTCTCCGGTGGTCCGGTGAACGTCCCCCTCGGTCACCTCGCCGGAGATATACTGCCGGCGCTCCGGCTGCTGATCGGGAACGGCGGCGACATCGAACGTACCGCGGCGGCGATACGGGACTACAAGATGCAGTCCTTCATCGACCCCGAGACCGCCCTCTGCGCCACGAATACCATCACCCGAAAGGCGGAGGTCATCAACCGTGGTCCGGTGACGGATGCCTGCATCCGGGCGAGCGAACCGACCCGGAACCGGGCAATCTACCGGCGGGCGGTGAAGGTCTATGAGATGCTCAAAGAAGGAAGGACGCTTGAAGAAGCTGCCGGAGCCCTCGATGAGGAGAAGAAGGCTCTCATTGAGAGGCGGGGTTCTGCGATCCTCTCGGGATTCGCCGGAAAGGAGATCACCTTCCGGTTCACGGAGATTGCGCCCCACGCGCGGAGGACCGACCCGCTCACCGCGCGGTTCTGGGGGTTTGATGCGAAGGTCTCCTATGATGTCAGGATCGACGGAGAGAGTTACCATATCGAGAACCTCACCGCCCGGGTGATCCCGGAATATGCGCTTGAGGGGAAGGGGCGGGATGACCCGGGCATGGGCACTGCCATATTCGCGGGGGCCGTCCTCACCCAGGAGCTGCAGTACGGCGGGAACACGATCCTCAACATCACCGTGCCCGCCGCCGTTGCTGCCGCGCTCGGCACCAGCCCGGCAGAAGCGGCAACAGGGGCGGCGAAAGGCGCACGCCTTACGAACGCCATCCCCGGCGGCCGGGCGGTGGCGGAGCGGGTGGCGACGATCGCACAGGATATCGTCGCAAACCTCGGCAAACCGGACGAGGGGGCGTGAGGACCGCCAAACATGAAGATCCTTATCGTCGATCCGGGATGCTCGGGGGTCGATGGGAGCATACTTCTTGCATCCCTCATCGACCTCACCGGGGAACCCCGGGCGCTCGACCCGCTTGCGGGCGCCATCCGGGACCTCGGGATCTGCCGGGAGTTCCGCTATGAAGCAGAGAGGGTGGGTGCCGGCGAGGAGGTCGCGGCGACCCTTCTTTCGATCACGGCCCGGGAAGAGGGCGCAATGGCCGGAGACGACTTCCAGGAGGCGTGCATGGCAGTCGCGGATGATGTGGGGCTCTCGCCGGGCGCCAGGGATCGGGTATCTTCGGTCCTCGGCGACCTTACCGCCGTCAGCTTCAGGCCGGCGGAGACGATCTTCTCCGTCGTCGGGACGATGTTCCTCCTCGACCGGGCAGAATTCTTTGAGGGAACGATCGTCGCGATGCCTCCGGCGCTCGGCGCCACGATAACGAGGACGGACTGCGGCGATATACCCGGACCCGCGCCGACGACGCTTGCGATCCTTGCCCGCCACCGGTTCCCCTTCGCCTCCGTGCCCGCCGAAGCGGACCTGACCACGCCGGTCGGGGCAGCCCTGCTCGCCGCCATCACGGAGCGCTCCATAAGCCTTTACCCGGCCATGACCCCCGCCCGGGTCGGCTACGGCATCCGGCCCTCTGGAGAGCCGACCGGCCTTCTCCGGGTGATGGAGGGAGAGAGCCTTCCCCCGGGGGAGGATCGGGTCGTCATGCTCGAGACAAACCTCGACGACACTTCCGGCGAGGTGATCGGCTACACGATCGAGCGCCTCTTTGCAGAGGGAGCAGCGGACGTCTTCGTCACTCCGGCGCTCGGGAAGAAGAACCGGCCGGTCAGCGTCGTATCGGTGATGGCCGCGGCGGCGGATGAAAACCGCTTGATCCGGATACTCATGGAAGAGACCGGGACCCTCGGGGTCAGGGTGCGCGAGTTCCGGAAGGTGGTCGCGGACCGGAGGAAAGAGACGGTGCCGGTCAGCGTCGGCGGCAGGGAGTACCCCATCCGCGTGAAGACCGCGAGCGCGAACGGCCGCCCGGTTGCAGAGAAACCCGAGTATGACGATCTTGCGGCGATCGCGCGGAACCGGGGCATTCCCCTCCGTCTCGTGGGCGATGAGGTCAGGCTGTGCTTATCGGAGCGAAGAAGAGAGCGCACGGCGCGAGAAGGAGGTGCAGGAGGTGGATGCCCACCCGACCTCCCGAGCGCGGCAAACACCGCACGCGACGGGTGAGTGCGAGCGCAACCCTCCGGGATACGCTCCACTCGCGTCTACAGTTCTCTCATGTCACCGGGGTAGTAGTTCCCCAAACATTAGATGACGCATGCGGTATTTATGCGATTCTATTTTGTATCGGCTATTGTCCCTCATTTCCGCCGTATTTTGCCGAAAGAATTTTGAACGGCGCCACATCTTCCGAAACCGTTGTTGCCCCGCGGCCCGGGATGACGAAACAAACGGGAAACCGGCGGTATAAAGGAGAGCGGATTGTTTCCCCCTGTCAGCCGGGCGTCCCCCACCCGGGGCACAGCATCACCCGGGCCATCCTCAAGCGTGGCGTGACCACAGGTGAGGCCCTTTCACAAAGAGCATCGCGAAAAACCAGCATACTTAATATTGCCCCGGGGTAACTGCGATTATGCGAACACCTGCATGCATTGCCATCCTCCTTGTCGCCGTCGTGGTGCTCGGGGCAGGGTGCGTGGGAGAGAGTCAGCCACCGCCGGAAGAGGCCGAAAAATCGGTTCTTCTGGAAGCCGTCGCCAGGATAAACGGCGAGCTCGAATCGATCAACGCCTCGATCGGCGAGAGCGCCCGGGTCCTCGGGGAGACCGGGCTTAGAAGCGCCGCCGGCAAGGAGGCGGTGCAGCGGGCGATGCTGAACCACCCTTACACAGAGTCGACCCTGGTGGCGACGAAAGAGGGCATCGTGACCATGGCCGTGCCCGAGAGCTACGCCGGCACGGTGGGGAGCGATATATCGTCCCATGCGGAGACCGAGCGATCGGTTCAAAAGCAGGTGCCGCTCGTAAGTGAGGTCTTTCCCCTTGCAGAGGGGTATGCCGGGGTTGCCCAGAGTTACCCGATCTTTGGAGCAGGAGGGGAGTACATCGGGTTCGTGAGCGTCGCGTACCGCTCCGATGCCCTCATCGGCCGGGCGATCGTACCCCTGATAAACGGCACCCCCTACGACATCTGGGTGACGCAGACCGACGGGCTGGTGGTCTACGATACGACACCTGAGGAGATCGGGCGTAACCTCTTTGCAGATCCGGTATACCAGGCCCCCGGACTCCAGGAGGCGTTCTCCCGGATAGTCGCCGAGCCCTCCGGGTCGCTTGAGTACTCGTTCTGGGAACGGAACTGGGAACGAAACGTGACCAAAAAGGCGATCTGGGATACCGCCGGGATCAGCGGGACCGAGTGGCGGGTCGTCGCCACGCGGAGCGCCGATGCCGGTGAGGTGCCGGCCACAACCGGCGAGAGGCCGCCCGTCGCGGATACCGCCGGGGATATGAAGGCTTTCGTCGGCGAGGCGGCCGCGTACGCGCGTGAGCACGGTCGCACCGACGCACTTGCTGCATTCAACAACCCCGCCGGGGAGTTCGTCAGGGACGAGCTCTACATATTCGCCTACGATATGAACGGCACCGTCCTCGCCCTTCCCTTCCAGCAGGCGCTCATCGGGGCGGACCGGAGCGCGGTGCACGATGTAAGCGGCGTGGCCTACATCGCCGGCATGAAAAGACTTGCGGCGGAAGGCGGCGGCAGCATCAACTATATCTATCCAAACCCTGCGCGAGGGTACGCCGAAGACCTCAAACTCGGTTACGTCCTCCCCGTGGATGAGACCTGGTTCGTCGGCTCAGGGGTCTACATCCCCGGCGTCGCGGCCACATTCAACACGAGCGTTCGGGAGGCGCTCGTCCAGCGAGTGAAGGCCGCACGGGACTATGCGCAGAAACAGGGAAGAGAGGCGGCGTGTGCCGCGTTCAACGATGTCTCCGGGGATTTTGCTGACGGAGAAGCGTACATATTCGCCTACACGATGAACGGGACGACGCTCGCCCTCCCCTACCAGCCGGAATACATCGGGGAGAACCGCTTCGACCTCGAAGACCGGTACGGTGTCAGGATAATCCTGCTCGAGAGCGCCGCGGCAGAGAGCGGGGGCGGGTTCGTCTACATCACCTACTATAACCCCGATACCGGGGTTGACGGGCTGAAACTCTGCTACGTCGCTCCGGTGGACGGGGAGTGGTTCGTCGGCTCAGGCGTATACGCCGGTGCGTAACCGGAACCATCTTTTTTTGTCCGCTCACCAGAACCCGGGCACCATGACGAAGAGCGCCCAGTCCATGTACTCCCGGCCGTAGCCGAAGTACTCGTCCTGGAGACGGTGGAGGTAGTCGATCATGGAGTCGCGGTCGGGATGATCGGGGTGAGCGCCAAGCCAGGAGAGGACCGACTGCCATATTCCCGACTCGTAGCGGTCCCAGTCAGCCCCGTCGGCCCGGATGACGGCGGCGAGATCGAGACCGGCCTCCCGGGCGGTGCCGAGGACCTCGTAGCCGGTCGGGACGTCGGGCCATGCGCGGGCAAATTCAGGCGGGATACGGTCGGATCGCCAGAAACGATCGCCGATGACGACCGATCCTTCGTCGTGGACCAGGTCGAGGAGGGCGTCGAGCGTCGCTGCAAACCCCCCGTGAATGTGGGATGCCCCGATCGATGCGGCGCAGTCGAACGGTTCGTCGGAGACGTACTCCCGGGCATCCATGCACCGGACGCGGAGCCGGCCGCCCGGTCCCGCCGCCCGGAACGTCTCCTCCGCCCGGCGGCAGGCGTCCTCCCGCGACTCGATCCCGAGACCGGATACACCGTACTCGCGCCCCCAGAGCGCGAGGATCGTCCCGTTTCCGCACCCGATCTCCACAACGCGGGACCCCTTCCGGAGCCCCGCCGCCCGTCCGGCGGCGAGCACCTTCTCGGGCGTGGTCGGGTTCATGATCGCGAACCCTCCCTGGGTTATGCTGACGAGTTCATGCTCCTCCATGATCGGTGTCCTCCGGGCCTTTCGTACAGGATATGTCGTCCCCCCTTAAAGCCGTGGGCTCTGCCCGACCCTGCCGGCACACCGGCGACCATCCCCTGCCGGAAGCTCCGCCATCCATCGCCGGTGGGCGTCCCGGGGGCGGGGGGCGGCCCCGGGAATGTGAGGAAAATATATATGCTATAATGCGGTGTTAGCTGTCATTGTTTGTATGCAATCTGAGCAGGACATCCCGGGAAGGATCCTGCGGAGCCTCAAGTTCCGGCCCAAGGGCATGACGATCACCGAGATCGCAAAAACCCTCAAATCAAACCGGAACTCGGTCTCAAAGCACCTTGAGGTGATGCAGGCGGCAGGTCAGGTCGAGGCCCGGCTTGTCGGCAACGCAAAGGTCTATTCTGTCGCGCAACGCGTACCCCTCTCAGCGTTTCTCTGTTTCACGAAAAACCTGATCCTGGTCCTCGACGCCGACCTCACGATCGTCCAGGCAAACGACCAGTGCCTGAGACGGTTTGGGCGTACGAAGGAGGAACTCGTGGGCCGGAACCTCCGGGAAGCGGCCCTTCCGGTCGTTTCTTCGCTGAAATCGCTCGCCCTCGTCGAGAACCTCGAGCGGGAGCAGGTGATCGCCGATATCCCCCACCGGCGGAATGACGGTAGCGAGTCCTTCTACCAGATGCAGGCGATCCCGACGACGTTCGAGGGCGGGGAGAGAGGGTGCACCCTCATCCTCGAGGATATCACCGAGCGGAAGCGATACATCAGGAATACGGAGTTCCTCGCCCGGACAGCGATAGATCTCGTTGACCTGCAACCGGTGGAGGACATCTACCAGTACATCGCCGACCGCCTCGCAGAGCTCGTGCCGGGAGCGTACGCCTACATCCTCTCCTACAGCGAGGCCGAACACCAGTTCGCTATCCGGGCGACCGCGGGCGAGGGGTTCCGGGAGGGGCTCACGGAACTCCTTGGACGGAACCCGGTCGGCCAGATCCTCCCGGTCACCATCGTGTTCGAAGCTCCCTATCACCAGACCCCCCTCTCGATGCGCGGCCTGCAGGAGTTCGTTCTCCGCCCCGAACCATCCGCGTGGCCGTTCTACGACATCTGCTTTCGGGCGATCCCGGAGGAGATCTGCGAGGCGATCCTTGAACGGTTCAATATCGTGAAGCTCTGCCTCACAGGGCTGGTCTGGCGGGACCGTCTCTACGGCATCACAGGTATCTTCCTCCCTCCCGGAAGGGAGGTCGAGAACAAAGAGATCATCGAGTCCTTCATCCGCCAGGTCTCCATCGCTATTGCCCGGCGCGAGACCGAGGAGCGGCTCCGGTTGAGCGGGGTGCGGTTCCGGAGCATGCTTGATGCATCCCCCTTCGGGATCGCGCTCATCGATCACGAGAGGCGATTCTGCTACTGCAACCGGAGATTCTCTGAGATCTTCGGCTACGAGACGGGCAGGGCGGTCACGGCCACCGAATGGGTCCGGCAGATCTTCGCGGACGACAGCGACTGGCAGGAAGCCGTCGCGGCCTGGCGATCGGACCTTGAGCGGTCGGCCCCGGGCCAGATCAGACCCCGGACGTTTGTAGTCCGATCCCGGGACGGGGCGAAGAAGACGATCCTCTCCCGAGCCGTCACCCTCCCCGACGGGACGGAGTACGTCACCTGCGAGGACATCACCGAAGAGGCCCGGGCCTACCGCCTCCTCGTCGCGGATATCGCCGACCTGCGGCGACAGGAGCAGGAGCTCCTCATCAAAGACCGGGCGATAGCCTCCACACGGCGGGCGGTCGCTCTCCTTGCTCTGGATGGCGTGGTGACCTACGCAAACGCCGCGTACCTCGCCCTCTGGGGCTACCCGGCGGCAGTTGAGGTGCAGGGATCGCCCTTCTCAGGGTTCTGGGAGCACCCCGACAAGATCCGGATGATCATCCGGGCGGTCATCGGCGGCGGAGCCTGGCACGGCGAGCTCGTCGGCCTCCGGAAGGACGGCACGAGGTTTACGGTGGACCTCCTCGGGACGCCTATCGTGGCCGAGAGCGGCAGGGTGATCGGGATGATGGCGGCAGCGACACGTCTCCCAAAAGAACAGGGGAAACCGGAGAAGACACGAAACGCTCCGACATAGCCGTAGCTCCGGGGATATAAAAATCTATGCCCGGCAGTGCCGGTCTGCAGTACCGCACAGCGATTCTGGTTCGTAAACGCTTATTTTACATCCAGAACATCCTGCGTCCATACCAGGAGGTTGAAGAGATGCAAAAAACCATCGAGAGGAGAGAGGTACAGGAGGAGACCACTGCAGAGGTCCGGGAGCTCGTACACGTCATGCTGAACGCCGACACCTACGCCAGCCTGCAGGCAATCAGCACCCTCGGGGCCATCGGGGCGCCGGCGGTCGGGCCGCTGGTGGAGACCCTGCTTGCCGCCGGCAGCGATGCACGCTGGACCGTGGCGATGGCGCTCGCCCGGACCGGGGAGCCGGCGGTGGAGCCGCTCATCGGGGTCGTGCTCGTCGCGGATGACGAACTCAAGAACCCGGCAATCTGGGCGCTTGCCGAGATCGGCGACCCCCGGGCGGTCAATCCACTGGTCGGCACCCTCAAAAGCGGCCAGTCGGAGTGCTGCCGGGCCCTGACCGCAGCAGCCCTGCTGAAACTGGGCGACCCGGCGGGCATCGCCGAGGTGTGGAAGGTGTTCGACCGGGAGGGCGAGCCGTTCAGGGGCCTTGCCATGGAGGCGCTTGAGGGAACGTGAAGCACCCCACCGGCACAGATCTCTTTTTGCAATCCCGTCCGGATGCACCGACACCCCCCGGAAACGTGTACGGGGGTTTTTTCGGCCGTCCGAAAGAGTAACTTCTAATAGCGCCGCAAAACAAGAGATCATCATGCAAGGGCGCCATATCCTGCTCCTGATCCTTCTTACGGCAACCGTCCTCGCCTGCGGTTGCACGGCAGACGGGGAGAGCAGCGAGACGCAGCCAGCCTCCCTCACCCCGGCGCCGTCATCAGCGCAGCCGCAGATGTCCGGTGACGGGATGAGCGCCCCCACGCCGGCTGCGCCCGTCCGGGGAAACGCAACGCAGGAAGTGAGGAAGGTGGAGTTCGTCGACCCGGCGGTCTACCGGATACCGACCCCGACGCCCACGATCGCAATAGGAAAGCAGCCGGACGACATCAAGGTCTCCGAGAAGATGGTGGATTACGCCAGGGCAACCATCAATTACCCTCCCGGCGTTCTTGCCACCGAGACCTACCACATACCCTTCCCCTACTGGGCCTTCAACGTGAGCATAACCCCGATGGGCGAACATCCCTGGCTCACGATCGATGTCCATGAGAAGGACGACCCCAACCGGGCCGTCATCGAGACCATACGTTACTCCCGAAACAGCTTTCCGTACGAGGGCGGAATGCCCAGAGAGAAGAAAGAGCGATTCATGATCCTCGAAGGATTCCGGGATTACTACTTCATCATCCGTTCTGAGTCCGTAAAGTCGTTCGAGCTCACCATTCTCATCCCGGAGAAGTATCTCGTCTAGACGGGAGGGGCCTCTTCCCCTTCTTCTGCTCTCCGGAGCTCCCGGTTGTAGTCTCCTGTCGCGGCGACGTACTCCTTCCATGCCTGATCTGCCTTTACAAGGGCATCTTTTGCCGAGGTATAGGCTCCTGCGTCGTAGGCGGCCGCGGCCGACGCCCAGAGGGAGAACGCGCGGTTCAGGCAATCGAGCGCCCGGATGTAGGCCGACTGCGCTCCAATATACGCTTCAGGGACCTCGTCGGCCCCGATGATCCGCCGGTGGTAGGTCGTGACCGCCTGCCCGTACGTCGCTATGGCCGCAAACTCCCGCATTACAACATCGGATTCCGCAATCGACGGGGCCTCCGGGCGAGAACTCATGTGGGAGGATATCTTCGCGGAGACCCGGGCAAGGTCGGCCTCCGATGCCGCCACGTGGCTGCCAAAGACCGCAACCTGCCGGCTTTCGGTCCAATCGGTAAAGAGTGTCCACCCGATGAAGGCGGCGGCTACCACAGCAATCACCGCCCCGACGGCGATGAGCGCCTGCCGCCGGTTGGTCGCGATGGCAGGAAGCTTCGGGAGAGTCGGAAGTTTCGGGACAGTGATATCCATGGTCCTCATCCCCCTCCTGCCGGCAGCCCGACGGAGCGGATACGGTATTCGGCCGGTGCGGGGGTATAACGCAGGGGGATGATCTCCGGGATTCTGGACCTCACGGCCTCGATGCCGGTGCCGTCGACATCCCCGATGGGGAACGGTTTCCCCCAGGACGTCACGTTCCCCGCGGAGAATTTGAGATAGTCCGTCCCCTCAATGTAGTAGTAGTGTTTCCCTCCGTGCTCGAAGTACCTCGGCGTGTACTTCGCGTAGTAGGGATTGAACTCGTTCATCTGGATACCGAGAGCCATATGGCCCGCGATACCGAGTTTCGTGTCGCCCCGATATCTCAGCAGCACCGCATCGTAGCCGAGGGCATCGATGAGCCCCGCCATCAGGATGGCGGCATCCTCACAGTCACCTTTCCCGTCAACGAGCATCTCCGCAGGATACTTCTGATACTCGATACCATCACCGATGTGCAGGGCGTGCCGGGGGAGGACGCCTTCGATGTAAGAGTTCGTGCTGTTATCATACTCGTAGGGGATCTGCTGGACAAAGAAGACAACGTTCATCAGCCGATAGTACTCTGCATCCGGACTGGCAACGGGGGGAGCGATCTGGCGGACGAGATCTTCAAGAATCGGCCGATCGGCATCGGCAAGCACATATCGTCCATAGGCGAGACGATCTTCGATCCGCGGCGTCTCCCGGTGATCGCGAAAGAGCGCCTCCGGAACCCTGACCTCTGTCGTCAGGACGCCGCCGTCGATCGCCGTCCAGCGGAAATCCCGGGTGTAGACCGCACCGTCTTCGGGGTAGGGCGTCGCCGCCGGCAGAGGAGCGGGCGGGACGTATGCCGGCGGGAGCGAACCGGGGGGAGTTGCAGGTCCTCCGACGAGCGCGGGTTTCACTACGAGGGCGACGGCCAGGATAACAAGCCCGCCGGCAAGAACGGGGAGAAGATCTTTCCACTCCATATCCGGTCTCCCACTGCGTATCGATACTAGGATATGGGCGGTTGCCCGCTAAAAACCTTGACTCACGGCACCCCGACGCCGAAGAATCCGGTGATAAACCGGATTGCAGCGTAGAGGAAGTAGAAACCGAAGATCAGTTTCAGGGTCTCCGGCCGGAACCGGTGAATCGTCGCAGCCCCCGCCTGGGCGCCGGCGATCGACCCGGCGGCAAGGGTCAATCCCGCCCCGACGGCGACGTAACCCTCCACGAGCTTGATCCCGCCGCCAAGGATCGCCATCGGTATCATGGATGCAAGCGACGTTCCCATCGTGACCGCGACCGGGGCGCCGAATATGTAGAGCAGCCCGGGAACGAGGGCGTAGCCGCCGCCAAGTCCGGTTATACCGGTCAGGACGCCGACCCCGGTGCCGAAGAGAAGGTGGCCGGGGGGCGTACCCCCGATGCACCCGGGCTCCGGGCGGGTGGCGGGCCGGAGCCCGTCACGGATCATGCCGAGGGAGGGGACCAGGAAGACCAATCCCAGGACGAGGCTGAGGAGGCGGGTGTAGCCGACCAGAAAGGAGAAGAGCCAGGAACCGAAGATGACCCCCACCAGGCCGCCGGCGGCGATCCAGCCTGCAACACGACGATCCAGGTTCCCCCGCACCAGGTGGCCCGCAGCGCCGGAGAGCGACGTGAAGATGACCACGAAGAGGCCGGTCCCGACGGCGATGGGTTCCGGAAACCCGAGATAGAAGTACATGATCGGGAGCATGATCGTCGATCCGCCGACCCCGATGAGGCCGCCGAAGATCCCGGCAACGATGCCGATCGTAAAGAGGAGGAGCACGGTTGCCGGCGTCGCCGGCGGAGCGACGATGAGTGCTGCGCCAAGCATCGCCGCGACTGCCACGGCAATCAGCACCTTCCGGGCAGATCGGCTCCACGTCATGCGTCAGAACTCTCATCACGGAGCACGAACGCACGCAAGGCCAGAACGCAGACCGCCGGGTAATCCTCTCTCGTCTCAGGCCGGATCATCATCGGGCGGGGCAGCATGCATCTGTTGTACGCCCCCGATTCTCCATGAACCTACCGAAAGGGGTTCGTGGGGAGGCAGACCCCCTCGATGCCGGCCAGTTGTCTCTCCGGTTCGGCCGCATACATGCAGACCGAGGGGTAGTAGCTCCTGATGTAATCCTTGAGCATCCGGAAGGAGCAGTACTCCGGGGCGATGCTCTTTATCGACTCTTTCATCATCTGGACCCATTTATGCGGGACGTTGTCCATCGTCCGCGAGTAGTAGAGCGGGGCGACCTCGTTCTCGATAAGGTCGTAGATCGTATCCGCGTCCGCCCGGTTGTTCCCGGCATAGGGGGTGTGACCCTCAAACCCCCACCCGTTCCTGCCGTTGTAGCCCTCGACCCACCAGCCATCCAGGACCGAGAGGTTCAGCACCCCGTTCATCCCCGCCTTCATGCCGCTCGTTCCGCTTGCCTCCATGAGCGGGACGGGTGTATTCATCCAGACATCGACGCCCTGGACCATGTAGCGCGCCAGCTGCTCGCCGTAATCCTCGATGAAGGAGATCCGGCCCCCGAATCGGGGATCCTGGGAGTACTGGTAGATCCTCTGCAGGATACGTTTGCCCTTCTCGTCGGCGGGATGAGCCTTCCCCGAGAAGATGAACTGCACCGGCCTCCAGCGGTTGTTCACGATACTGTCGAGCCGATCCAGGTCCTCGAATATGAGGTCCGCCCGCTTGTACTCGGCGAACCGGCGGGCAAACCCGATCGTCAGGGCCGACGTGTCGAGCATCAGCCCCTCGGCGGCAAGGTTCGCGGGTTCTTCCCGATGTCCCGCCCATTTGAGCCGTTTCCTCTCCCGGAGCCGGGCGAAGAGCTTCATCTTCAGCCACTGGTGTTCGCCCCAGAGTTCGTTGTCCGGTATCTCGTCGACCACCTCCCATATGATCGGGTTATCGTAATCCTCTCGCCAGTTCGGGTAGATCACGTCCATGTAACGGTCAAAGAGCGCCTCGATACGGTGGTTCAACCACGAGGGCAGGTGGACGCCGTTTGTGATGGCGTCGATCGGGACCTCCTCCAGGGGCAGGTCGGGCCAGAGTGGCTGCCACATCTCCCGGGCGACCTCGCCGTGCCTCCGCGAGACGCCGTTGTGAAAGAGACTCATACGGAGGGCAAACGCGGTCATGTTGAACCTGGCGCCCGGATTGTGCGGGTCCTTCCCGAGCGCCATGAACTCGTCCCATGTCATACCGAGCGACGGGCAGTAACTGCGGAAGTACCTCGCCATCAGGTCTTCAGGGAAGATGTCGTGGGCAGCCGGGACAGGGGTATGGGTGGTGAAGATCGACGTGCCCCGGACCTTCTCAAGCGCCTCATCCGGGGGCATCCCGGCAACGAGGCGCTCCCGGAGCCGTTCGAGGATGGCAAACGCCGAGTGGCCCTCGTTCAAGTGCATCGCCGAGTAGTCCACGCCGAGGGCGTGGAGCACCTTCCTCCCGCCGATACCGAGCACGATCTCCTGCCGGAGCCGGCACTCGAGCTCTTTTAGGTAGAGGCGATGGGATATGCTCTGGTTCTCGGGAAGGTTCTCGTCGATGTGGGTGTCGAGGAGGTAGAGAGGGACGCGCCCCACCTGCACCTTCCAGACCGCGACGTAGATCGGGGGGTCGATCAGGGGAACCCGGACAACAAGGTGCCGGCCGTTATCATCGAGCACCCGGAGGACCGGCGCGGCATCGCGGTCCAGGATCTCCGCGACGTTCTTCTGCCAGCCGTCCGCCTCCATATGCTGGTGGAGGTATCCCTCGGCGTACATGAACCCGACGGCGACCATCGGCACACCGAGGTCGCTCGATGCCTTGATGTGGTCGCCTGCGAGGATGCCAAGCCCCCCCGCATAGAACGGGAGCGAGTGGTGCAGCCCGAACTCGCTGGAGAGGTAAGCGATCGTCAGCGGCACCCGCCCGGGATAGTGCTCCGCAAACCAGCTCGTCCTCGGCTCCATGTACTCCCTGAACCGGAACATGATGATATCGTAGCGGCGGAGGTACTCCGGGTTCGTTGCCGCCCGCTCGAAGAACCGCGGCGGGGTCTCAAGCAGCATCCTGACGGGGTTGTGACGGCTCATCTTCCACTCCGCCCGGTTGAGGAGTTTGAAGAGGATGCTTGCGGAGGAGTGCCAGCTCCACCAGAGGTTGTATGCAAGGTCCACCAGCCCGAAGATCCGCTCCGGGACGTGGGCGAACCGGTCATAGGGTATCTCCGTCTTCATCGCAACGGGCATTGCCTGTCGCACCTGATAAGTGCTTCCATCACCCGGCCGGCCGGGCGGGAACCGGGTCCCCGCCGCTCTTCGCGCTCCACGATATCGCGGATCTTTCGCTCTTCCCACTCTCTGCCGGAGAACCTGCCCCCGGCATACGTGTCGAGCGCATGGAGTACAAGGCCGATCCCCAGAAGAACGCCACCCAGAAAGACCAGAGCACCCCGGGGTCGGTCACCATACTGAGGATGAAGAAGAAGACGTTGAAGATGATATAGACTGCAAAATGCATGCAGAATCCCCGGATCTCCCCGACCCGCCTCCTCGCGCGGGCATATCGTTCCTGTTCATCCATGGGCTCCAGCGATCTGCGAGGGTGCTTATACCTGCCGTGCGCTCCAGCAGGGCAGGCTGCCGCCGGGAGACGCGGGCCGGTGCCGGCACAGGGGTGAGAGGAGGGAGGTGGCCGGATATGTGGCCCGTTTTTGGGGATCCTGCATCAGCCCTCCTGACGCGGATGAAAAAGTATTATAGGGGCCTGCTGCTGATGTTTCCCTGGAGACTGGTGGAGGGTGACTCACGTGCGACAGATGATCGAGGCAACAGAACTCACGAAGAACTACGGCAACGTCACTGCCGTGAACGGGATATCGTTCTCTGTTATGGAAGGGGAACTCTTCGGCCTCCTCGGGCCGAACGGGTCGGGGAAGACGACGATGATCCGGATGCTGACCGGGCAGGTCCGGCCGACCGCAGGATCGGCACGGGTGATGGGGCTCGATCCGGCAGAGGATCCCATCGGGGCCCGGAAACTCATCGGTATCGTCCCCGAGCAGGAGACGCCGCCGAGTTTCCTGACCGCCGAAGAGTACCTCCACTTCGTGGCCCGCATCCGAAACCTCGACCGCATCGATGAGCGGTGCGACCGCTGGTTCGACCTGCTGGGGTTTCAAGAGAAGCGCGACGTCCTCTGCAAGGACCTCTCGCGGGGCACCCGGCAGAAACTGATGGTTGCGCAGGCCTTCCTCCACGAACCCCGACTCGTCCTCATCGACGAACCGCTGATCAACTTAGACCCCATCGTGCAGCGGACGGTCAAGGATTTCCTGCAGGAGTATGTCCGTGACGGCGGGACCGTCCTCATATCCACTCATATCCTCGAGATCGCCGAGGAGATCTGTGACCGGGTCGGGGTCCTCCACGACGGGAAGCTCCTCTACTGCGGCCAAACAGAGGGGCTCGCCGGGCCCGGCCGCAGCCTTGAGCGCTCCTTCCTCGACCTGGTGCGGGGCGATGCCGGTGCCTGACCTATTCTCTGCGATGATGAAGGAGGAGTGGCGGATCCACGCGACGATCTTCGGGAGCGCCGGCTTTGCGTTCTTTCCGGTGGTTGTCGCCATCTTTGCCTTCGCAGGCTCGCTCGCCCTCCCCCTCTTCTCCGATACGCTCCCCTCTACCGTGATGGCCATGCTCGCGCTCGCCTTCTTCCTGCTTGCGGGCGTGATGGTAGGTTCGTTCGGGACGATGGGGCGGGAGTTCATGAACCGCCGGTTCGGGCAGGCAAGCCTCGTCGCCTACGCCTCCCGGAGCCTCCCGCTCTCGGAACGGCGGATATTCGCGACGTTCATCGTCAAGGATACCGTCTACTACATCCTGCTCTACGTCCTCCCCGCTGCAGCCGGGTTCACGGCGGCGGCCCCGTTCATCGCTCTCGACCCGATCTGGGGCCTTCGCGCGTTTGTCTCACTTGCGCTCGCCTTCCTCATCGGTCTCTCCGCGGTCTGCCTCCTCTCGACCCTCTACGCCCGCTCCATCGGGCTCCTTGCCGGAACGGTCGTGGTCCTCGCGGGTGCCGGGCTTGCAGCTCTCGGAATGAACGCCGTCTTTCCCCCGTATGCCTTCCTCATCGATCCGGCTCCAGGATCGCTCGCGCTCTCGCTCATCCTCATCCTGGTCCCGGCCGCCGCATCGGTCCTTCTCGTCACCGTCGACTACCCGGACCGGACGAAGAGGTTTACGAACAGGTTTGAACCTCTCGCGGAGAGGCTTTGCCCGCTCGGGAGCGCGCACTTCATCGCAAAAGATGCCCTCGACCTCTCCCGGAGCGAGGGCGGGGCCGGGAAGGTGATCTTCTCGTTCATCCTCCCTCTCGGCCTCGTCTGGGTCTGCCTCCGGATCCTGATCCGGTTCATACCGGGGATCGACCCGCTCGTCGTCTTTGCGATCCTGCTCGGCGTGATATCGGCGACCATCTATAACTGGTTGACGGAGTTCGACTCCTTCACCTCCTACGCCTTCCTGCCGGTGGAGGTATCCGCGGTGATCGATGGAAAACTGAAGAGCTACGCCATCGCAAACCTCCTTCCGGTCGCTGTCCTCGTGCTCGCGGCGGCGAGTGCCGGCGGTGCGGGGTCTCTCCTCCCGGCTCTCGCCGCCTTCCTCTCGGTCTCCGTCTACACCCTCGCGGTGACGGTCTACCTCTGCGGGCTCTCCCCGAACATCATGCTCTATCACGCCTGGGTCTTCCTCCGCTACGTCCTCATGATAAGCCCGGCCCTCCTCCTCCTGATATTTGCCTCGCTCCTCGATCCCGCGTACGCCTTCGGGAGCCTCTTCCTCGTTCCGGCGGCAGGGCTCCTCATCGCCCGCGCCCGGTCGAAGTGGCAGGCGTGGGATATGCCGGGGTATTGAGACCCCATCCCCACCTTACACTTTCACACCGCACGGCGCGGCTTTTAGAGTCGTGAGGGAGACTGATAGCATATGCTGGAGAGAGCAGGTTACATCCAGAGGGGGAGGTGCGCCGCGGTCGACGGGGAGGGGCGGTCCTCCCGGATCGTCGAGGCCGTTCTCAACGGTCGGCAATTCGGGGTCCGGGTATGGGAACTCCGGCAGGCGCTCGATGGCCGGCGCCCTGCCCGGGTGGAGGTGCTTCGCCGGGACTGGGGGCCGGTCCTCGGCGGCACGGTCGGCCGCGCAGAGGTCTTGGGGGCCAAAACGGCGATCACGCTCACGCTCGCCACCGGGGAGCGCTACACGGTGCCGATAGTGGCGCTCCGGGCACTTCTTGCACGTGCCGCCGCGTTTGCCCCCGTCGCGGCGATCCTCCCCCGGGGCGATTCAAGTGTCATGGGGCAGGCCCTGACACCCGGGTAGCCGCGGTCACGCCTTCACCTGCCTCCCTTTGCGTACTCGCCCCAATGCACCTCCAGAAACCCCCGAATCGCCCGGCCAGGTCTGTGAAAAGGCATATTGGTGGTAGGCCGTTTCGGTCTTGACAAACCTCCCCGTCGGCAGGGCGTCGGTTATCAAGAGGTTTTAGATTTTTTGGCAGAAACAACAAGGCCTGGATTGCCTTGGCGTATTGGCTTGAACTGAGATAGGCGATAGGGAGAGTGCCCCTGTATAAAGTGTATCGAATTGAGAAGTTGACAGATAATTTAGACACTCATCGAAATATATATAGATGATAATCGAATTATAGTACATGGGGTGCTCGTATGGGTATGACCGAAACGCTAAAAGCGCTGTCCGATCCTGCCCGGCGAAGGATTCTGGATATGCTGAAAGAGAAACCGTTAAACGCCGGAGAGATCGCGGCAGGGTTTGACTTGACAGACGCCACTATTTCACATCACTTATCAGTCCTGAAAAACGCGGGACTGATCGATAGTACACGGAATGGAACATTCATCACTTACTCCTTGAACACATCGTTGTTCGAGGATGTTATAAACTGGATGGCGAGCTTAAAAGGAGGTAGTGAGCCATGAAAAAAGCGTTCACATTTTCTATTGCTGTAACCGCATTGGAATTCATAGCAGCGGCGATGGTGTATCAATATTTGCCGGAATTGATACCAATTCATTGGAATGTAAGCGGAGAGGTCGACACCTACGGGCATCGGTCCATGATATTCCTTGCACCCGTTCTATCATTGCTTGTGACTTCCGGGTTGTATTACTTGCCAGGTATTGTTCCCAAGGGCGACAATATCAGAAGATCCGGCAGATCATACCCCGTCAAGATGGTTACGGTGAACCTGCTGATGGTGGTGCTGCTCGTGGTAATGGCAACCACCGCGCTTGGATTGCCAACGCCAGTAAGCGCCATTCTGCTGGTGTCGGTGGGTATCCTGATGTTGTTCGTCGGAAACTACTTGCCAAAAATCAAACCGAACTACTCCTTCGGGGTTCGCCTGCCGTGGACGCTGGCGAGCGAGCCGGTCTGGATAAAAACACATCGGTTCGGCGGTTGGGTATTTTTCGTGGTTGGTCTGCTGTTCATCATCGGAGCGTTCGCCCCTGCCCCGATTAACTTCATCGTTCCATTCGCAGGATTATTCTCAGGCATGGCTGTAATTGCGGTATACGCTTACACAGCGTACCGGAAAGATCAATAGTATAGAAGAAGCGGGCAGAGCGATGAACACCGCTACGTCCGCTAACTAGCAGCCAGATCCCTGCACCCTCGTTTTTTCAAATCGCACGCCCATAAAAAGCGTGGTACCACGCAGAGTATCATGTTCCCGATGGGGAGGAGAGGGCGGTTGACCTTGTCGATCCCCCCTGGAGCGACCCTGACACCCGGGCAGCCACGATCATGCCGCCACCCGCTTCTTTGCGTACTCGTCCCAGTGCGCCGCAAGAAAGCCCCGTATCCCCCGGCCGGGCCGATAAGCCGGGTATATCCGGCGATAAGCCGCCTCGGCCGCTGCAAGGCTCTCCACCGGCAGGACGTCGGTGTGGGCCGCAAGGTAGAGGAGCCCGATCGCCGCCGACCGGGAGATACCGAAACCGCAATGGACCAGAACCGGCCGGCCCTTCGCGAGACACCGGTCGATGAAGAGCAGGGCGGCGTCGATCGCCTCTTTCGGGACGTCGTCGGGGTTGTGCGTATCGACCAGGTTGAGCATCAGCCGGTTGCCTCGCCGGGCGACCAGGTGTTCGGGGTGATCCTCCGGCACCGTCCCGACGGGCGAGCAGGTGACGGCCAGGCAGTGGTAAGGGCTCCGGCAGGCATGCACCACGCACCAGGTCTCGTGGGCCTCCACCGTGACCTCGTAGTCCTCCTGGGTCCCGATGTACAGGTTCGGATAGATCTCGATCATCGGCGTACCTCAAGGGCATACGCCGCGGCCCCGAGGAGCGGCGAGCGCCCCCCAAGTTCGGAGACGGCAAGCCGCGGGAGGGCGAGGTAGCGGTCGATATAAGGCTCCATATGCCGGATAACGATATCCCCGTGGTAGCGGGCGAGCGGTCCGTCGAAGACGATGATATCGGGGTTGTAGGCAACGATTACGGCCGAGACGCCCCGGGCGTTCACCTGCCCGAGCGCCTCCATGAAGGCGAGGGCGACCGGATCCTCTTCTCGGACCGCCTCGAGGATCGCCCGGGTCGAACCGGCATCAAAGGCGACGTCCCGGACATCGGCCTCCTTTCGCCACGCTGCAAAGAACCCGGGGAGGTTCTTTGCGGAGGCGTAGGCCTCCCAGTGGCCCTTATAGCCGCACCCGCAGGTGAGGTTGTAACGGGTATCGACGGGTATGTGCCCGATCTCTCCGGCGTTCCCCGTCGCCCCGAGGAGGAGACGGCCGTTCACTACCGCGCCGCCGCCTATCCCGGTGGAAAGGGTGACGTAGACAACGTTATCGGAGCCGCGGGCAGCGCCTGCCCACCATTCGCCGAGGACGCCCGCCCGGGCATCGTTGATCAGGGCGACCGGTAGATCGAACCGTTCGCTGAGCGGTTCGACGATCTCCACGACCGGGAAGGCGATGTTTGGTGAGTTTACGACCCACCCGCGGTCGAGGTCCAGGGGACCGGCCGACGCGACGCCGATCGCGGTGGCGCTCTCTCCCGGCGCCGACGCGAGGAGGGTCTCGATCCGGTCGATGATCGCGGCGGTGATCGCATCTCCGGAAGGCCCCGAGGCCGGCGTCGGTGCGGCGGTGTGGGCCAGTATGGTCGCGTCGGCGGAGTCGATCAGGGCGGCGCGGAGGTTGGTCCCGCCGAGGTCAACGGCAATCACGGTCGTCATGGGTTCTCCGGAGAGCGGATGCTTCTCTTCACGAGGTTACGCGAGCCCGTTGCATAAACCTGCCCCCGCGCCCGGATCAGATACCCTCCCCCACCGCCATGCAGGGGTACTTCTCCCGGGGATACCTGCCCTCCAGGGACTCGCGGACGAACTGCTCCCGGGCCGGAGCCGCAAGAAGGCTCTCGTAGACCTCTTTCCTGACGCCGGCGTAGCGGTAGGCGTCACCGCTCTCACATATGACGAGGAGCGCCTTCGTCGTGGGGTCGTAACCGATGGATCGTATGCCGCCGGCGGAAGACCCCGCTGATGGTTGAGACATGCGAGCCGGTGTGGTCGGCAGCGATGATAGCGGTTGCGGCCGGTGATCGTGCCGGTCAGCGGACCTTCTCGTAGGGGTAACGCAGCCGGATGAAATCCCCGAAGTACCGGCCCTTCGACCGGGCTGCAAGCAATCCCTCGTAGACCTCGGGCGGCACCCCGACGTAGTTGTAGACCCCGCCGCTGTGAAACTCGACCTCCAGGATCTCGTCTTCTTCGTTATAACCGACCGATCGTATGTTGGTGGACTCGACGGCCTGGCGTTGCATGGACGGGGGTGGAGGCGGTGATGGGGTATAAGGGTTGTGGGAGGTGAGGAGGAATGCCCGGGGAGTGCGGGTTACGGCATGACAGAGAAGGCATAGATGTAGTCCGCACCGGTCCCTTCCCGGTAGCCCGTCAGGGGGTCATGGTCGACGTCGACAAAGATCGCAACCGTCGTAACTCCCCACGGGTTCGCGGGCAAGATCTGTCCGGACGTAGAGGATGCCCTCGCGGATATAGCAGGAGAGAGCGGTGATATCGGGGTCGAGGAAGTCCCCCGCCGGGTCGGCCACGCCGGCCGCAGAGGCAATAGCGACCAGCAGGAGCGCCGGCAGCACAAAGAGCACGCATCCCCACCCCCGGTCTGCCGGCATCATCGGTCCCGGGTGTGCAGGTGCCGGAGGGGGATAAAGATGCCAGATGCAGGTTATCCGGCGGTTCTTCCGGATAGGCTTTCCGGGGCAGGAAAGCTGCTGGAGGATGCTCTATGTGGATTCTATAGAGCAATCTCTCTTATCGAGGCAATCCGGGTCTGGCATACCGGGGTGAGGGCTGCATTCGCCGGGCCAAAACCCGGGACTTCCCTGACAGGGGGAGGGAGCGATCACCGTATCTCTCTTTGATCACCTCTAAAAATTGTTCCGCATCGTCGATAACGACCAGAACCTCTTCTGCTGAGAGAATCCGTGAGATCGAATAATCAACCTCCTCCCGAAGTTCTTCCGCGATGCGAAATGCCCTGCCGAACTCCGGATCGATCACCCCGGTCCGGATAAACTCCGAACCGAATGTAGCGATCAGGCCTCTGTGTGTCCGGACTGTAATTCCGCGGGTGAGCAGCAGCGCTGTTGCCGCAAAAGACATGGAATAATACGCGCGATTCACGGAATCTTCGCAAAATCCTTCGTTCAGAAGATATCGGGCGGCAGCAAGCCGCTGCTCTGCTCTCCGGAGTAATTCGTGAACAGTCGCGCCCTTATCCAACCCGGGCACCCTCGGCCAGTACCGCCTTCAAAAACGGCGAATTTCGCCTCCTCTCCAGATCGCCGCGAGAGAGCACCTTGACCGAGAGGTTTACGCCTGTCTCGAGCATGATGTCATACGCAAGCCCGATCAGGCTCCGCCTGAGGCGGAAGTCTTCCTCGTTCGTAATCACCAGCAGGTCGAGATCCGATGAAGGCGTTGCCTCACCGCGTGCCGTTGAGCCGAAGAGGATCACCTCCTCGATGCGGTCACCCCACCGGTAGATGGCCTTCGCAAGGAATGCATCAAGTGCGGTGCGGAACGAGGGATGCATGGGTATCAATCCTGTATCGCATCTTCCGGGTGATATATCTTCGCGTGGAAGGGCCGGTGACCCGTGCATGATCACTACTCAACCCGGGGAAGGAAGGCGATGGGCGGGCGCCTCGGCATCACCTGGAAAGAGTTCGATCTCGAACAGTTCCGGCGCGGCATGGTCGTTGAACTCGAGCACGGCCTCCACGACCCGGTGACAAACGTCACCGACGACGACCTCTTCCTGACGGCGAAGACAGCGCTTGCGCACCTCAACGAATTCCCCGACAACTACGACCGGCTCGAGAAGCAGGCGGAGGCCTACCGGGCGGAACGGAGAGCGGCATAGCGATTGGGCGTTCGCTGTCGCCCCTGTAGTGCCGGGCGGTCGATGCGCAACAACTATCGCCCCTCCGCGCCAATCATGGCATATGGAACGGCGTGGGAGAGCAGAATGGATCAAGATACGGCAGCGGCGGGTCATCGACGAGAAAGAGTACTACGCCGACCGGCTCTACGAGACCCGGCGTGACGCAACCTCCTACGGCCGCATGCTGCAGAACCAGGATAAAGACGTCCTCATCCTCGGGACCATCCACGAAGGCGGGCACCGGGGCTACGCCGTCTTCGTCAGGAGGTAAGGCAGCCGGCTCAACCTGCCCGGCACTCCCGGATCGCCGGCCCCGTGCATCGTTCCCGCCACTCGCCATGGAGAACGCCGCAGACGTCGATATCCTCAACGACCCCCCACTTCCTGACGTGCCCCCGGAGGTGCGCTTCGTGCACCATACCGCACTTCTCCATCACCCGGCCCGAGGCACGGTTCCGGGAGAAGTGCATGGCATAGACCCGGTGCAGCCCGAGGACCGAGAACCCGTACTCGATCACCGCCCGGGTGGCCTCCGTGGCATACCCCCGCCCCCAGTACGGCCTCCCCATCCAGTAACCGAGCTCCGCCCGGCGGTGATCGCGGTCGATCTCCACGAGCCCGGCCGCGCCCACGAGATCTCCATCGCAGGTGACGGCGTAGATGGCATGCACCCCCCGCTCAAACCCTGGGCGGTGCGTCGCAATCCAGGCCTCCGCCACCCCGTCGGGATAGGGGTAGGGGATCTCAAGGGCTGAGGACGCGACCGCATACTCGCCGGCGAGCCGCTGCACCATGGAAGCATCCGCAAGGGTGAACGGCCGCAGGAGGAGCCGGTCGGTTACGAGGATGGGCTGTCCGGTCACGGGAAGGCGCCTCCCTCCCGGAGAATCCCCCAGATATCGACATCCTCAAAGACTCCCCACTTCCTGATATGCTCGCGGAAGCGGCCTTCATGCACCATTCCGCACTTCTCCATCACCCGGCCCGAGGCGGGGTTCCGGGAGAAGTGCATGGCGTAGACCCGGTGCAGCCCGAGCGCCGAGAACCCATACTCGATCATCGCCCGGACCGCCTCGGTGGCGTACCCTCTGCCCCAGCAGGACCGTGCGACCCAGAACCCGAGCTCTGCCCGGCGGTGGCCGCAGTCGATCCGCAGGCGGACGCCGCCGATCAGCCTTCCTTCCCCGGCAAGCGTGATGGCGAAGGCTGCGGTATCGCCGCGCTCGATACCTTCGCGGAGGGAGGCGATCCAGAGCTCGGCAAGGCCATCAGGATAGGGGTGAGGGAGGAGGGTTGTCGCGGCAACGGCGTAGTCGCCGGCGAGCTGCTGCACCGTGAAAGCGTCCGCAAGGGCGAACGACCGCAAGAGCAGGCGATCGGTCGCGAGGATGGGCTGGTTCTCCATATGCATGCTCATTGCACCGGCCGGATATAAGCCATGCCGCGCCGCCACCCGGACCGCAAGGAGAGGGTGATCCAGAGACCACGACAACCGCCACCCACCCGGCCGTATAACCCCCCGATAACCACACCCGGTTATACCCTGGGGCCCCATCTTCCGGGATTATGTGGCCCATTAGCGATTGGGAGCCACCTTGCCCTTCCGTTTGGCCGGAAGTTGTATGATAACCGCCCTATCTGCAAATCAGCAACCTTTATTAATTTTTGTTCTGTATTCCATCATACATGATCAAAGTCGCAATCAACGGTTACGGCACCATCGGTAAGCGGGTTGCCGATGCGGTCGCCAAACAGCCCGACATGGAAGTGGTAGGGGTCTCAAAGACAAGCGTCTCGGCAGAAGCGTTCGTCGCAAAAAAGCGTGGATATCCCCTCTACATCGCCGATATCGGAAAGAAAGCAGCGTTCGAGAAGGCCGGCCTTGATGTCGCCGGCGACGTCGAGGCGATGCTGAAAGCCGCCGATATCGTCGTGGATGCCACCCCCGGCGGTGTCGGAGAGAAGAACCGCCCGGTCTACGAACGCCTCGGGAAGAAGGCAATCTTTCAGGGCGGCGAGGAGCACGAGGTCGCCGGGTTCTCCTTCAACGCTCACGTGAACTACAAGGAGGCCGAAGGGCACCAGTTTGCCCGGATCGTCTCGTGCAACAGCACCGGGCTCGTCCGGATCATCTCTGCCATGGACCAGGCCTTCGGCGTCGACCGGGTCAGAGCGGTGATGGTCCGCCGGGCATCAGACCCCGGCGACGTCAAGCGGGGGCCTGTGGATGCCACCGTCCTTAACCCGGCCACCATACCGAGCCACCACGGCCCCGACGTCAACACCGTCCTCCCCGAGGTCAACATCGTCACCCTTGCGATGATCGTCCCGACGACCTTCATGCACATGCATGCTATCCAGATGGACTTGAAGAAGGAGACCACTCGCGAAGAGGTGCTGAAGGTCTTTGAGAACCACAGCCGCATCGGGCTCGTCCGCAAGGCCACCGGTATCAAGAGCAACGCACAGCTCCGGGAGTACGCCCAGGACCTCGGCCGGCCAAGGGCCGACGTCTGGGAAAACGGCATCTTCGAGGAGTCGGTATCGGTCCTCGGCGGGAAGGAGTTCTACTGTTTCCAGGCCATCCACCAGGAGGCCGACGTCATCCCCGAGAACATCGACTGCATCCGCGCCTTGATGGGAACCGTGAAGGATCCGGAGGAATCCATCCGGATGACCAACAAAGCGCTCGGGTTCGTCGCCATCAGGTGAACGGCAGGGCCAGGGGGAAGAACCATTAACTCCCCGGCAGACCCACTCTTTTCAATGGACCCATACGAACTCGCGACCAGAAATACCGTAGAGGTCGTCACCGACGAGGAACTGCGTGCGCTCATCGACCGCCCGGTCAGGCGGGTCTACACCGGCTACGAGCCGAGCGGGGAGATCCATCTCGGCCATATGGTGACGGTGAACAAGCTGATGGACCTGCAGAAAGCAGGGTTTGAGGTGACCGTTCTCATCGCGGACCTTCATGCGTTCTTAAACCGCAAAGGCACGATGGACGAGATTCGCGAGATCGCGAAGTACAACCGTCGCTGTTTCGAGGGGCTCGGGCTGGTCGGCGCGAAGTATGTTCTCGGGTCGGACGTGCAGCTCACGCCGGAGTACGAGCTTGCCGTCCTCGAACTTTCCCAGGCGATCACCCTCAACCGGGCGAAGAGGAGCATGGACGAGGTCGGGCGGCAGATGGATAACCCGACGGTCTCGCAGATGGTCTATCCCATCATGCAGATGGTCGATATAGCGACCTTGAAGGTGGACGCTGCCGTGGGCGGGATCGATCAGCGAAAGATACACATGCTCGCGCGGGAACACCTCCCCTCGATCGGCTACCCGGCACCGGTCTGCATCCACACGCCGATCATCAACGGCCTTGACGGGAAGAAGATGTCGTCGTCGGCCGGCAACGTCATATCGGTCGCCGACGCCGCGGAAGATATCCGGCAGAAGATGAAGAAGGCGTTCTGCCCGCCGGAGGTTGAGAACAACCCGGTGCTCGAGATCCTGCGCTACCACATCTTCCCCCGGGCCGGGACGGTCACCATCCGCCGGCCCGCGAAGTTCGGCGGAGACCGGGAGTTTGCCGCCTACAATGACCTCGAGCGGGCCTACGCCGCCGGCGAGATCCATCCCCTGGACCTGAAGAACGCGGCTGCCAACCATCTCATCGATATCCTCGCCCCCGTACACGACTACGTCTGCAGCAGGTGATCCGGCCGTGGGCCATGATGAAATGCACGAGCGGTTCGACCGCGAGATCGAGGCGATGGGTGTCCGGATAAAGGATGCCGATGCACTGAAGGTACGGGACGACGTCTTTGACGAGGTCACTCTCGTCGCGCTCTACAAACTTGTCCACAAAAAACTGATCTCGGTCATCGGCGGCCCTATCAGCACCGGAAAAGAGGCGAACGTCTTTTATGGCGAGCGCGACAAAAGGGGGATCGCGATCAAGATCTACCGCATCCAGACGGCGAACTTCAAGGCAATGACCGAGTACCTTGCAGGCGACCGCCGGTTTGCGAGCATCCGGGGGTCGCGCAAAGGCATCGTCTTTGCCTGGACAAAGAAAGAGTACAGCAACCTCGCCCGGGCGCACGAGGTGGGGATCCCGGTCCCCGAACCCCTCGCGTTTGACCGGAACATCCTCTTGATGGAGTTTCTCGGGCGCGAAGAGGTACCGTACCCGCAGCTCCGGAACGCCGAAGTTGCGGATTACGGGGTCACGTACGGCGAGATCCTCGGCTATATCGAACGGCTTTATCAGGAGGCACGCCTGGTCCATGCCGACCTCTCCGAATACAATATCCTCTACTACGAGAAACCATACGTGATCGATATGGGACAGGCGGTCACCCTGGATCACCCACGGGCGTCCGCGTTCCTGATCCGGGATATCAGGAACATCAACCGGTATTTCTCCCGTTACTGCGATGTGCAGGACGAACAGGAGATCATCGGTGCGGTCACCGGCAGCAGAGGCCGGGAGCGATAACCATCGGGAGACACGATAACCATGACCAGACAGGAGCTAAAAGTTACATCCGCAAGGCTTGGTGTACTCATCGGCAAGAGCGGGTCCACGAAACGCGAGATCGAAGAGAAGACCGGGACAATCCTCCGGATCGACAGCGAGGAGGGGATGGTGACGATCGAGGCGGAGGATCCCGTCGCCGTCATGACGACGACAAACGTCGTCTCCGCGATCAACCGGGGGTTCTCGCCGGAGCGTGCATACCGGCTCCTTGAGGACGAAGACATGATGTTCGACGTCATCGACCTCGCCGACCTCTCGGGCACGACCCGGCACCTCGAGCGGCTCCGGGGCCGGATCATAGGGAAAGCAGGCACATCCCGCGCCCAGATCGAGGATATGACCGGCACGGAGCTATCGGTTCACGGAAAGACCGTCGCTATCATCGGTCTCCCGGACCAGGTCGAGACCGCACGAAAGGCGGTGGAGATGCTGATCCAGGGCGTGCCCCACGAGCACGTCTACGCCTTCCTCGACCGGAAGAAGAAGGAAGCAAAACAGGCGATGCTGGAGTACTATTCGTGATGCGGCCGGAGCACACCGGCCCTGAACACCCCGATGATAACACGAAGAAAATACAGTCTGCAGTGGAAATGAAGGGGTATACATGGAGATAGCCGGCCTCCCCATCCCGCCGGATCTTCTGGCCGACTACACGGGGCGGGGGATCACGGAACTCTACCCGCCGCAGGCAGCCTGCGTCGAAGCGGGTCTTTTTGCGGGGAAGAACCTCCTCATAGCCATACCGACGGCAAGCGGCAAGACCCTGGTCGCCGAGATGGCGATGCACCACCAGGTCGGCCGGGGCGGCAAGTGCCTCTACATCGTCCCCTTGCGAGCGCTCGCGAGCGAGAAGTTCGAGGAGTTCTCGGGAAAAGGCCTCCGCGTCGGCATCGCCACCGGCGACTTCGATCGAAGGGACGAGTACCTGGGGAGAAACGACATCATCGTCGCGACGAGCGAGAAGGTGGACTCGCTCCTCCGGAACCGGACGCCGTGGCTCGCGGAGGTCACCCTGCTCGTCCTCGACGAGGTCCACCTCATCGACGACCCCTCCCGGGGGGCGACGCTCGAGATGGTGATCGCGAAGCTCCGGCACAAGAACCCGGCGATCCAGATCATCGCCCTCTCCGCCACCATCGGGAACCCCGGGGACCTCGCCGGGTGGCTGGGCGCGGAGCTCGTCGAGAGCGACTGGCGGCCGGTGGATCTCCGGGAGGGAGTCTTCTTCTGGAACGGCATCCGCTTTGCCGACCGCGACCGCGAGGTCGAACGCCGGAGCAAATACGAGGACCTGGACCTCGTCCTCGATACGGTCGCGGAGGGGGGGCAGTGCCTGGTCTTCGTCAGCTCCCGCAAGAACGCCGAGGCGTTTGCAAAGCGTGCGGCATCGGGGTTGAAGCTCAAAAACCCGATCCTCGCCGGCTACGCCGATAAGCTACGCTCGAGCGCCTCGACCGATATGGGGAAGACACTTGCCGCCTGCGTCGCGCAGGGAGCGGCGTTCCACCACGCGGGCCTTGCCCGCGAAGAGCGCCAGATCGTCGAGGCGGGGTTCCGGGAGGGGCAGATCAGGGTGATCGCCTCCACACCGACGCTCGCGGCGGGCTTGAACCTCCCCGCCCGGCGAGTGATCGTCCGTGACTACCTCCGGTTCAACGCCGGGGAGGGGATGGTCCCGATCCCCGTCCGGGAGTACCGGCAGATGGCCGGGCGGGC
>ENA-UOUL01001664-UOUL01001664.1-bioreactor-metagenome-genome-assembly--contig:-NODE-1664-length-29660-cov-6.225670_pt1 | contig 29660 bp, 20 predicted proteins | sample MGYA00249838_ERZ747220 | MGnify/ENA primary metagenome ERZ747220 (study PRJEB28778, sample SAMN05720191) | bioreactor metagenome | isolation source: Anaerobic biogas reactor | place: USA:Washington...
GCGCGGCCGGGAAGAAGACGAACTGTGATGCACAGCGAACACAGAGGTCTGGGTGCCGCTCGATGCCTGCAATGATCGCCTCGTTCGCCTGTCGGTCGATCCCGAAGGGCTTCTCGCCCATCAGGTGCTTGTCCGCTTCGAGGGCCGCCAGATAGACCTCCGCGTGCAGGTGGTGCGGGACCGCGACATAGACCGCCTCGACGTCGGGGTTGTTCAGCAACTCGCGATAGTCGCCCGTGATCTGCCTGAGGGTGGGGACGTTGTCGCGAAACCAGTCGATTTTCGGTGCCGCCAGCGTGCGATTGCAGACAGCGACGATCTCCGGCCGCACCGTCATCTCCGGCAGGTGCAGCCAGCGAGCGGCCGCACTGGCAAACTCCCGCCCCATCATCCCGCAACCGACAATGCCGAATCGAACCGTACGCATGAATCGGCCTCCACATCGATTGACGTCCATTCTCCCCACGCAATGTGGGCCATGCGACCGATCTTACCGGCCAGGATCGCTCGGGGCAAGTCTTCATCGCGCCCTTGGCGTCGCACCGATCTTCTGTTAGCATAGACGGAAACGCCAAAAATCAGGAGGTCGTCCAAATGCTGAATGCGCTGCTCACCCTGCTCGTTCTGGCCTCGCTCGCCGCGGGATCGAACAAGACGTACACCAATCCGATCATCGACGAGATCGGACCCGCCGACCCGACCGTGATCCTGTTCGAGGGCACCTATTACCTCTATCCCACCGGGGACAACGTCAGCTATCACGTCTACACCTCGATGGACCTGGTCCACTGGACAAAGGGCCCGAAGGTCTTCGAGCCGGGCCGGCGGAATGTCTGGGCGCCCGACGTCTTCCGCGATCCCAAGGACGGCAGGTTCTACCTCTATTACACGGTCGGCGAGTGCATCGGCGTGGCCGTCGCCGACCGGCCCGACGGGACATTCGTCGACCGCGCCAGGCTGTTCGATCGCGCCATCGACGCCCACATGTTCTGCGATGACGACGGCAGGTACTACCTCTATTACGTGCAGTTCCCCGGCTTCCGCATCCACGTGCAGCCGATGAAGACCCCGCTCCAGAAGGACGGCGAGCCCATCGAGCTGCTCCATCCCACCGAACCGTGGGAGAAGATTCGCGGCGACGTGACGGAGGGCCCCTGGATGCTCAAACACCAGGGGACGTATTACCTGCTCTACTCCGGCACGGCGGCCAACACGCTGGACTACGCCATCGGCTACGCCACCGCCGACAAGCCGACCGGCCCCTTCACGAAGTACGCCGGCAACCCCATCGTCAAGCGGACCGACCAGGCCCTCGGGCCCGGGCACGGCTGCGTCGTCAAGGACGGCGCGGGCAACCTGTGGTCGATCTATCACCAACAGAAGGACGATTCCGAGCCGTGGAACCGATTCATCTGCATCGACCCGCTCTGGTTCGACGACGAAGGCGTCCTGCACGGCAGGGCCACGCGCGGCGTTCCTCAGCCGGCGCCGATCACCGCTCGGACGAGGGAGCCATAGCACCCCGGGCGGGGGCCAGGCCTCGATAGATTCCGTTGCAGGACGGGCCAGGATATGATATAAGAGAACTGGCGGTCGTGGGAGGTTCAGGGTCGGTCCAGTGGATTGTGGACCTTCGAATTCAACAGAAACGGGATGGAGGGCCTAAGCCGATGCGTGGCGGCCGATATACTGTGCAAGGGGGAACGTTTACAGCGCGATTCCTGCTATGTTCCAGAGGCATGTCTGTAGTGCGTCGGCACCCGACGCCCATGCATTTCCAGTAATCGATTCTGAAGGAGGATTACCGTGTTCAAGAGACTGATGGTTCTGATTTTGCTGTTGGCGGCCCTGTCGGCGGCCGCTCCGGTAGCCCAAGCCCAGTTGATCACGGCCGTGGAGCATCGGAATACCGACACGGACGCTCTGGAGGACCCGGTGATTGCGGCGAGTCCGCTCGATGAAGGCGCGCTCACCTTCCTGGACCGGGTCCACGTGTACGCGGACGTGCCCGAGTCGCTGATCGGCGCCGAGTACGTCACGCTGGCCAACGACAACAAGAACTGGAGCGCGTACGAGCTGGACATCACCGTCTCGAAGGCTGCCACCATCTACGTGTTCGTGGACAACCGCATGGGCGGCGCCGCGGGCGGCAAGGACGTGGCTCCGAATATTGACGGCATGCCATGGCTGACGGAGATGGGCTTCGTCGACACCGGCATCGACATCGGCATCGACGAGGAGGTCGACGGCAGTATCAACCAGTACTTCTCCGCCTTCGCCCTGGAGGTCAAGGCCGGCACGGTGACGATCGGCGGCAATACCGAGGGGCACGAGGGCAACATGCTGGGCGTGGCGGCCGTGCCCGCTCCGACCAGCGATACCGCGACCAACCCGGTGCCGGAAGACACGGCGACGGATGTGGTGCGCGACATCGTGCTGGAGTGGACCGCCGGAGAGACGGCGGCAACCCACGACGTCTATTTCGGTACCGTGTTCGAGGATGTCAACGCCGCCAGCCGGAGCAATCCGCTGGAGGTCCTGGTCAGCCAGGGGCAGAGCGATGCCAGCTATACGCCGGGCCTGCTCGATTTCAGCACGACCTACTACTGGCGAATCGATGAGGTCAACGGCGCGCCGGACAACACGATCTTCAAGGGCGGCATCTGGAGCTTCACCGCCGAGCCAGTCGGTTACGCCATCGAAGGCATCATCGCCACGGCGTCCAACTCGGCCGAGGGCGCCGGACCGGAGAACACGATCAACGGTTCAGGACTCAATGGGAACGACGAGCATTCGACCGAAGCGTCCGATATGTGGCTGACCACAGCCGATGCGACGGCGCCGGTCTGGATTCAGTACGAATTCGACCGCGTGTACAAGATGCATGAATTGCTGGTCTGGAACTACAACGTCCAGTTCGAGCCCGTCCTCGGCTTCGGCGCCAAGGATGTCACGGTCGAGTACTCGACGGACGGCGAAACCTGGACCGCGATGGGCGACATCGAGTTTGCGCAGGCTGCGGCGGTGCCAAGTTATGCCGCGAGTACGACAGTGGATCTGGGCGGCGTTGCGGCCAGGTACGTGCGGCTGACCATCAACGACAACTGGGGTGGGTTGACCCAGATCGGGCTCAGCGAAGTCCGCTTCCTGTACATTCCCACCCAGCCGCGCGAGCCGCAGCCGGACGATGAAGCAGTCGACGTCGAGCCGACCACGACCCTGAGCTGGCGGGCCGGTCGCGAAGCGGCCTCGCACGAGGTCTACTTCGGCACGGATGCGGAAGCCCTGGACCTGGCCGAGGTTGTGGACGCCGCGCGCTTTACCCCCGACGACCTCCAATACGGGGCGACCTACTACTGGAGAGTGGATGAGGTCAACGAGGCCGATGCGATCCCGGTCTGGGCAGGCGAGGTCTGGACGTTCTCGACGCAGGAATACGCCTTGGTCGACGGGTTCGAGGACTACAACGACGACCTCGAGGCCGGCACCGCGATCTTCGACACCTGGCTCGACGGCTGGGTCAACGACACCGGCTCCACGGTCGGCTATCTCAATTCACCCTTTGCCGAGCAGACCATCGTCCACAGCGGCGCGCAATCGATGCCTCTGACGTACGACAACACAGGTTCGGCATCCTATTCCGAGGCCGAGCGTCGGTTCGCCGAGCCGCAGGACTGGACGGCCAACGGGATCAAGAGCCTCTCGCTTTACTTCCAAGGGGCGCCCGACAACACCGGACAGATGTACGTGAAGATCAACAACACCAAGATCGCCTACACCGGTGATCCGGCCGACATCGCCAAGACCGCCTGGCTGCCCTGGAACATCGATTTGTCAGTGGTCGGCAATCTGAGGAACGTGACCAACCTGACGATCGGCATCGAAGGCTCGGGGTCCAAGGGGATTGTGTACATCGACGACGTCCGGCTCTATCCTCGCGCGCCGGAGTACATCGTGCCCACGGAACCCGACGCCGCGAACCTGCTGGCCCGTTACGAGTTCGAGGGCAACGCCAATGACAGTTCGGGCAACGGGCTGAACGGCGCCGTCGTGGACGGTCAATTCGTCGCTTCCGGCCGGCCCGGCAATGGCATGGCCCTCCAGGTCAATGACGCCGGCTACGCCGATCTCGGCAATCCGGCCCTGCTCGATTTCAGCACGGGCGACTGGACCGTAACCGCCTGGTACAAGACCGGCATGACCGGCACCGGCGACGACAACAAGGGGACCATCTACGCCAAGGGCGGAGACACCGCCGGCGGACATCGCTACTGCCTGATCATGAGCGAGACCACCGAAGGCGTGCTCACCCTGGTCACAGACGACGACGTCACCAAGTACGTGATCGATTCCACGAGCGTGACCAACGACGATGAATGGCACTCGGTGGCCGGACAGAGAGAAGGTGTCAATTTGCGGATCTTCATCGACGGAATGCTGGAAAGAACTGCCGTCGCCACCGAGCAGTACAATCTCGCCGGCACCTCGCAGCACAACGCCTATATCGGCGCGATCACCGACCACACGGCCGGCGGCCTGTACAAGCTGTACATCGGCCTGATCGACGACGTCCGGGTCTACGACAAGGCCCTGTCCGAAGGAGAGATCCTCTGGCTCGCCGGCGCGACCGAGCCGGTTGCCAAGCCGTTCTGAGATCCGGTCGCACGGGCAGTCCCGATGGCCTCGGGATGCCCATCCTGCACGAACACACAAGGGGCTGGGATCATCGATCCCGGCCCCTTTCTCATTGGCTCCCACTGGTCCGACAGACCGGTGCCCGCCAGGAATCGGCCTGCCTGCCGCAATTGGGGAAAACAATCGGCTGCGAATCACGGTATACATAGTAGCCCGCTATGAAAGGAGCACCTATGAACCGGAACAAGCGTTTGACAGCAGCCGGCTTCGCGGCACTCATAGTTCTTATCAGCACCATATTCGTCGTGGCTTGGGGGCAGCAAGCCGGTTCTACAAACGCCGAGAGCCGGTCATCTGCAACGCCTGACCGACTGATCGATGACTTCTCCGGCAACGACCAGGTCAGCGCGCTCGGAACCAAGTGGGCCTTGCGGACAAATCAAACCTCGGGCAACAACGCCAACGGGACGATGCGATTTGTGCAGCAGGATGGGCAGACGGTCCTGCACCTGAGCGGCTCCGTCGCGTCGGCCGACAGGGGCGGGTTCATTGCCGCCCAGCTTGGTCTCGATCCGCGAGGCAGGAACGTCAGCGCCCACGGTTTTACGGGCCTGAGACTGCGGGTCAAGGGCAACGGACAATCCTACGCGATTCGGCTGCGGACCAAAGACACACGGTTCGCCACACAGTATTATGAGGCGGCGTTTCAGACGAACGGGCAATGGCAGGAGGTCAAGACGCCCTTCATGCAGTTTGTCCCGGTTCTGGTGCAGACGCCGCTGGACCTGGCCGCCCTGCGGACCGCCGCAATCGTAGCGGCGGGGAAAAACCGTGATGCCGACGTGATGGTCGCCAACCTGTCTTTTTATCGAGAGCAGAGCATGTACAATCGACTGACTCCTGAGGAAGAACGCGTCATCCTCTATAAGGGGACCGAGCGTCCCTTCAGCGGCAAGTACAACAACTACTTCGAGAACGGCGTCTACACATGCAAGCGTTGCGGGGCCGAGCTGTTCGAATCGTCGTCGAAGTTCCGCTCGGAGTGCGGCTGGCCCAGCTTCGACGACCAGATCCCCGGCGCGGTTAAGTGGCAGCCCGACGCCGACGGGAGGCGGACCGAGATCGTCTGCGCCAACTGCGGCGGGCACCTGGGGCACGTGTTCCAAGGCGAGCAACTGACGCCGAAGAATACGCGCTATTGCGTCAACTCCATCTCCATGGACTTCCTCTCGGCCGACGAGCGAAATGCTCGGGCCAAAGCCGCCCCCAAGACCGAGCGAGCGATCTTCGCTTCCGGCTGCTTCTGGGGGACCGAGTATCACATGCAACGGGCCCCCGGCGTGCTCGCCACGACGGTCGGCTACATCGGCGGCCACGTGGACCATCCGACCTACAAGCAGGTCTGTACCGATCGCACGGGCCACGCCGAGGCGGTCGAGGTCGTCTACGATCCGGCCCGGACCAGCTATGAAACGCTGGCCAGGCTCTTCTTCGAGACCCACGATTTCACGCAGTTGAACCGCCAGGGACCGGACATCGGACGCCAGTACCGCTCGGGCGTCTTCTACCTGAACGACGAGCAGAAGCAGATCGCCGAGAAACTGGTGCAGGTGTTGCGACAGAAGGGCTACGACGTCAAGACCGAGATCACCGCCGCCAGCACCTTCTGGCCGGCCGAGGACTATCACCAGGACTACTACAACAAGACGCAGAAGACGCCCTACTGCCACATCTATCGGCGGATCTTCTGATCGATCTACCTCGTCCTCTCGGATGCGATCCAGACGCGATCGCGCGGCGGGATCGTAAAGGTCCGGCGAACTTCGTCGTCTGGCAATGTCAGGCCGACCTCGACGGCTCGATCGTTGAAGTTCTGGAGCACACAATCGCCCTGGCTCGCATCTGCGAACGGATGGTACGTGACGCATGCCGGACCTTTAAAGGTCGGCGGTTTCGCGCCGGCAAACGCTGTGCGGAACGACGTCAGGGCCGGCTCATCGAGAGACAGCAGACCGAGCGGACGCGGACAAAGCAGCACCTCGCCCACCGCGTCGAAATCCGCCTGGCTGTACGTGTGCGTGTTGAGCAGAGAGATATTGCCGGCCGTGCGCAACAACAGCAGTTGCCGAGCACCATCAGCGCAAACGACATCACCCTTCCGTGGCGCAACCTCGATGGCCGCTTCGAGATCCATCTCGACGTCCCCGTCTTCGGTGCGATACGTCGCACGCAGAGGCGCAGAGACAAAGTCAGGATCGATACCGACAGCAGAGGCCAACTCCCTGCCTTGCGGCCACGCAATCAGCAGGTTCGTCGTCACGATCAGGTGCCTGCCTCGCGCCCGCGCCTTCTTGACGTGCTCGTATAGCTTCGGATCGGCCGCTGCCTGCGCCGGCAGGAAGATGACCGGGGCGTCATGTGGAAACTCGTGCACGGGGACCAGCGGGATGCCCAGCATGCCGAGGAAATCCATCAGGTACATGTCGCCGGCCGGGTCGCTGTTCGGCGGCTTGTACGCGGGCACGCCCGTGACGGGACGGGCCCGCACGAACGCGGCCAGATCCGTCAGTTGGCCGAACCGGTTCGCGACCTTCCCATGGTCCGGATGGCCTGCGACCACGTCGCCCAAGTTGAAAAAGACCAACTCCGGTGCTCCGGCCAGCACGCTGGTGTACGCCTGATCGAGAAAATCGTGCTCGGCGCAATCACCATGATCGAACCACGCGCCGCCGATCTTCTCGCCCGCGATATCGGCCAACCAGCGATAGTTGACGAAACCTTCATAGGGCTGCACGAATCCGAACCGCTGCGTGTTGCGGCCCCGCGTCTCGGTGCCGACCCAGACCTGATCGAACAGACGCGGAAACGTCACGGTGTCGTACCCGAACAGATCAAACCGATCGTACCATTGAGGGTACTTGACGATCATGGTGATGCCCGGAGAAACCTCCTTGGCCGGCCGCAGGAAGATCGACTGCGTCAGTTCCGTGAGCAGGTCGCGTCGATACTGGCCCCAGGAGCGATCGCCTTTGGCCCGCTCCGATTCGGCGCTGACATCGCCCGTGCAGAGGAAATCGTCGACGATGAACCTGTCGAACAGCGGAGCACTGGCGCGGATGATTCGTTCCAGGTCGCGCTGCGTTTTTTCGTTCTGCCAGTTGAACCAGCCGAGCGGCCCCTCCTGCCGCACGCCGACGTCGCCGCCTGGAACGGTGGCGATCCCGCCGACCACGCCGATGTCCCGTTCCGTGAGCCAGTCGCGAACCTGGACCAGTTGCTCGGGCGGCACCGTATGGCCACCGCGGTAGACCTCCAGGTAGAGCTTCGTGATCCCCATCCGCTCGATCGCTTCCCATACAGCCGCACGAAAATCTGCGTCCGTCGCCAGCCGCTCGACCTGATGCGACGTCGCATACGTCGCCAGCCGCAGGTCGCTCGACCGCTCCCGCGCCGTCTCCAGCAAGGTCCGTCCTGAAGCGGCATTCGCCACTGCCGCCAGCACCCCAACGACCAACGCCCACTTCAACACAATCGCACCTCCCTTGCCGCTTGTCACATCCTGGGATAGTCAGAACCCGCACAGGCTAACTCGGCCGGTGTCCTTCGCTCACTCTCGCCGCAATCCACCGCCGGTACCGCCGTGCTGTCCGCTCCAGCGTCGCCAGATGGACCTTGGTCCGCAAACTGCCGGCGCCGACCCGCGCGCTCATCAGTCGTTGGATGATTCGCGACAGTTCCGACAGGCGGTCCCGAAGCGTCACGCCGTCACGGTCCGCCTCAAGACCTTCGCCGACGGCCGAAAGAAAGCCCTGGATCGCTCTGAGTTCGTGCTTGTCCATTCCCACAATTATACCACATCGCAGGCGTTCTCATTCGTGCAAAACAGAGCCGTTTTCCCATGTTTCAGGTCCGAGAACCACCGACCGACCCTTTCGGTCGCTTGTGGCCGACGAGCCAGCCCAGAACCAGGGTGATAGCCGTACCGATGGGGAAGTGCCAGGGCCACGCGAGGGTGAAATAGACAGGCGTCCCGTCGAGGCCCCGCCCAACGGGAACCAGGCCGATCCACAGCAGCAACGCCACGGCCAGAGCGACGTAGACGAGCTTCACCGGCTCGCACCGGAGGCGCCGGACCGCCTGGACCAGCAGCACGACCGAGGCGACCACCACAATGCCCTGCGGGATCGCCTGGTGCCAATTCAGCGCGAAAACGGTCAGCATCGACAGCGGCACACCCCACATCAGACCCCGGTCGTCGCGCCGGATGGGCAGAAACGCCAGCAGGAAGACGCCGAGCAGGGCGCCGTAGGTATAGGCGGCCATCGCCAGGGCAAACTGGAGCAGGTCGGCGTAGGAGCGGGCGATCACATCGCAGTAAATGGCAAAGGCCGTCAGCAAGACACCCCAGATCAGCACGATCACGCGCGACGCGCGCACGGTCTGACGGTCGGAAGCGGCAGGATTGAGGTACGGCTTGTAGAGCAACGCAATGGTGGACTGCGACAGGGCCGCCAGGAGCGAGTCGAGCGTCGAGATAGCAGCGGCGAAGATCGCCGCCATCAGCAGCCCCGACAGCACCGGAGGCATGACGCCGACGATGTAGACGGCAAAGACCTTCATCGAGTCGTCCTCGACAACCACCTGCTCGGCCGGCGAGAGCGGCACGTGTTGATGGTAGACGTAAACGGCGGCGCCGACGAACAGCAGCAGGTACGTCAGAAGTTGCGAGAGGCCCGACCAGATAACGGCCTTGCGGGCGTCGGCGGCACTACGGCAGGTGAACATGCGCTGCACCATGAGCTGATCGGTGCCATGCGAAGCGAGCGTCAGGACGCCAAGACCGACGACACCGCACCAGAGCGTGAAAGCCTTCTGAGGATCGAAGCTCAGATCGATCGTCCGCAGCTTGCCGGCGTGATACGCCTCCGAAACGATGGTGGCCAGACCGCCGTCGATGGTCGAGGCGGCGAAGACCAGCGCCGCAATGGCCCCGAATGTGAACAGCAGGCACTGAATCGCATCGGTCCAGATGACCGTCGTAATGCCGCCCATGACGGTCCAGGCGATCGAAACCACGCCGATGATGACGATCGAGGTCGCGGTGTCGGTGCCGGTAATCACCTGGAGGGCCTTGGCGGCGATGTAGACGCGAGCGCCCTGGGCGAGAATGCCACCGATCATGAACAAACCGGTCGTGATCTTCTGAACGCGGGGACCGAGTTGGTCGCCCATGTACTCATAGGGCGAGTAGATCTCCCGCTGATAGTAGACGGGAATGAAGAGATAGCCGATGACGAAGCGGGCGAGGATGGTGCCGAGGGCCAGTTGGATATAGGTCATGTCGCCGCCCTGCGAAAAGACCAGGGCCGGGGCGATGAGGAAGGTCGCGGCTGACAGTTCGGTGGCGATGATCGAGCCGCAGACGGCCGGCCAAGGCAACTTGCGGCCGCCCAGGAAGAAGTCCTTCATCGACGCCTGCCGGCCCGCGAGCAGCCCGCCCAGGACGGTGGTGAACGCGAGATAAATCACAATGACCGCCCAGTCCCACGCCGTGAAGTCTCGGGCGATCTCGCTGAGGGCATCGCCGACGGACGGGACTTGCGCGTCCTGCCCCTGCGCCATGGCGAGGGGCGCAGAAACAAACACCGTCAACAAGACAAGGAGCCGAAGTTGTTTGTATCTGGGCATTATTTCGATTCGATGGACTGTGCAATAGCCAGGCGCAACAATTCGTTGTTCTCCTTTAGAATCTCAAGAGCTTGCGTCAGAGGAACATCGCAAAAATGCATGACCAGCGCCGCCTTGACGCGGCCCTCGGCCCGCGTCAGCAGGGCCTTGGCCTTCGGCCGGGGCAGACCCGTGACGTCCATGACGATGCGAACGCTGCGATCGCGAAGCTTGGCGTTGACGGCCTTCAGGTCCACCATGAGGTTGCCGTAGACCTTGCCGAGCTTGATCATGGCGGTAGTCGTCAGGGTGTTGAGCACGAGCTTGGTGGCGGTGCCCGCCTTCATCCGGGTCGAGCCGGTAATCACTTCAGGCCCGACGACCGGGTTGATGACGATCTCGGCGGGGACTGACCCGACCGCTTCGGGCGCGCAGGTGACGAAGACGGTTCCGGCCCCAATCCGTCGGGCGCGCCGCAGGGCGCCGTGGACAAACGGCGTCATGCCGCAGGCGGCCAGTCCGACCACGGTGTCCTTGGAAGTCACCCCTCTGGCATCGATGGCCGCCGCGCCATCCTCGGGGTGATCCTCGGCCCCTTCGATGGACCGCACCAGCGCCCGCCTGCCGCCAGCGATGATGCCCTGCACCAGCGACGGCTTGACTCCGAACGTCGGCGGGCACTCGGAGGCATCCAGCACGCCGAGCCGGCCACTGGTCCCGGCGCCGACGTAGAACAGCCGCCCGCCCGCACGGAACCGATCGACGATCATATCGACCGCCGCCGCAATGGACTCGCGCTGTGTCGCCACCGCCTGCGGCACGATCCGGTCCTCGGCGCCGATCAGATCCACAATCGCCTGGGTGGACAGGGTATCGACCGAGACGCTGTTCGGATTGCGTTTCTCCGTCGTCGGCAGTTTCCTGGCTCTCATCGTCTTCCCGGCACAATCTTGCCCAGCACGACCGGCTCGGCCGCCCCGGTGGCGCTGGGCACGTTGTTGGCGGCCCCCTGGATCGTGGCCCACGCCAGGATCGCAAAGGCGACCGCCTCTCGGGCATCGACGTCGATCCCGAACTCATCCGTCGTGCGAATCTTAACGGCCTCCAGCTCCCGCCGCAACATCCGCACCAGCGTCCGGTTGTGGGCGCCGCCGCCGCCCAGGATCATCTCATCGGGCATCGCAGGGAGGAACTTGCGATACGCCTCCGCGATCGTGCAGGCGGTGAATGCGGTAACGGTCGCGACCATATCCTCGGGACCCAGTGTCCGTCTCTGCGATTCGCGGCCGAACCATTCGCTGTACGCCTGGCCGAATTCCTCACGTCCGGTCGACTTGGGCGGCTTGCGACGGAGGAAAGGGTGCTTGAGCATCTCGCGCAACAGCGTCTCGTCGATCCTGCCTCTGGCGGCCATGGCCCCACCGCGATCGTAGCGGCGCTTTCCGCCAGTAACCAAACGGCAGACACCATCGATCACCATATTGCCCGGTCCCGTGTCGAAGGCCAGGATGTCGTCCCGCCTGCACGCGCGAGGCAGAAAGGTGACGTTGGCGATCCCACCGATATTTTGGACGGCCCGGCTGACCTTCACATCGCGAAAGAGCACGTAATCGGCGTAGGGCACCAGCGGCGCGCCCTGCCCGCCGGCCGCCATGTCACGAGGCCGAAAGTCGGCCACCGTCGTGATGCCCGTACGCTGGGCAATCACCGAAGGCTCGCCGATCTGCAAGGTCGAGCGGATTGTCCGGCCTCCATAGCGACCCCCCTCGGGCTGGTGCCAGATCGTCTGGCCGTGCGAGCCAATCAGATCGATCGATCCGAGAGCAACACCACTCTTGCGACACAACGTGGCGACCGCTTCGGCAAACACCTCGCCCAGCACGTGATTGAGATGGCAGATGCGGTCCACCTTCGCCGAGTCCGGATGGCACAGCGAGAGAATCTCGGCTCGCAGAGCAGGCTTGTACGGAAAGACGTCGAACGCCACGAGGCGGACCTTTGCATCACGGATATCCACAATGGCCACATCGACGCCGTCCACCGAGGTCCCCGACATCAGCCCCGCCACACGTATCGTCTTTCTCCCGTGCATCACGCTGCGTCCCTTCAATCCGCCTCGGGCTCGAACCGCTCGACGATGAATTCCTGATAGCCGCAGGCCAGGACGGCCACGGTGTTCGAATCGGCGATGACCAGGCCTGAGCCGTGGCGAAAGCTGGTCTGAAGCCCATGCATAGCGCGTCTCAGAACCTTCCGAAGGCGCTTCTCGACGGGCACGGCGGCTTCCATCCGCATCTTGAAAACATCCATGACGTCTGCACCGCTTGCATGGGCGAACCCGACCAGGAACACGCGGTCGTTCGTGTCGACCACGAGATTCAGATTCTGATACGACGCATAGTCACGGTCCGACCAATCGGATCGGTCGGCGCTCCCGGCGTCCCAGGTTTCGCGGAAGGCAAAGCCACACGCCAGGTCGTCCAGTGCTTTCGCGTTGGAAACGTAGATGTCGATTGTAGCGGAATCCCACGTGCCCACGCACACCAGGTGCCGGTTTCGCACCCTGGCCATGGCGACCGCGCCGGCGGTGGCGCGCTGATAGGCGCCGGTTCGCTCGATCTCGACGAGGGGCTTCGGTCCGCCGGCCTGCAACAGCTCAGCCAGCCGGAGAATCCAAACACGAGAGGCCATCTTGGTGTTGTCGTCCTCGATGCCGACAGCCAGGTAATCGCCGCAGACCTGAAAGCCGCCGGCGTGCTTGAACGGGCGGGGCAGCAAGGATTTGATCGCAACGATACGCCCTATCGAGCCTTCGAGGGCAACCAGCCCGAGATAAGATTCGGCGCTCGCACTGCCGCTGAGCACGAGAAACGGCCGCCCCTCGATCGTCGCCTGCTGAATCCCCTGAAGGTGCCCGCCGCGAGGGACACCAAAGCCACCGGAATCGCAGGGAATCGCATGCGGCACCTCCGGGATCGTTCGCAGCACGGCAAGAACATCCTCCACCTGCGGATTACTGTCCGCCGGCCCCTGTGCCGCACAAACAAGCCCCGCCCCACACGCCAACGCCACCAGCGCGCCCAACATGCACCCAAGCGGTCTGTCGCCGTCACCGAGCTTCATGACCCGCTGTCCAACCGAACACCTCAAGGCACCGCCCTCACGGATTGCCCCTGGCGACAATGGCCCGGACATGCTGCAACAGGCGAGCCACCCGCTCGATACAGTCCCGCCTGTCAATATCAGCATCCAGATCGGAAAATGCCTCGTAACGAAAGGCTACGGCGAAGTCGGTGAACTCCAGCAGTTCTGCGACGAACTCGGGGACCTCACGACCGGCCTTTTCGAGCAATGCGCCCAACTCCTCCAGGTCATGCGTCCGGGGGAAAGTCACGTCCAGCGCGCACAGCCAAGCCTTCAAGACCTTCTCGACCGCCTGTTGGACATGGAATCCAAAAATCTCCGCCGAGAAAACCTCTCCATCCTCCATGCCCCGCAGCGCGCGACCATCCTTCTCTGCCATCACCAGGAAATGCCTCGCTTGCTCAAGACCTTTCATAGAGCAGCTTTCCCTCTCTGACGGCGTGGGCGATAACATGGTTCGTGGAGTCTTCCCACTGCTCGAATTCGTCCCTGCTGTAGACAAGGATGTCCTTGGACACGCGGAACGACTTCAAGGCCTTGCGGATCCGCTTCAGTTCCGACCAGCGATTGCGCTCCGGGCCAAACGTTCCATCCTCCACGACGAGCAGATCGACATCGGAATCGCACCTGTGGCTGCCTCGTGCACAGGACCCGAAGAGGTAGATGCGCCGAGGCTGAACCTCATCCACGATGGCTCGAACCATTCCCCGAATCAGTTGCTCCGACAGGCTGACCACGTTCATCTCCTTGCACGGCCACGAACCGTTCCGCCACCACTCTAACGGATGATGGAGCCTGCGTCCACAGCTACTTGGGCTTCGCACGGGAAAAACGCCGACATGCCATCGCCAGACAAAGGAAGACTCCGTCGCCGTATCGGTGCGCCAGATATCGGATTTACATGGCATCGGCGAGGTGATATGAATACACCGAGGTTCGTGTGCACAGGCAAGCAGCCCGCTGATGCGAGGAGTGATCTATGTCGGATGCCGTGGAGAAAGCCAGAGCGTTTCTGCGAGAGGAGAGGGCGTTTCGCCTCGGTCCGCTGTTGACCGAGTCGTCGCATCCCAAGACGCATCGGCTTTCGCAGACGATTGAGGCCGACGTTGCCGCGGGCATCCGGCAGTTGCTTTCGGTAGACGAGGACATCGCAATTGCGGCCGATCGGCTCTTCGCTCAAGACGGCTACAACCGGCTGATTGACGCATTCCTCGGCGCCATGAACGCCGGCCGGCGGATCTTCTTCACCGGCTGCGGCGCAACCGGCCGGCTGAGCATCCTGCTGGAGGCGGCATGGCGGAGATTCTGGGAGGAGATGAAACCGCTGGCACCCGACGCGACGAAGCTGTGGCCGCTGTGCATCAGCGTCATGGCCGGAGGCGACTTCGCGCTGATCAAGGCAGTAGAGGGTTTTGAAGATTTTCCCGATTTCGGCCGGCATCAGCTCCGCGAGGCGGGCGTGCAGGCCGGCGACGTGGTTGTCGCGATCACCGAGGGCGGCGAGACCCCCTTCGTCATCGGCACCGCTTGGGAGGGCCTCGACCGGGGGGCGGACGTCTTCTTCGTCTACAACAACCCAACCGCCCTGCTGGCCGAGCACGTCGAGCGATCCCGGCAGGTCATCGAGGAGCCTCGCATCGTAAAGCTCGACCTGACCACCGGGCCGATGGCCGTCATGGGCTCGACCCGCATGCAGGCTACGACCGCCGAGCTGCTGGTGGTCGGCGCCGCGCTGGAGACCGCCATTGTCCGATGGCTTCAGAGCCGCCGGCCCCAGCTCGCGCCCGATCTGCGGTCCCCGGAAGAATACGCGCGGCTGTTTCGAAAGCTCTTGAGCGACCTGTCAACTCCGGCGGCGGTGGACACCCTCCGTCGCGTGACGCAGTTCGAAGAGGCCATCTATCGAAAGCACGGCCTGGTGACCTACGTCGCCGACAGCCTCCTGCTGGATGTCCTGACCGATACGACCGAGCGATCGCCGACGTTCATGGTGCCGCCCTTCCGCAAGGATGGCGACGCGCATCTGCCCGTGTCGTGGGCATTCGTCAAGGACCCGCACCACCCGACCGAGCAGGCCTGGGAGCAGATGCTCCAGCGCGCGCCGCGCGGCCTGCGATGGAAGCCGGAAACCTACCGGCAGTTGAACGCCCCGCTGCAAATCCAGGCCAGCCCGCCGAAGCTCGACAACGCGGAGATTCACCGCTTCCGCATCGGCAATGAGCCTGATGCGTCGCGCACGGAAGCGGCGGATTCGGCGATGGTGGCCGTCGGCCTTTGCGACGAGGCAAAATGGGCCCATCCTGCGCCCATGCGGTTCGGGAAGACGGCGGCCATCACGATCGGCCCGGGCAAGGGCACGCTCGATGTGGACGAGCACTTCCACTTCGCGTGCGAGTTGCCGGCGTCGCCCCTGCGGCTGTGGGAGCACCTGGCGATCAAGCTCGTGCTCAACACCGTTTCGACCGCGACGATGGTGCGACTGGGCCGCGTCATCGGCAACGCCATGGTCTGGCTGTCGCCCAGCAACAAGAAGCTCATCGATCGCGGCACGCGCCTGATCTCGCAGGTGACCGGGTGCAGCTACGAACACGCGTGCGAAATCCTGCACCAGACCATCGAAGACGTCGCCTCCATCGCCCAGCGAGGCGAGGAAGCCCCCTCCCCCGTGGCCCTGGCCATCGAGCGCATCGTCTCGACCGGCACACCCCCGGAGTGATTTGCGCTGGCGTGGCGGAAGCGATCACAGATCGTGAAGCAGGCGGATGGATTCGCGGACGACGACGTCGGCGGCTTGTGGCGCGAAGCGGCTGCTGCGCACCTCGTAGCCGCCCTCGACGTGGAGGTCATCCGGGGCAAGATAGCCGGCGGCGCCGTTGCAGTGCGTGATGATGAACGTGTGCTTGCACGGCGAGCCCGCCTTGATCGCCAGACCGATTTCGGTGAGCACTTCGCCGCCCAACCCCACGAAGGCGACGTCGCCCAGCCGTGCGACGGTGACAACAAACGGGCGGGTGGATGCACCACCTTGCGCCAGGGAGTCGGAGGGCTTGGTGGGTAGATCGAGGACTACCAGAGCGGTGGCGATCCGCGATGGCGTGGCGGTTGTGCCGATGGCGCGATAGATGTGGACGACCTCCGTGCCGAGGAAGGTCCCGAGCAGCACGGGCTCCGGCACCCAGCCGGGCTCGGTGTTGAACTCCGGCAGGACGCGGAACCACGGATCGATGTTGCCCGAAGCCCCGGCGAAGGCCGGCGCAATGACGCCGATGCCGAGGATCCTCTCGACGAACTGCTCGGCCAAGCCCAGCACGTCGCCGCTGATCGCGTAGTTGCCCGGTCCGAGGCAGGTCGCATGGGTCGCGTAGTCGAACGCCACTGCCAGCGGCGTCCCGTCAGGTCCGTTGACCTTCATCACGAGCACTTCCTTGTCGGTCGGACCCTTGGGGTTGCGGCCCAGGACGATGGAGCTTTCGCCGGCCTTGTCGATCCGCAGCTCGCGCCGATTCGATCCCACCGGGCACGAGCCGACCCCGACGCCGACCTCCGCCGGCTGCATCCGACCGAGCGCCTGCCCGACCGCTTCGATCAGGTCGCCGCGAAGTCTCTCGGTGTACTCGACGTTGTTCGGATGGCCTCTCTCCTTGTTGATGGTCGGGCTCGGCGCGCTGTGCGTGTGGATCGCGCAGAGGAACACTTCGGACGGTTTGAGATCGTACTCGGCCAGCAGTGCTTCGCGGAAGTACTCCGCCGTGCCTTCATAGAACCCGATGATGTCCATCGAGATCAGCACGAGGCGCTTGCCGTCGGCCTCGAAGGCCAGGACGCGGGTCGAGAGCGGATCGTGGACGCATGTGGACAGGTCCTTGCGGCTGGCGTAACCCGCCATCTGCACGGGCTTCTCCGGGGTGATATCCACCCGGGCGGTTCCCGCCCTCAGCACAGCAACCTCATCGGCACACCAGGCCACAGAGCCAAGTGACAAACAGACGAGCAGTGTGACGAACAGGATTCGGCAGTGCATTCTCATTTCGCGATCTCCGTTATTCACGCCAACCATTGGTCGGCGTTGGCCCGTACGAATTCGTTGTCGGTCAGGTGCGGGTATCGGCGAACGACCTCGTCGATGCGCTCGGCCTGTCCGAGCGAGAGCGTCTCGGACGGGTCCAGCGAGGCGGTGTTGGCCAGCAGTCCCTGGCGCATCAGGACGTACGAGATGCCCGGAATGCAGCCGACGAAGCCATTGTCGGCGTCGAAGATCGCTTTGTTGGCCAGAGTCAACTGGCTCGCCAGCGTGAGCATCTCAGGCTCGATGGGGCCGTTCGCTTCGCGGATCTGCTTGATCGTCTCCAGATGCTCGACGGCCCGGCGCGTCCAGCAGGCCCACTGCCCGAGCAGCCCGCCTGCGATCTGCAGCGGCACCTCGCAGCGGCCGTCATGGAACATGTGCCGCGTCAGTAAATCGACGAGGATGTTGTCGTCGTTTCCGGTGTAGAGGGCGATGTCGTCGGCCCGGCCTGACATCGCGACCGCTTCGAGGACGTCCAGCGTCTGGTAGCGATGAAACGGCGCGATCTTGACGCCCACGACGTTCGGCAGCTCTACGAAGCGGCGCCAGAATTCCTGGGGAAGGATCATCCCGCTGATCGTCGTCTGGAGATAGAAGCCCATGACCGGAATCACCTCCGAGACGCAGCGGGCGTGGTCGATCAGTTCGCCGATGGCCTTGCCCTTGAGCGCGGTCAGGGAGAGCAGGCCGATGTGATAGCCAAGCTCGATGGCGATCTGCGCTTCGCGAACCGCCTGCTCGGTCTTGCCCAGGATGCCCGCGATCAGGATGGGACTGCTCCAGGCGGCTTCGCCGGCGGTCTCGGCCGCCAGTTCGAGGACGGAGCGATAGAGCCCGACCTTCGGATCGTGGATGGCAAACTGCGTGGTGTGAACGCCCACGGCCAGACCGCCCGCTCCGGCGGCGAGATAATATCGCGTCAAGGCCCGCTGCCGACGCGCATCCACTTTGTTTTGTCCATCCAGGGCCAACGGGTGGGCAGGGATGACGCAGCCGGAACGAAGTTTCTGCAAGACGGTCGATTCGATCATGGGCGAGGACCTTCAGAAGTTTCCATCGCGAACATCGTATTTCGTCGGCTTGTTCAGGACCGCCCTTCCGGCGGCCACCCAGTCGACGACGTGTGAGATCATCTCATCGAGCGATGTGGCGGGCGGGCCGAACCGCGACACGCACGAAGACGAATCGCTCAGCAGCGCCGTGGCCGCCTCGCGCGACGCGAATCGCGGCTCCTTGCCCAGACGCCTCCCGATCCGCTCCGCCAGATCGCGAACGCGAATCACCTCGGGACCTGCGACGTTGAGGATCGCCGGCGGGCATGTCGCGATGCTCAGCGATTGGGCGATGTAGTTGTTGGCGTCACCCTGCCAGATCACATTGACGAATCCCATCGTCACGTCGATAGGCTCATCGCGAAGGATCTTGTTCGTCAGGTCCACGAGAATCCCGTAGCGGGGCTCGTTGGCGTAGTTCAGCCGGATCAGTGTCACAGCCGTGCCGTGGACTTGCGAGAAGTACTGGAACATCCGCTCACGGCCCAGGCACGATTGAGCGTACTCGCCGACCGGGCAGGGGGCATCCTCCTCGCGCGAGCCGGCGCTGTGGACATCCGTGAACGGATAGACGTTGCCCGTCGATAGGGCGACGATCCGCGACCGGGCGTATCGCCGGGCCACCAGGGCCGGGACGTGCACGTTCATCGCCCACGTCAGGGGCTGATTGCCGGTGGCGCCGAATTTCATGCCCGCGAGAAAGAAGACGTTCGGCACATCGGGCAGGTCGTCGTAGGCCGCTTCGTCGAGCAGGTCGGCCTCGATCGTCTCGATTCCGCGCTCCTCGATGCGGGCCTTGGCGTTGCGGTCGCTGTAGCGCGAAACCGCAAGCACCTTCCGGCGGGGCACCGCCTTGCGAAGCATCATCGCCAGCGTCGGGCCCATCTTGCCCCCGGCGCCGAGAACGAGGAAATCCCCCGTCGTTTGGGCGAGGACTTCGCGCGTGCCCTCGGACGGCTCGCTGAGCATCTCCTCCAACGTTCGCTCGTCTACAATCATGGCGCTGCTCCCCGTTTGTAGTGACGCCGTGAGGCGGTAGGTTCGTGCTGGTCACGCAAGACGCGATTCCCGGCGGATGTATGCTTCGGCTCCGCTCAGAGCCTGCCCTGAACGCAGTTGAAGGGGCAAGCTCTTATGGGCACACTACGAACCAGATACATAGGCATCGTTTACCCGTGAGGGCGTGCGAAGTCAAGGTGTTGTTGACAGGCGCGGTCAGGTATTCGATAATCTCACGCAGAGGGTCCACCCTTCGGAACCCTCTCCACACGGACGCCGGCAACGGCAAGGAGATCGACGATGGCTCGCGAACTCATCTCGTTCATCGTGTTCCTCAACATCACTCTGGCCATATCCGTGTCGTTGACGGCGGCCGAAGCGAGACGGGATTTCTCGCCGCAACCCGAGGAACAGCAGCTTCCGACGGCCATGCACTCGGCGATGGACCGGTTGCCGCGCATCACGGTCGGCCGCGAGAACGCCGATCTGATCGGCGTCGACAACCGCGTTCTCCAGGCGGCCGTCGATTACATCGCAGGTCTCGGAGGCGGTCTCGTCGAGATCGGCGCGGGCGAATACCTCATGCGCGATTCGCTCCACCTGCGGCCCAACGTCACCGTTCGCGGCGTCAAGGGACAGACTGTTCTGCGGAAGGCCCCCGCCGTCGTTTCCGCCCTCGTGCTGGACGGCGACTTCGGAGAGCAGCAGATTACGGTCGAGGCCCCGGAGGGGTTCGCCGTCGGTTACGGCGTGGCCGTCTGGGATGATCGCGCCGGTGGCTTCCACACGACGGTCGCCCGCATCACGGGACAAAAGGGTCACACGTTCGCGATCGACAAACCGCTGATGGCCGATTGCATGGTGGGCAACTATGCCAGGGCTGCGACGGTCTTCCCCGTGGTCAGCGGCTATCATGCCCTGGGCGCCCGCATCGAGGACGTGACCATCGACGGCAACAAGGCGGACAACGTCTCTCTGAACGGCTGCCGGGGCGCGGGGATCTTCCTCTACGGCTCGCATGGCATGGTCATACAGGGCTGCACGATTCGCGGGTACCACGGCGACGGGATCAGCTTCCAGCAATCCAACGACGTGACCGTGAGCGACTGTCTCAGCGAGGACAACGCCGATCTGGGGCTGCACCCAGGCAGCGGCTCGCAGCGGCCCACCGTGCGACGCTGCATCGCCAGGCGAAACGGGACGGACGGCTTGTTCCTGTGCTGGCGGGTTCGGCATGGCCTGTTCGAGGACAACGTCCTCGAAGACAACGGGCGGTTCGGCATCTCCATCGGGCACAAGGACTCCGACAATCTGTTGCGGCGTAACGTCGTTCGTGCGAACAAAGAGCACGGCATCTTCTTCCGCAACGAGTCGCCGGGCATGGCGCCGCATCGAAACCGGCTCGAAGAAAACACGATCGAGAACAACGGCGGCGCCGAGATCCGCATCCGTGGCGAGGTCAACGACCTGGTGTTCCGCAACAACGTGATCTGCGACGACCGCCCGCAGGACCGAAACGTCGGAATCCAGATCGACGAAACCGTCGGGCCCGTTGTCCTGGAGAACAACAAGATCGAGACCCAGACACCCATCGAGGACCGTCGGGTCCCCAAGTAAGATCAACCGATACGGAGTGACATCATGAGACCGTCCCGCTCTTCTCTTATCGTTTCCGCCTTGGTCCTGCTCCTGACGTCGACGGCCTTGTCGCAGGAAACCCAGGAAGAGGCTTCGCCCAAAAAACGTGCGCACGTGCGGATCGCCACGCTGGGGTCCCGGGCGCCGTCGGTCGATGCGAACGCCGAGCCCCAGAGGATCGTCGAACGGGTAATCGCCTATTGGAAGGGCCGCTTCGCGCAGGTGCTGCCGGATCAGCCCGACCTGATCGTCGTGCCCGAGGCGTGCGACCGCGCGGGCGGCCTGTCCAGAGACAAGCGTCTGGCCTATTACCGTGCTCGCAAGGACCAGATTCGCGACTTTTTCGCCCAGGTCGCCAAAGAGAACCACTGCTATATCGTCTACTCGGCTGCAAGAGAAATGGACGACGGCACGTGGCGCAACTCCAGCGTCCTGATCGGGCGCGACGGCCGGATCGTGGGCACCTACAACAAGAACCACGTGGTGATCGAAGAGACCACCGAGAGCGGCATCCTCTGCGGACGCGAGGCACCAGTCTTCGAATGCGACTTCGGACGCGTGGCGTTCGCGATCTGCTTCGACCTGAATTTCGATGAGCTGCGTCTAAAATATGCCAAGGCCAAACCCGACCTGATTGTGTTCTCCTCAATGTACCACGGCGGCCTGATGCAGGCGTACTGGGCCTATTCCTGCCGGGCCCACTTCGTCGGGGCCATTGCCGGGCTGCCCTGCGAGATTCGCGATCCCCTGGGCGACGTGCTCGCGTCGAACACGAACTACTTCGACTTCGTCGTCGCCGACGTGAACCTCGATTGCCGCCTGGCGCACCTGGACTACAACTGGTCGCGTCTGCGGGCGATGAAGGCCAAGTACGGCCCGAAGGTGACGATCAAGGACCCCGGCTTCCTCGGCTCGGTCCTGATCACCAGCGAGCACGAGACCGTCACCGCCGCCGAGATGGTCCGAGAGTTCGAGATCGAGCTGCTCGACGACTACATGACCCGCGCGCTGGCCCATCGCCACACGCCGGGCAACATGGAATAAGGACCCGCATGGGTCAGACCTGTACGGGCGAATGATGATTCGCCCCTACCTCGGCGATTCGTCGCCCTGCACGGGAGGCAGCGGGTCGCTCAGGTTGTACGTCACGACGGTCGAACCGTTGAAGCCCGTGGTCGCCAGGATCCAATCCACGCCGGCTGCCCGCAATTCGTCGAGCGTCTCCTGCGACAGGCCCGGCTCCAGACTCGGATCGAACAGGAACCACTCGAAGAAGTTGTGATGTCCCGGCACGTACGTCTGCGCGTACTCGCCCGTGAGCGTGAAAGGCTCGCTCGTCAGGCCGGAGATCGTGGTCTCGACCCATCGGACCAGCGGCGCCGTGTACCCCGCCGTCGGTCCCGTCGGATGGGGCGGCCAATAGAACGTGGTCTCGACCGTCACAGTCCCGCCCTCGACCCGTCGCGTCTGGAGGATGTCATCGGGATCGGCCAACAAGGGTACGCTGAGCTCGACCCGGTCGCTCTTCGTGCCGGTCACCGCGCCGGTCCAGTCCCAGTCGAGCACGGGCTCGTCGTACTCCACATCGAGACCATACGAGAGGTCCGAGAGGAACAGGACGGGACAATCTTCCGGCACCAGACCGTAGATGCTGAACGACGTGGTCAGCGTGCAACGCCGCGCGTTGTCCAGATGGTCGAGTCGCCAGGAGTCCGTCGTCTCGAACCCGGCCGCAACGTAGCTGCGCGAGGACTCCGTCTTGATCGGCTCATCAGGATCTGCGTCCGGCGGGTCCTGCACGACAAACGCGTGCTGCGCCTCGGGCCAGGAAGCGGGCGAGCCGGATATCGTCGAGAAGCTGCCCCGATCGTGATACCGGTACGTCGCATCCTCAAACAGGCAAACGCTCAAGTCCTCGGTCGTCAGCCAGCGGCTGCGGGCCTGAAGATGCCAGTCCGACTTGAGCCGGTGGGCGCCGAAGATCGGGGCGTGCTCGCCCTGGAAGACGGAAAGGCGGATCGAGCCGCCGGCCAGGAACCGGCGATCGGCAGCGCCGCTGGATATATTGGGGACCTCGCGAATCTGCTTGACCACCAGTTCGCCGGTCGGCGCGATCTTCTTGTACTCGAAGTCGAGTTGATGCGGGGTCCGGCCCGTGTCCTCGGCGAACTGCGCCGCCGCGCGGTCCAGGAGCCGCGCGAGAGTCTTGTAGTCGTCTTCCCAGGCAAGCACGGTCTGCCCGAGCGGCACGAGATTGGAAGATCGCTGGACCCGCACATAGACGAAATCCGAATCGCGCCCTGTCGAGGCGGAGACCTCCTCCGGGATCAGACCGGGCTCTGGGTTGGCCACCGACACCGCGCCAGCCTGCGTAACGAATTGAATGGTCGAGCCATAGGTCCCGAACTCGAGCACCGCCACGCCATTGGCCAGTTCGATCTCATCGGGGAACGAGTGGTGGACCAGGATCGCCATGCCCACCTCGTCCTCGGACAGGCCGTGACGCAAACGCTCCAGATAGGCATTCTTGTTGTAGAAGCTGGCGAAGACCCGGCGGATCGCGCGGAAGACACCGCGCTCTTTCGATTCGGTCGGATCGCAGTGGCACGGCCCGGAACCATCGCCGTCCAGGTCGTCGGCCAGGCAGCCGCTGTAGCTGTCGTAGAGCCCGGCCCCACTGAAGTGCTCGCTGTCCTCGACGTTTGTGGAACTGCGGAAACGAATTTTCTGATAGGGATCGAAGCCATAGGCCGGATCGGTCAGGGCCTCGATCACCGCTTCCTCCAGGGCCGGCGAGAACGCTGTCGCCCCGTCGTCCTTGAAGAGGTCCTGAATCCGTTCGAGTTCATACTCCACCTCCGCGACGGATGCCGGCGGGAAGCTGAAGCCCGAGAGGCGCAAGGCGATCTCCTCGCGCAACGTCCGTCCGCCAGCAAGCGTCTGGTCGAGGAACGCGTTCCACAGGTCGAAAGAGAAAGCCATCGCGACGCGGGAGTTGCCGGGAACGGCCCGGCGCAGGATCGAATAATTGGCTGCTTTGCCGCCGAAGTGGCGGATGTCGTCGGGACCGAGTGAATCGACTGGGGCACTGTATCGGCCCAGCGGTTCGACGGGCTGGATCGCCAGCAAAGGGGCCTGCTTGAGTGCGAGGAACTCGGCGGCCTGCTCGTCGGTCATCGTATCCTCGGCGTCAACCAGATTCAGCAGGGTCCGCCCGTAGCGATCGTAGGCCCGCAACACGACCCGCCGGCCCACCAGATCGAGAGCCTGTTGCCGATCGACCTGCTCGGCCAGGTGCACGAAAGGAATGCCGTAGGTGTTGGCCAGGATCGCGACGTGGCTGTTGGGCGTCGAGGCTGTCAGCGTGATGACGCCCGCCAGGACGGGGATCTCGGCGGGTACGGCGTCGGTCAGCAGAACGTCGTCGCCGCGCAGTTCGCCCCGGCTGTAGGCCGAGTCGATCTCGTCCGGCGCGACGTACTTCAGGCGGCCCAGCGTCCAGCCCTGCGAGTAGATTGCGTTGCCCCGAATCCAGCGCGACGGCGAGCTGACGGGCATGCCCCGCTCGGCGAACCACTCGGCATTGGCCTGAGCCACCTGCGACTGCTCGTAGGAGGGGAAGTAGAATGCCCGAACGTTTGGATCGCTGCTGACGGCGGCGGCCACCTTCGCGAACAGTTCTGCGACCTCCTCGCGGGTGAAGGGGTCATGCCGCACGAACTGAATCCCGTATTCCTGGATCGGGGCGCTGACGCCGAAACCGCTCGGCGGCGTGACCACGGCGCCGAGAATCATCTGCTGGTCCTCGGCGTACAGCGTGATGCGGTCGAACTCCTGCGGGCTGATCCCGACGAACGGGCCCAGGCACTCGGAGACGAAGTCGTAGTGCAGCGGGAAATGCCCACTGTCCTGGAAGTACACGACATTCGGGTCGTACGGCTCGGTCAGCAGCGTGAACTTGACCCAGCCCAGATTGGACATGCCGATGTATTGGCGATGTTCGAACGGGTCGTCCGGGAAGACGATCTGCGTCTTGCCGTACTCGCACAGCTCCAACGGCTCAGCGCGGGCCGGGCCGGACAACAGACACACCACCAAGGCCAGAACCAGACCACCGACTGACCACCTCGCCCGACGCCCCCCTGCCCCTTGCCTTCTTGCCCCCTCTTTCACAACAACAAGCCCACCCATCATTTCCTCCGTTTCCTGATCCTTGCAGAGGCACCAACCGCCCCAATACAACGTATTATACCATACCGATCCCAATTCTACGCTCCGGGCTCAATATGCGATCGCAAGGCCGCCGGAAATTGGCTTTGTTCTTCAACAAGACCCCCTTCTCAGCCCGCAATTCGCGACATTGGCTTTGACAATTCGCCGGTCTGTCTGTACCCTGCATCCTGATGTGCGAAGGGACGTTTCATGCCCGCGAAGGCTCCCACAATCCGGCAAATCCGCTCCACGCGGCGGCCGACGAGCCTGCGTCTCGCATGGCCCCCCAATGGACCTGCCGGATAAACGCCCAACCGAAGAGAAGACCCGAAACCGAGGTGCCTCCCCAAAACGCCCATGAACGCCCATGCCAAAGTCTTCGCGAAGCCGCTGGACAGCGAAAGGGGTTTGGATGACTGACAGAGAGAGTCGCAATGAGGCATCGAGATCAAGGAAAGGAAGAACCTGTGACCATGGAGCCAGAACCGTTGCTTTGGCCATATGTATCCTGAACGGCCTTGCGATGGACGCTGAAGTACATGGTCGCACCGAATGTGAAAGTCCATCGCTGCCACTGACGTTCGTGCTGACCAAGTTGGATGTCACCGATAAGGTTCTTGAGGTGAGCTATCAAATCCGCAATGATTCGGATCGGGAGGCATGGCTTTGCCAGGGCCTTGGCTCCAATGTTCCTCGCTTCAGTTCCGAAGTGGCCATGAGCGAAGATGGTGAGACTCTCTTGGTGCGCAGGCGCCTGGATGTTCCGATAGCCGGGTTTGGCGAACAGGTGTTTGGCCGCTTCGTTCGCATACCGAGGGGAGTCAGCCGGGAGGAGACTGTATTTTTCGCTCTGCCCGTTCGTCCGCATCGTATCATCTTGTCAGCACGAAAGAGAGATGAGACGATCAAGTACGTCAAGCAACTCCGCATTGAGATCGGTTACTACTCGGGGGATCTGCCGGCAACGATCGCCCACATGCTTGAGGACGCTGCGAGGGCTCCTGAAAGGGAACATGTCGACGACATGGGCTATCCGACCGACACCATTGGTTGGTTTGGCGATCCGCTATACTTTAATAGACTCAACGAGATCGTTCCGGATAAAAACGAGCAGGTCGTGGTCCCTGGGACGGATCAGATGTTTGAAGGGGAGCAACTCCTGCAGGTGAGCATTGAAAACCTGCACGTGCCCTATGTGGAAGACGTCGGATTCGCAGACTTCGTCGTAGAGGGCCTCAAGGATTGTACAGGAGCGGAGATTCACTATCGACCTTCCATGCTCGAGTATCTCTTTCCTCATCCCATCCAACAGAGCGTTTTGACTTCTGCTGATCGACACCATCTGCAAATGCAGAAGGCACTTCTTCTTGAGGATCGCATCTCGATCGGTGCGTTGATCGACGAAGTCGGCAAGGCGAATGGCTGGATCACCTGCAGCGGGTGTGCCTTCGGTGGACGAAGTACTCTGGCGCATGTCGTCTGTTACCAAGGACACGAGCGCATAACGTCTTTCAGCATCTATGGTGACATGGCCGTTGTGACCGATGAAGGGCACTGCTATCAGTCTCTTCCGACGCTTAGTAGTGTCAGAGCCATCACATCGGCGGTAGACTGGGTGGAGCCTATTCGGCTTCGTGTCGAATGTGCAGCCAATCTCAGTAAGCTCTGGTATCGCCTGCGTCTTTATCGCCAAATTGGGCGATTGGCTATTGAGGATACGTCTCCTCGGGAGCAGGTGGCATATCCGTCCTCCGAGAGATGGTGCGATGCTATGCTGTGCGTCTTCCAGATTGCTGAACATACTGTGAAGGCATATCAATGTCCTGGTGCGGGCGAAGGTCGATGTCACTATGCGATGAACTCGAATTGCGGGGCGGATTCGCCAAGGGAGATGGTGCTGCTGTTTGAGACGAAGGCGGGGTGGAATCAGCACGGCGGGCCGGAGCTGTTCACGTTCGACAACCACGACGCCCAAGGTGGCTGCGTGCTGCTCAACGACGGCACCGTGAAATTCATCCGTACCGAACAAGAACTCCACACTCTCCATTGGAAATAGAAGCAGGATTCCGCATGGGCCAAAGCCCATCTTACGGGAGTGTTTGATCTATGAGGACCTCGGCGGAAAGGCAGACACACCTGATCGTGCTGTTCTTGTGTGCCGGATGTCTCTTGATGACATCCTGTGAGCGGCCGGATGCAGCAAGACGTGGACAGCAAGCCCAGAGCGCCGACTCAGGAGCGGCCATGGAAACGAGACAAGCGGCGCTTTCGAAGGAGCAGGTCATCAAGGTTGCCAACAACGCGGCCCGGCGTCATGGGCAAACCCCTGAGAAGATGCACGTCGAATACGATGAGGGAAACTCGCATTGGCGGGATGTCGCGCGGGGACCCTGGCCAGAACTGGAGGGCCGTGACTTCCAGGCGGTGATATACTGGCACCAGCCACCCATACCCGAAGGAGGCTTGTGGATTCTCATTGACAGGAATTCAGGGGAGGTGCTCTCGGTGGAAGAAGCCCCTTGAGACGGCCGGTCACGATCGGCGGGCCGAGGCCCACGGTACGAGGGTGGGATTCGTCAATCGCAAATGGCCAGCGGGATGGTGGCGGGCCCGGGCAGGGCCGGGCGACGGGCAAGTGGACGGCCGCCTCATTCGCGGCCGTCCACTTCCACGTTGGTCGCGGTTGGTTTTAGAACTGCACCTTGATGGACGCCTGGAGGGTGTGGGCATCGTACCCGGAACCGAATTCGGCGTCGTACTGGGCATAGACCATCTTGGACTTGTCGATCCGCCAGTTCAGGCCGGCCCCGACGCTGAAGACGTCGTTGACAACGGAGATGCCCGTGGTCTTGAACGAGGTCTCGGCGCCCGCCAGCCGTGCGATGTTGTTGGTCTCATCGCCGAAGTCGTGCCGCCAGGCGAACCGCAACTGGGGCGCCACGTAGCTGCCATTGTCGAAGACCCACGTCTTGCGGAGCCGCGTCCCCAGTTCGAGGGCCAGGTTGTCGTCGGTATCGCTGTTGACCGATAGATTGGCGGCGTCGGCCCCTGTCTCGGTATAGCTCTGGTGACGGAAGTGCGTGTAGTTCAGCCCGGCGTACGGCTCGATCCCAAAGGACTTGTACCGAAGCAGCTTGCCGACCTCGGGCGCAATCGAGAAGGTGTGCGCCTTGAAATCGCCTTTGGCACGAAGCCCGGCGAAACGCAGATCGCGCATCTCGTCGACGTTGTGATAGCCGTAGCCGACGGTCATGCCGAGATAGTAGTCATGGTTGAACCACGTGCCATAGAGCGATGTCGTCAGTGAGTCCATGTCCATTGCCGACAGGCTGTCGGCACTGTCCACATCCGTACGGCCATAGCCGATGGAGCCGCCGAGCAGTCCGCTCTCGCCGAGGAATCTCTCGGCGCCCAGAAGAGTGCCATAGGTATCATAATCGTACCCGACGACACCGCCGGCGTCATCTCGATCGCCCCATCGTCCGTATCCCTGGAGATACCCCTGCCAGCCGGCGTCGGAAGGATCGCGCGCCACCGTCGGCGACAGCGATGCCAGCAACGGCCCGGTCGCCCGGTCGTTGAGACCTTCACGCGTGGCGGTGCGAGCGTCCTGCATGCGCCGGCTCAGACTGCTGTTTACACTGGAGGTCACACCGGACGCCGCACTTGAGACCGACGTCTGAAGCTGGTTGGTCATCTGGGCATACGCGCCGGCGACGTCGTCCGACGCCTGGGCCGCCGCTACGACATCCAGCAAGGCCTCACCGGCGGTTTCGGCAAACGCCTCGCTGTCGAGCATGTCGCCAAAGCTCCGGACCGTGCGAGATCCGGTCGCGCTGAGGAACTCCGTATTGGAGGTGAAATCGACGCTCATCTCGACGATCTTGCCCGTGTCATCGACCACCAGTGAGGAGATCGTCGCCAGATCGGTGTTCTCGATGAAATCGGCGAGGTTGGCATCCGCCGCCTGGTTGCCGCCGTCGACCTGGATGTGGCCGGCGCCTTCGAGCGTGACGATGTCATACGTGCCGTCGGCGGCATCGCCGATGGCCACGGCGACCACCTTGGCCCCGGTGACGAAGTTGGCGTTGCTGTCGTCGGTGATGCGGATGCTGTCGTGATTGCCCTCTTCATCCACTTCGATGTTCAGGATCGCTCCGGCGCCGAGCTCGAAGTCCCCGCCGGAGACGGTAATCTCACCCGGCGATTGACCCGGAGCGAGAACGCCGTTGGTGATCGTCAGACCG
>ENA-UOUL01001667-UOUL01001667.1-bioreactor-metagenome-genome-assembly--contig:-NODE-1667-length-29610-cov-8.190160_pt1 | contig 29610 bp, 23 predicted proteins | sample MGYA00249838_ERZ747220 | MGnify/ENA primary metagenome ERZ747220 (study PRJEB28778, sample SAMN05720191) | bioreactor metagenome | isolation source: Anaerobic biogas reactor | place: USA:Washington...
AAAAAAGAAAGTTTACTGGATAAAGCAAAAGAACTTGCCGACAAGGCCGAGGACTTTTTCGAGGATACGGCAGAAAAAGTAAAAGGGAGTGAAGCCTTTAAAAAAGCTGGTGAATTGTGGGAAAAAGCGGAAGATTTCGTGGAAGAAAAGGTGGAGGACCTGGAAAAGAGCGGAATAAAAGAAAAGCTGAAATCTTTTGCTGACAAAGTGGAGGACAAGGCAGAAGAGCTCTTACAAAAGGCCAAAGTGACTGGAAAAAACATTGCCGACAAAGCAGATGATCTGGCTGATGATCTGGCCGGCAAGTTCAAAGGGAAATCGGAAGAAACCCCTCCTGAGGAGCCCAAAGCTTAACTTTCCTGTTTTACATTTTTATTTTCACTAATTTTTACAAAAATGGATAATATTTTAGATTCGATTTTATCGCAGATTGACAAAAATACGCTGGAGGTTATCGGCCAGCAGGCGAACATATCACCTGACAAAGCACAAAATGCACTCAAAAGTGCCATTCCGATTCTGATGAGTGCTCTTGCCCGGAACAGTAGCACGCCCGAAGGCGCCAGCGCACTGCAAAATGCGGTTGCGAAAGATCATGACGGGAGTCTGCTTGACAACCTGGGAGCCCTTCTGGGGAAAAAGGAAGTCATCGATGACGGAGCGGGGATTCTGAAACACATCCTGGGCAATAAACAGGGAAACGTAGAACAATACCTGAGCAAGAACTCGGGCCTTGACAGTGCCGCCATTGCGAAAATCCTGAAGATGGCCGCTCCCATCGTAATGGGTTATCTCGGGAAAAAGAGCAACGCCGGCTCCAATACCGGCATCATCGGGGATTTGCTGAACTCCTACCTGAATACACAGACGAAAAAGAGCCGAAAATCACAGGGGATGATCAACCAGATCCTTGACCGCGACGGTGACGGCAACATCATGGACGATATCGGTGAACTGGGTATTTCATTCCTGGGGAAAATGCTGAAGAAAAAGTAAATAACTTATTACTACAAAAAAAGCGGCGCAAGCCGCTTTTTTTGTCCTTAATCCAGTGGTGGAATCACCAAAACCTGTCCCGGATATATTTTGTCGGGATGGGTCAGCATCGGAGTATTCGCCTCAAAGATCACCGGATATTTGTTGGCATCTCCGTAGAACCTCTTGGCAATCTTCGACAGAGTATCTCCCGGAACAACGGTATAAAATTCCTTCTCCGGCTCTGTCGGGGGAATTTCAGGTATCGTCTCGCCCATGGGTAAAACCGCCAGCCTGTCGTCCACTTTCGAAATTCCTTCCACATTCCCCGCTGCGACAACAATCTTGTTTTTGTTGGGAATAGTATCCACTTTCCCGGTTAAAATTACCGTTTCCCCTTCAACGACAGCTTTAAGATTTTCGGTCTGAAAACCAAAACTGGTGATGTGTGCCATTACAGAAGCTGCTTTTTCCTCTTCGGTTAGCTCTTCTTTCTTGCCGAAAATTTTCGCTCCGGCTCCCTTTAAAAATGAAATTAATCCCATAATTGATTATTTAAATGAAACAAAAGTTAGTCAAATACTTCGAAGGATATCTTACAGTTCACCCTGAATTCCACGACCTGGTTTTCCTTAACCACAGCGCTCTGATCCTGGACATATACTGAGCGAATGCCCTTCAGCGTTTTACTTGCTTTTTTTACTGCATTCTTCACGGCATCTTCCCAGCTTTTTTCGGAAGATGCCAAAATTTCTATTACTTTCAACACTGTCATGTTTGCAAATTTTAAAATTTAATAGAATAAAACTACTACAATTTTCCGGAAAAATCGAATAAATAAGAATTTTCGTCAAAAAATTACATCTGCTCTTTTCTTGTTGTTATCAAAAATTTCTGTATCAGTGATTTAGGAAAATAAAAAATTACAGATCAACCGTTTCAAAGTTCCCGTAGTGCTGGCAACAACTTATGGGATTTGACCATGGAGCGGGCCAGCAGGATGACCCACACGAATCCGTTCATAACAATCAGCGAGATCATCACCAGCACTGTTCCGGCCGAAACTGGAGTATTTCCGTTTATAAATACGGGCATGACTGCCGTGAAGGCTGCCAATAAACCGGTTAACACCCCGGAAACCAGCAGGAAGGCATATTCTTTCAGGATCGAGGAAACCACCTGTGCCCGGCGAAAGCCAAGTGCCAGCAATGTGGCCAGTTCCTGTTTCCTTTCCAGGACTGAACGGGCGACCACAATGCCCAGTCCGACAGTTCCCAATGCCAGGGCAAGGATCCCCAGTGCAAGGAAAATCGCCAGATAGGTATTGGTAACAGAATAAAACTCCGCCAACCGGGCAGGTGCAGAGGTTACCTCAAAACCATTGTCTCTCAAAAGGTCGCCCAATTCTTCGGCAGCGGCATCCCCCTTCCCTTGGTCAGGATCAATCAGAAATACCGAAGAACCGCTGTGCGAAGGATAGTTGGTAAGAAAATGGGTATTGTCAATCAGAATATATCCCTGGAAAATGGAAGGCGCAAGTCCGCCGATCAATTTGATCCGCAGGGTGTCCCCCGTTTCCTGTTGATAGAGGAGGGTGTCTCCCACTTTCATCATGAGGCCCCACTGAATAACGGTCTGGTCAGCAATGGCCGGCACCAGGCCTCCCGGCAACTGTTTTTTCAGCGACATCCAGGGGTCGCTACGGTCGAGTTCCGGGGTATGGGTGGAAAAGGTAAAACGGCCGCGCAGCGCTTCTGCATCAAAACCAAGGATAACAGGGTTTTCTATCTTATTCAGATTCAGACAGCTGGCATCGTCGCCTGCTATCCGGTGAAACTGGACCACCCGGTATGAAGAGTCAAGACCTTCTGTCAACCGGCGTTGGGGATCGTTGAGATCGTATAATACAGGAACCGCCGTCTCGGCAAAATGGCTGTACCCGCCACTCCCTGAAGCGGGTTTAGCGGCCTCTCCATACATCTCCTGCCGGTTGGCTCCGATGGCCACCACCAGAAAAGTCGCCAGGGCAAAAAGAATGACCACCGTCATCGACCTTCCCCGGTTTCTTGCAATAAGCCGCATATTCAGTCCTTCCAGGGTCAGCTCTTTGGCGCCATATTTCTCCATCCCCGCGATGAAAGTGCCAATCCCTGTTAAAAGTCCGGCCAAAAGCAATCCCCCGGAAAGAAAGAAAAAGAGTGGATCGGCACTTTCACCGGCTATCAACTGCCATACGACTAGCATTACAGCAGCAACGATCAGCAAAAGGGGTATCCGGTTCGTATTCCTCCACGGGGTTTTAGCCGCCAGCCGGGTCCCCCTGTGCAGATCGGCCACCTGACGGCGAAGAAAGATCCGCAGCGGAACATAGACAGAAACCAGTGCAATCACACTCCCCAGGAGAACACCCGTCAGCAGGGTGCCGGGATTTATTGTCACTAAAATTACCGGTGTCCTCACAATATCCCACCAAAGGGTATTCAGGAAAAGAAAGACAATTTTAACATAACCCCAGGCCAGGAAAAGTCCGGCCAGAATTCCCGGAATTATGATCAGAAGAGCCTCTGCCAGCAACAATTGCGTCATTGTCTTCCCATGAAATCCCACCTGAAGCAACGATCCGAACTGGCTGCTCCTGCCTTCCAGATTCAGGCGGAACAACAAGGATATCAGCAAGATCGCCGAAAGCAGAAGGAAAAAACTGAGTCCCAGAAAGAGTTTGCCGAAATCGACTCCGCCACGTGCGGCTTTTAAACCCTTTTCCCTGACGGCATGTATGGAGAAGCCAAGTTCCCCGTAAGACAACTCCAAGGCAAATATTGCTCTCAGATATTCTTCATCGACCTTCTCCGACGGGAATCGTACCGCCGTATAGTTGCCGAAACGGTTTGACCATGCTTCCAGGGCCAATTCCGGAGAGACGAAGATTTTTGGTGTTCCCCGGTAGCGGTTCCAGTAATCTTCATCCTTTTGTCTGATCAGGGAGAGGTCCACAGGCACTCCTGCTTCCCACTCGCGACAATGGCCTGCGTCTGAAATCCCGGGAATGCTGGGCATCAGGGTGCTGTCGGCATACGCTCCAAGGAGGGGAACAATCCTTTTCACCGCCAGCATCCGGTGTTTTTCCTCCAGTTGGCGCAGGGGACCGACTTCAAACCAGGAGACCTGCACACTGTCTCGCGGGGAAAGGCTCAGGTCCTCAGCCACCCAGTCGTTCACCAGGATCTCGTCAGGGGCTAGTTCTTCGTGGTGACGTGAGGATGCGAAGGAATAGGGAACGCTTTTCCCTTCTTTGGAAATCGCATTCACGAAATAGGTCATCAGGGGTCTGCTTTCAGGCAGCTGCACATACGTGGATGCAACCGGATCTTCCAGGAACACCCTTTCCGTAGAAATTTCTATTTCCGCGGTGGCAGGGAGCGATCGGAATACCAGGCCTGCATCTTCAGGTCTCAGGCATTTTCCAAGAGCTTCAGAGAGATGTTCTGTGGAAATGTCTCCCGAAACCAGGAGCCGGTTTGCCCTTCCTTCGAATTCCATAAGCCGGTTCAGCCTGTCCAGGGGCATGAAGAGGTTATAAGGGGCCTGCTGGGAATTCTGCAGGTTGAAGAGGGCCATATTCTGCCGGTCGGCGATTCTGAAGGTTGCCCTGAGGGTCACCGTGGTTTCGCTTTCCGACACAAAAGGGGTGTTTCGCGGCATTAGGCTTGCTTTGGAAATGCGGATAAGGATGGCATCTCCTTCACGGACTTCCAGTTTCCGGGCCAGGTTTTCACTGATGGCCACGTCATCCCCGTTGAGGGCATCAAAAAATGAAGTTCCGGCCACTCTGCCGAAATTATCATCCACACCGTTTACCTTGATTTGGTTGACACGGCGGGCACCACCTTCTGACACGGCCATGCCGTCGAGCTGAAGAAGGGGAGCTACAGGCCTGGCAATGCTCTTTTCCAGGTCGTTGGCCAATGCCGCCCTGAAATAGCGGTCATTTACCGAGACCAGGTGACTGATATTTCCTAGTCGTGAGAGGGTAATCTGTTCGAGGCTGTAGCGCATGGAATCACCGATCATCAGGGCACCGGAAAGGATGGCCGTAGCCAGAGCCACACCCAGGGCCACCAGCAGGTTGAGGCGTCCATAGTGGAAAAAACTGCGCAGAACAAATCGTACCCGGGTCATTTAGTTTTGTTTTGTCGCTCTTCCTTCATGGAGTAGATAAACTTCATCCATCATGGCTGCCAGTTCCGGTTCATGGGTAACGGTCACCAGGGCGATTCCCTCTTCCCTGCTTAAACCCGTCAACAATTCCGAAAGAATGGCCGCATTTTTTTCATCCAGGGCTCCTGTAGGTTCATCGGCAAGAAGCAATTCGGGCCGGTTGATCAATGCCCGCACCACTGCCGTACGCTGACATTCACCTCCTGATAATTCTGCCGGTTTCTGATTTCGTTGTTCCCAGATCCCTGTTTTTTTCAGCAGGTATTCCGCCCAGGCCTTGTCAGAAACGTCCGCTTTTTTTTTCGCCGCCAGGACAGGAAGCAGGACATTCTCCCAAAGTGTGCATTGGGGCAAAAGATGATGTTGCTGAAAGACAAATCCCAGTTCGCGGTTCCGGAACCATGCCATTTCCGTATCCGAAAAAGAAGTGACCTGTTTTCCGTTAAAAACCACCTCCCCCGAGTCGGGGCGGTCGAGGGCTCCCGCCAAGTTGAGAAACGTCGTCTTGCCGCTTCCGCTGGGGCCTACGATCCCCACCCTCTTCCCGGCGTCAAGCCGCCAGTTCAACCCGTAAAGAACCGGCCTGAAAGACCGGCTCCCGGGGATTCCATATCCTTTGTAAATATCAATCAACTCCAGAAGCATCATCACTCCTCCCTGCAATCAGTTTTTTATAAACATTTACCATTTCCCCCGCATGGACATGGATATTAAAGGATGTCTCCACCCCTTTCCTGGCACTGAGGCTCAATTTTTTCAGCACCGACCTATCACGCAGGAGAGTTGCCCAGGCTGATGCCAGTTCCCCGGGCGTGTTGGGGGAATACACCCTCCCCCCTTCCGAGAGGCGTACGATTTCGGGGAAAGCTCCCAGGGCAGGCTGCACGATGGGAATGCCCGCCGCCATCAACTCAGGAAGATACATGCCGAAAGCTTCACCTTTCCGGACCGGAACCGAAGCAATCGCTGTTTTTCTGAAAAACAGCTTTCTCCCCTCACCCTCAAATTCTTCATGAAAATCTACCAAGCCAGTGAATCCTGCCCGGGCAATCCGCCTTTTTAACTTCTTGATAAATCTGTGGTCAGCACCCGTATATCCTCCTGTCACAATGAGCTTTACATCATGGAATTCATCCTCCCTTTTAAGAAGAAGAAAGGCATCCACCACAATGTCAAAACCATTTTCAACACACAGGCGGGAGAGGTATCCGATGTTCCTGGGTTTTGAAGAAGAAGGTATAAACTCATAGTCTCCGGGATCAACACCCAGGTAAATCGGGAATACCTTCCTGTCAGGGAGTTCCATCCGGTCTTTCATGACGCCGGCATAATAGTGGCTTACGGCAATGAAAGCATCCACATCAACCGCCTTTTCTTTCATCAGTTTCCACACTTCTTTACGGTAGGAAGGTTTCATCACATCCACCCACACATCTTCATCCTGCAAACTGCAGACGATGGGAACGCTGATTCTTTCGCGCAAACGGCGGGCCAATCCCAGCAACAAGGCATTTGAAATATGAATGATATCGGGTTTGCAATGAGCGGCAATCCAGTCTACCATCCGTTCCAGTTCTTCGTTCTGTTTACCCTCTTCTCCAAGAAGCATGGAAACCGTCATCTCTTCGAGTCCTTTTGCATTGGTTGATCCCGCCATGTTCGCCGCCAGTTTCAACACAGGTCTGGTATTCAACAATTTGTCAAACCAGGCCGGGGCTTTCCGCAAAAAGGGGACCATCTGCTTGAGATAAATGCTGACGGCTCCGTAAAAAACCGGGATATCGGTAATGTCGCGTTCATCGGAAAAGAGAGGCAGGTACATGGGGATTTTCACCACCTGGTGCCCCTCTTTGCGCAACGCATCCACATATTTGCTGTCACGAAGGCAGTTGCCGCAATAAAACGACCCCCCGGAGCCGGGGATAATCTGGAGTATATTCATGCCAGTCAGATTAAAATTGAGATTGAGGTTGAGGCTGAGATTGAATTTAAGGTTGAGGCTGAGGTTAATGGCATAATCAATTGATGTTTAAGATTCAACATTCTTAATTCATGTTTCGGATTCCGGATTGTTCACGGGCCGAAGCAGTAAACGACGCCGTCGCTTGCTCCCAGCACGAAGCGGTTTCCTGCGACAGCCGGATTGCTGACCACCGGGGATCCCAGCTCATAATTCCAGATTTTTTTTCCGTCAGAGAGGTTCAGTAGAAAGAGATCTCCCCGCATGTTGGCGGCCAGCACCGATTTTCCGGCAATGACCGGAGAGGCTTCTATACGGCTTCCGGAATTGAAGGCCCACGCTTTTTTCCCGTTGTTCTTGTCAAAACAGTATACCTGTTTGTCGTGGTTACCGGTGACCACATAATTTCCGGCAAGTGCGGGAGAAGCGATGAAGGGCAGTTTGACATCGGGGTCCTGCCACTTCCAGGTCACAGTGCCCCCCTTGAGGTCCACCTGAGAGAATTTCCCGTCATAATCGCCTATCCAGGCTTTCGTGCCTTCCACAGCCACCGAGCCGGCAACATAGGTTGCCACATTGATCTTCCTGATGACTTTCCCCGAAGAAATGTCAACCAGGTGAAGGAAGCCGTCACACCCTCCGAAAACGGCCATCCCGGAATGACACGCAGCCGCCCCGTTGATGTAATTGTCCGATTCATACTTCCATTTTCCTTTGCCCGTCGCAGCATCGACACAATGTAAATAATAATCATAGCTCCCGACAAGAAGAGAGACCTCCTTGCCATTTCTGTACCAATTCGCCGAACCTATGATCTGGTTCTCGGTTGCGTATGTCCAGATTTTTTTCCCGGTTTTTAAATCGAGCGCGTACAGGATTCCTTGCAGGTCGCCGATATAAACGGTGTTGTCAAGGATCATCGCCGAAGCTTCAATGCTGTTTGACGCTTTGAATTTCCACAACAATTTTCCCTTCAGGTCGAGGCAATAGACCATTCCCTCCGTGGTGCCAATCACCACTCTTTCATTACATATCACCGGTGATGATTTGATCATGCTACCCGTGGCAAATGTCCACAGGAGTTTGGGCTTTGCAGGCAGATTGGCTGAAACGCTCCCGGTAAGACGCTGGTTTCCGCGGAAAATGTTCCAGCATCCCGGTTCCTGGCCCAAAACATTCATATGGAGAGAAATAATAAGCGTCAGCAACACATATCTCATGATCCTCAATTCCTGATTCTAAGTTTAATTATAATTATTGTATTATCTCAACCTTATTAATTCATTTCCCTGATTTCCAGTGCTCCGGTAGGGCAATGGCGTGCCACCATTTGTGCTGTTTGTACCAGAGCGGCATCCAGCGACTCGTCAAAAGGTATGCCGATAATTACATCAAATCCTCTTCCGATAAAGGTCAATCCGAACTTTTCCCGGTATTTTTTTGTCAGCCTGACACAAATTCCGCATTTGATACATTTCTCTTTTTCATACACAACACCCGAAGTCTGGATTTGTTTGGTGATGGCTCTCCTGGGAGTTGTCTGAAACCTTTTCTGATCGGCCTGACAGTTGTCGGAGTAGATTCTCAGTTTACAGTTCCCGGCTGCCCGGCAGTCACAGTGCATACATCTCCGGGCTTCTTCGATCGCTTCTCCGGGGGTAAATCCGGAAAAGTCAGCCGAAGGAAAATGGCGCCGTGCCGGGTTGGCTTCCTTCAGGTATTCCGCGAATTCCAGGTCATGGAGCTTGCCGAAGCGGGAGTTGAACATCCGGGGTTCTCCCCTGATGGTTTCATCATTCAGGTATTGTATAACTGAAAAGGCCGCCTCTTTGCCCTGGGCCACAGAGCGGACGGCCAGTCGGGATGAACGGATCACATTTCCTATGGCAAAAACCCCTTTTTCAGAAGTTTCATAGGTTTCCCTGTTAACTTCTATCCCTTTTGGTGTTCCTTTCAGCTGAAACGATTTGGTGAGGTCATCGATATTTCCGGTAGCGAGAACCAGGGCATCGTATGAGTTCTTCAATTCATCAAAAAATGTGTCATTCACCGTAACGCCGCCGTGAAAGACCACGCCAGTCTCCAGGATGGTATTAATTTCCTTGTCCAGGACTTCTTCGGGAAGGATATCGTGTGAGATGGCTGTCCGCAGTTGTCCGCCCGGTTTTCCTGCCCGGTCAAACAGGTGGGCATCCACGCCCTTCAGCCTAAGGTAATACGCTGCCGCCAGTCCGGCGGGACCTGCTCCCACGATGGCTGCCCTTTTCCCGTTGAGCGCGGGTACCGGCCAGGGATGAAGATCATTCTCATCGCCGACGAACCTCTTCAGCAGGCATATGGAAACTGCCTCATCGACGGTTTTGCGATGGCAGGCCCCTTCGCAGGGGGCAGGGCAGATCCTTCCCAGAACAGCAGGAAGTGCAATATCGCGTTTAACCACCCGGAGGCTTTCCTCCCATTTTCCCCCGGCAATGAGCCTGTTCATCAACGGAATGTTCATATGGGCAGGGCATCCCAGCTGGCAGGGCGCCTCACAATCTCCCACATGTTCGCTGAGCAGGAGTTCCAGGGCAATTCTCCTTCCTTCGCGGATCTCTTCGTCATCGGTAGTGATGCGCATCCCTCCGGATGCGGCAACGGAACACGACGGAAACATGCGTCCCGTGGCATCCTTCACCAGGCACAACATGCAGGAGGTAAAATGGTCCAGTTCCTCATCCATGCACATGGCAGGGATATGGATTCCTGCAGCTTTGGCGGCTTCCATCACGGAAGTCCCCTCGGGAACCTCCACACTCTTATTATCTATCTTAAGTTTGATCATGTTTGCTGGGTTCTTCAGAAGACATCAATGGCATTTTCAGGGCATGCCGGCCGGCAGGCATCACAGCGGATACACACTCCGGTGTCTATGACATGTTTCTCGTGCGGGGTGAAGGGAATAGCATTCACAGGGCATACCTGGGCACAAAGGGTACATCCGATACACTTCTCGTTTACCTGATATTTTATCAGGTGGGTACATTTTCCTGTCGGGCACCTTCCCTCCAGATGGGCTTCATATTCCTCCCTGAAATATTTCAATGTGCTCAGCACCGGGTTAGGGGCGGTTTTTCCCAATCCGCAGAGGCTTCCCTTTTTGGTCCAGAGGGCTACCTTTTCCAGCTCATCAAGGTCTTCGCGGCGCGCTTTTCCCTGGGTGACCTTTTCCAGGATGTCAAGCATACGCCGGGTCCCCAGGCGGCAGAAGGTGCACTTTCCGCAGGATTCATGCTGGGTGAAGGAAAGGAAGAAGCGTGCGATATCCACCATACAGTCGCTGTCGTCAAGTACCACAAGTCCGCCCGATCCCATCATGGCCCCCATCTCAGTGAGCGATTCAAAGTCAATGGGGGTATCTGCCAGGGAGGCAGGGATGCATCCCCCTGACGGACCTCCGATCTGAACCGCTTTGAAAGTGCGGCCATTGGCGATGCCTCCGCCAATTTCGAAAATCACCTGCCGGATGGTAGTACCCATGGGTACTTCAATCAATCCGCCCCGGACAACTTTTCCTGCCAGGGCAAACACCTTGGTTCCCTTGCTGTGTATCGTGCCGATGGAATTAAACAAGCCAGCACCCTCCCTCAGGATAAAGGAGATTTGCGCCAGGGTTTCCACGTTGTTGACCAGGGTGGGATGCCCCATATACCCTTTTTCGGCAGGAAACGGCGGGCGTATGCGGGGATAGCCCCGGTTGCCCATCAGCGACTGGAGCAGTGCGGTCTCCTCGCCACAGACAAAAGCTCCTGCCCCTTCATAGATTTCAGCGTCAAAGGAGAATCCCGACCCCAGAATATTCTCTCCGAGCAGGTTCTCCCGGTAACATGTAGCCAGTGCTTCCCGTATCCGCCGCACCGCCAGGGGATATTCCGCCCTGATGTAAAAGAATCCTTTCGTTGCGCCTGTCGCATAGGCTCCGATGATCAATCCCTCGATGACCCGGTAAGGATAGGATTCCAGAAGCATCCGGTCCATGAATGCCCCCGGGTCGCCTTCATCGCCGTTACATACCACATATTTCTGAGGATCGCCATGCCGGGCCACCAGTTCCCATTTGATGCCCGACGGGAATCCGGCTCCTCCCCGGCCACGGATTTGACTCTCTTTGACCTCATGAACCACCTCCGTGGGGGTCATTTCCAGCAAGGCCCGCCGGATAGCCCTGAAACCGCCCCGGCTTTTGTATTCTTCAATATCCAGGGGATTGATAATCCCCCGGTATTCCGTGGCGATGGGGATCTGATTACCCAAAAACGAACTGACCGGTTTGTCCCTCACATCCAATGCATATCGCTCAATGCCCTCCCATTTGGCATCGGTCTGGATGTATTCCACGGAATCGAGCAGTTTGCCCTTCAGCCTGGAAAAGAGTCCTGGGGGTTTAAAATGCTTGCCGACAATATCTTTGACATCCTCGGGCTTTACTCTGGAATAGAGCGTTGGTTCGCCCTCCGTGGGGACGATCTCAACCAGGGGAACCTGGTGGCACATCCCCACACAACCCACATGCTTCAGTTTCACTTTCAGGCCGTAACTGTTGACGGTAGTTTCCACAGCTTTCCGGATCTCATCGCTGCCGCTGGCCACACAACAGGATCCCAATCCGATGCGGATTTCACCCTGGATCTCTGTTCCATCCGCCAGACGGAATTTTTTCTCCTCTTTCTTGCCTGCCCGGGATTCGAAATCGGCAAGGATTTCATCCACCTGACTGGTGGTCACATGACCATAGGTTACCTGGTCGATCTGAACCACGGGGGCCAGGGTACAACATCCCAGACAGCTAACCTTCTCAAGCGTGTACTGGCCCTTCCGGTCGGTGGTTTCTCCCTCTCCCAGACCGAATTTCCTGGCAAAAGCGTCATACACCTGTCCTGATCCTTTTACATGGCAGGCAGTACCCACGCATATTTTTATCATATGTTCTCCGGCAGGCCGCAGCCGGAACTGGGAATAGAAAGTGGCTACGCTGATGATTTCAGCCGGAGTAATACCGGTATGTTCACCCACATGGCGCAATGCTTCCTTGGGAAGGTAGTTCAACTCCTTCTGAATGGCCTGAAGGATGGAAATCAGCGCTTTTTTTTCCTTCCCCTTTTCAGCAATGATCCGGTCGACAATCCGGCTTGTATTTTCCATTCCCTCCTTATTTAGACCCGATACACCATAGGGCATTTCCAGTCCTGACGAACATCCGGTTATTGGCAAATGCCGGGGTTGTCACGACCTTGACCCCCAGTGCACTTTCCGATACCAGGTTTTTTTCACGTGCCAGCGCAAAAGCCTGCATCTTGCCTTCGGTATCAAAAATGATCAGTTTACCGTCGGCAACTACCGGTGAGGAATAGTAGCCTGTTCCGCCGTCGTGTTCCCACAGTTTTTCCCCTGTTTTGGCATCGTAACAGGCCAGCACCCCATAGCTGGTTGCCACGAAGAGGAGTCCGCCCGATACCACCGGACTGGCGACTTCGGGGAGGTATTCATCCTGTTCCCAAACGACCTGTCCGCCCGAAGGATTGATAGCCACCAGGCGGGCATACTCATTGGCGGCAAATACCAGTCCTTCCCCAAAGGCAGGCGAGGATCCCACCTCTCCCGACAGGACAGATGCACTCCACAGTTGTTTGCCTGTTTCCGCATCATATCCGGCCACCAAGGGGTCGGCAGAGAGGATCACCTGGTATTTTCCGCCGATATTGGCCATGATGGGACTCGCCCAGGAGATTTTCACATTCCGGTTGGTTTCCCACAACATTTCACCTGTCTGAACATTCAGGGCGAGCAGTTTCCTCCCCTTGTTGGTATCATATTGAACGTATAATTTATTCTTCCACGCCAGGAGTGAGGAAGAGTGGCCGTAATGGTTGTCGGGCATGCCCAGGTTTCTCGCCCACATCCGTTTCCCGTTGTAATCCACGGCGAGGAGATCTCCGTTTCCGAAGATGGCGTAGACACAATTCCCGTCGGTAGTCACCGAGGGGGCTGCCAATCCGGTATCATCGGTGGTTTTGGGCGAGGTTGGCGGACTTCCCGGGATGTCACTGGCGGAGGCAGTCCACAGCAGTTTACCCCCGTACCTGTCATAGCAATAGATTTCCCTTTTCTGCGCGTTTGCGCCTGAGAGAAAGAGCCTGTCGCCCCAGATCACCGGTGAATTATTTCCCGCCAGGGGTACGTTGACTTTCCAGAGGATGTTCTTCCCCGAGGGACCGTCGAAATCGACAGGAACATTTTTGTGTGCCGATATCCCGTTTCCGAAAGCTCCCCGGAATGCGGGATAATGGGCCCTGAGGGTTCCAGCCTCCGGAAAGACAAAGTTGACCGTTGTTTCTGCTCCGGAAGTGGCGGGTAATGACATCTCCCCCGCCGGGGTCGTGGTGCTTCTGGGGGATTCATCGTCGCCGGCAAGCATTCCGATGCTGTCATCCGCGGCACTGCCGTCAGCCGCCAATAGCGAATCGCCAGATTGTAAAACAGGTTCCCCGCCTACTTCTATCACTTCAATGTTCTCTTCTGCCTTCGTCACCGGGAGGGACTCCCCGGGCTTGCCGGTACCAAACGAGGTCAGATGGTTGACCGATGCATGAGAGCCTGCCAGGGCAAGGATAAGCACTGCCGCACCCGAAATGAGGATCCATTTCTGAGACAGGAGGCGGGCTTGCAACTCATCCTCGCCATGGGGTTCCGGAACTTCAATTTTCGATTTCAGGGAATGGTACATCCGCAGAGCAAAGGCAAACAGAACAGCGCCGAACAGCAACAGATAGCTTCCCGTCCTGATCTGCCAGTGACTGTTGAAATAAGCTTTCCGGGCCAGGAGGTCCATGTTCCGGATGTCATTTTTCAGGGCATCATCATCGGGATTCTCCGACAGGCGCTCCACCAGTACCTCCATGGCCTTGCTCTCCAAAGGATCAAAACGGCTCACCTGCCAGTAATTCAGCAGCAGGAGAAATGAAACCGCCAGGCAGAAAATCCCGGAAACCACGGCCACATTCCGCGATAATGTCAATTTGTTCTCTATATTCATCGTCATTCGATATGGTAGGATCAACTTTTTCTCTCCACCGGACAAAAATCCATGCACCTTCCGCAGCTGAAACACGCTCCGTTGTTGGGCACATAGTCCTCGTTTCTCCTGAATATCACCTGGTTCAGGAGGGTCATCCCGATCACCAATCCGATAAAGGCTCCGGCAGCAGTGCTGCCATACTTGAATTTTCTGCGGATTCCCCGGGCTTCCTCCACCAGTTGATCCATCGTTTTGGCCGAGCTGAGAAAAGTCTGTACGTCGATATTATCCCGATCCTTTTTTACTTCCGGATGGGTGATCAGTAATTCGGCAAGATAAACATCGGGATTTGCTTTGGAAAGCCGGATATGGGCTTTGAAACCCACAAAGCCGCCGGCGGCCATCCATACCGGAATCAGCAGGGCATACACAAGAAACCGTTTTGCTCCGTCGTGCGATCCCTTGATTACTTTGGGATCAGTCGGGCGGTCGATGGCATCGAAAGGACAGGAGGTGGTACACAGTTTACAGCGGATACAATGGGCAGGGGTGATGGTCAAATGCCATTTGGAGACCGTCGAGGTCCAGTTCAGGAGAACGCCGTAGGGGCATAAAAACCGGCAGTAAGGCCTGCCGATGAACAATCCCGTCAGGAGGAATGCCACGCCCAGGATGGTCATCAGAAAGGGGGCGTCCATCCTGAAAATCCCCACAAAAGGATCATAACGGCATACCAGGAAATCACTCCCCGTCGCCGCGAAAAGGAGCGCCAGCGCCAGGTATATGTAAGGAATCAGTCCCAAGGTTTTCCGGAGCCACGAAGGCATGGAAATGGGTTTCACGATGATCAGGTCCTGAATTACCCCAAGGGGACAGGCAGCCCCACAAAAGACCCTTCCAAAGAAAAGGCTGAAGATCAGGGGTAACAAAAAAAACAACAGTACCGTCACCGAAATGGCGTAACTAGGATCGGCAAATGAAAGGGCGACATTCTGCAAAGAGCCTACGGCACAGATGCAGCCATCACGATAAAATCCAAAATAGAGGAGTGTAAAAACCGACAACCAAAGGATGCCCTGTCTTGAACGCTTGCACAACACAAACCAGGCCGACAAAGCCATGACAGCGGTGAGCACAGCCACATCCAACCATTCCATGGCCGTGGAACGGGGCTCAGGGGTGAGGGTGTGGGGCTGTGCATACCCTGATTCAAATTCAGGCTTCGGAAAACGCTGCTGCTGCCCGTACATCCCCGTCACCAGCGTAAACATAAGAAGCCAAACCAGAAGAAACCTCGTTGCTATTTTAGATCCTTTGTTCATATTTAGATCCTTTGTTCATACGACTTTTAAACATTCAAATCCAAACTCAAATACATCAACCCGTTACACCATGAATCTTAATCTTAATCTTAATTTTAACCTCAACCTCAACCAGTTACACCACATATTAAACTCAATCTCAACCAGTTACGCGGCATATCTTAATCTCAACCTCAACCTGTCAGAGCGGAGCGACGGCTCTTGACCTTAACCTCAGCCTTAACCCCTTCTAAGTTATTAATCCTTTGTAAAGTCCCCCTTCACCAGGTAGGCTTCGCTGGCCTTCACACGGCGGATGGCATTGGAGGGACAGGAGCGGGCGATGGCGCACTGGTTACAATTAACGCAGAGGTTGTGCATGATCTGCAGGTGCAACGATCCGTTCCCGAAGGAAGTACATCCCTTGACGCATTTTCCGCAGCCGATGCACAGATTTTCGTTTATTATATATTCGAAATAGGGTTCTTCGATGAATTTGCGGCTGATGGCGGAAGTCGGACAGAGCTGATTTTCGCCGGCGGTGCTGAGTGCGTTGCTGTTGGGTTTAAGATATCCTCCGCAGAGGTCGCAGTAACCGCAAAGGTCAAATGCGTGCACACATTTGACTGCCGAGGGTGTCAGGACACACTCTGTGGCGCATCTTCCGCACTGGGTGCATTCAAAGGGGTCGATCTGCCACACCCATTTTTCCCGGGAAATCCCTGCGGCAGCAAATCCGGCAATGCCACCCATTGCCAGTGCCAGGGAGATCCGGGCACCTCCCCGGATGAATTCCCGCCTCGATTTGATTTTATCATTTTCCATGACCGCTCTTCTTCAAATTACAAGAGGCTGATTTCTTACACTTTCCGCAGGGTGCAGACTCCCTGCAATTGCCCTGCCGGGTCACTTTTCCTGAAATCAGCAGGTAACCTGCAGCCCCCATAAGTCCGACAGTCAGGAGTCCCCGGGTGCCCCGTTTTAAAAAATCCCTCCTTTCCATGGTCACAATTTTTCAAAAACGCGGATCATTTTTTTCCCGGGATCGAGGGCATATACCCTCCCCTCTTCATCACAGGCCAGATCAGGGGCTTTCTGGTCTTCACCGAATTTTGCCGGAGCGGCCACCACCCCCACGAACTCTCCCGAGGCTTTGTATTCCTTGATCCTGACGACTCCCTTTTCGGCGGTGACGAAGTTACCGTTGGGCAGGGTTGCAATATGGGCGGGATTACAACAGCCGCTAAATCCTTTCACCCCGGCAAGGGATGCGTTCCAGAATCCCCTCAGTTCCCCGTCGTAGGTATAATTTTCAAGGGCGTGTTTACCGGGATTGACAACCCACAGTTCATCAAAGGAGTTGACCAGCAAGTCAAAAAAAGGACTCGGTACAATAAAACCATGATTGGAATTATCCCCTGATTTACCTTCAAATTCAAGTTCTTTGACCCCATCGCGACCAAAGCGGCATACTACCCTTCTGCCCGCGTCGGCAGCGAAAATATCCTCCCCTGATGCATCGATGGAGGTGATGACAGAATTTTCAGCGAGTCCTGAAAAGGATGACACCAGGGTGCCGGTGGCATCCAGGGATACAATACGGTTGCCTCCGCCCACATAAAAGCGGTCTCCCAAGGCTTTGACACATGCCGGATCCATATCAACGGGGGCCTCACTGATGAGCTTCCCCGCCAGGTCAAGGACTACAATTTTCCGGTCTCCGGCTACAACCAGTTTCCCTTCCGCATAGGAAATGGCTGCCGGATGGTCCAGGTTAAGCTTGAAATTGCGGCTTTCTTTGTAAAGGATGATCTCTTCGGGGACTTCCAATTGCGAATCCATATCATACGCATAGGGATTGGCCTGCTGTCGCCCCGGATGTTTCAAAAGGTAATCCGCGACAATGACTCCTACAATGACCAAAGCCATGCCGATGAGGAAGAAGGTGATTGCCTTGTTTTTCATTTTTCAGGTTATTTGCGCAAGTTAATACATATCATGGTTTTTGAATCGCGGGCGACCAGATATCCGTCGGCCAGCGCCAGGGGAGCCCAGGCATCGTGTCCGTCGGCGATCACTTTTGCCTGGTCGAGTTCTTTATATCCCGAAGAGGAAGGCTGAAGGATAAAGAGTGTTCCCTCTTCGTTGAGCAAATAGATTTTGTTGTCAGCCATGAAGTAAGGGCCCAGTCCGAATCTTTTTTCAGACCCGCTGGCCCACACGATTTTCCGGGTGTCGGAAGGGTTTACACAAACCAGTTGATTCCGCAGGGGTCCTCCGTCTTTTGGCAGGATGCCGAAAAGATGGCCTTCCCAAAACAAGGGCGTTTGCTGTTCACATGCCAGCCCTCCGCTGGGTTTGTATTCGTAAAGCATTTCCACGTCGAATTTATCACCTGATGGCGTTAAGTGGAGGACCATGCTTCCGGAGCCATATCCTGCCGTAATGAAAATTTTCCCGTCGGGCATACATACCGGGGAAGGCGCGACGACCTGTTTATTCCAGGCCTCTGTTTCCCAAAGCACTTTGCCTGCCTCAGGACCATCGGCTGCAATTCCTGCTATTCCCCCGGAAGCGCTGTACACATACATCCTGCGACCGTCAAAAGTAAAGGGAATGATGGATGAATGCGACATCTTCCAGCCGCGGGGATTGGGTGTTTCCCAGATTTTCCTGCCGGTAAGGAGATCGACGCCGATCATCAGGGCAGTTCCTCCTGTGGCGAGTACTGCCACATTTCCGTCGATCAGGGGACACTGCCCGGTATACCACAATGGCACCTCCGACCGGTATTCCTTTTCGATGTCAATTCCCCAGCGGAAGTCGCCGGTCAGGCGGTCGAGGCACATGACATGACACCGGGGTCCCATGGTCACAATAAAACTGTCGGTGACGGCAGGAACCGTTCGTGACATACCATGGTTTCTCTTCACATGCACGTTGTACCCCCTCCTCCACTGCTCCTTTCCCGTGGTAAGTGAAAAGCAGCGCAGAAAATCGGCACGTTCCTCCTCGTGGTAATCCAGCACATAGACCAAGCCTTCATAAATGGCAGCCCCGGAGTGGCCTTCTCCCAATTCGACCGACCAGCGGACATCAGGACCTGAGGATCCGAATTTCGCCAGCAAAGGTATGCCCGAGCGGGAAATATTGTCAAAATGTTCACCGCGGAACCGGGGCCAGGTTTCTGTCAGGGGGGTGTAATCATCGGCGTACCGGTCGAAGAGGGTGCCGATGTCAACCGTATCACCCACACCCCCGGAACCCCGGTTGTCCATGCCCGGAAGGCTTTGCGTAAAATCCCGGGTAGGGTCGTAATTCACCCACCACATCAAAATAATTACAGACAAGCCCGTCAGCACATAGGTTGCTATCTTAGGAATCTGGTTCTGATCAATTTTCACGCTTCATCCTCATTGGATTTTAAATACCATCAGGACTTCTCCGTGGCGGAGAAACATTTTCCCGTCGCGGATAAAAGGGTGTGCCCAGTGGGGGCCGCTGCCGTCGGTAATGCGGAATGAACTCACCAGGTTGAATTTTTCAGGATCAGGGAGCAGCAATCCCACATTTCCCCTCTTCTCCTCATACAGATAGAACATTCCATCGGCAAACACGATGGAACCTTTGTTTTCCCAGGTGGTTTCCCATTTCACCTCACCGGTGTTCCAGTCAAGGCACACCCAATTTCCTTTGCCGTTGTTGATCCAGTTGGATCCGTATAGGTAACCATCGTGTACGATTACCCCGTGGTGATGGTTATCGAGTACGTCACTGAAGAATTTTTCGGTAACACCGGTTCCTTCGTTATTCATTTTCAGCATCACAGCCTTGTAGTCATACCCCATTGAGATAAAGATCTCATCCTTGTAAAAGATCGGCGTGTTGGCCCAGATCAGTCCAGACTGATCCCATTTTTCACTGCTCCAATACTGGTATGACCAGGCCACCTTTCCGGTTTCGGGAACGATGGCGATCAGGTTTTGTCCTGTTGCTGCCAGGATCAACCGGAATTTGTCATATTCATAAATTACGGGAGAAATATAGCACCGGGGTCCGCCAACCGGTTCGGTACGCCAAACCTCTTTTCCCGTCATTTTATCGAAAGCCACCACCGAAGTCTTTGCCCCTCCCGGGGAACAGATCACCCGGTCACCATCGACCAGGGGACTTTCGGAAATTCCCCAGAGATGCCACTCCGACTCATAATCGCGGTCAACTTCCACAGCCCATATCACTGATCCGTCGGCCCGGTTCAGACAGCTGAGCCGGCCTGATCCCGAAAACACATAAATCCTCTCTCCGTCAATGGTGGGAGATGTTCGGGTGTCGGGATAGGACTGCTTCCAGGCGACACCATATGTACGCTGCCACAAAATGTTTCCCTCCATATCGACCGCGGAGATATAATCAAGGGTATCCTTCAACCCCGTTATGTAAATAATATTGTCGGCCATGATGGGAGAAGAAAAACCTTTCCCCAGGTTATCCACCTTGAGCAAAAGTTCAGGTCCTTCGGCAGGCCATGATTTCAGGAGTTTTTTTTCGCTTCCGAATTTTCCGTCACGCATTTCACCGCGCCATTGGGCAACTTGGGCCGCAGAGGAAAAACTGAGGAAAAAAAACAGGAGGATAAGCAGTCCTGAGCCCACGGATGCATTGGCTTTTCCTTCCATCTTCCAGATATGATTCCGGTTCGTCATTTTACCTGATTTTATAAACGATAAGTGCATTCCCGTGCCGGACCAGAAGGCGGCCGTTGTCGATGACCAGATGGGCCCAGTGCTGCGCAGTGCCCAATGACACCTTGGTCTTTCCCAGAATGTTAAGTCCCCCGGGATCGGCCTCCGCCATGAAAAGTTCGCCCCGGTCGGTATACCCGAACAGCAGTCCGTCAGCAGAGATGACGGTTCCGTTGGCCAATCCCTTCGCCTGGTATTTTTCCTCACCTGTTTTCCAGTCGATGGCCATCCAATAGCGGTTTTGATCTCCTGAACCGTATATATATCCGTTCACCAGGACCGCACCCCCGATACGGTTATCCATTGATTTGGACACCCATTCCGGGTGAACGGAAGTGCCGTCGGCCGAAAGCCTGAGTTTTACCCCGCCCTGTCCGTATCCGCTGAAACAAAACAGAGCCCCGTCATGATAAATGGGGGTATTGGCCTGAACGCTCCATTGGTTGGGATGGTGAAAGGTCCATAATAATTTGCCGGTTTGGGCATCCAGTCCGGCAATATGGGATGCAGTATGGGTAACCAGCAGGGTACGGCCCGGGATTTTCACCACCAGGGGAGTACAATAGCCCGAGAGGTCACCTTTCACCTGGGCTGACCACAGCAAAGCTCCGGTCATCCGGTCCAGGGCCACAACGGTCTTTTCAGGACCCCCCGGGGTTACAAAGAGCTTGTTACCGTCGATGGCAAAGGTTTCGGTGACACCCCATTGCACGTTGCGCCCTCCAAATTCCTGGAAAGTATCCTTTTTCCACTTTACCTTTCCGGTTTCCGAATCCATGCAGGTAACCACCCCCAATCCCGAATACTGGTAGAGAAGATTTCCCGCAATGACCGGCGAACTTCTCGATCCGGGGTAACTCTCCGTAAATTCGGGAGCATATGGGACTTTCCAGAGAAGCTTTCCTTCATTGGACAACGCATAAACATACCCCATGTTTTCCTCTGTCCCCGAAAGATAAATCTTGCTGTTGGCCACGACGGGCGAAGAAAAACCAGCCCCCAACTGATCATAACTCCAGAGAATCTGCGGGCCTTCTGCCGGCCAGCTTCGCAGCAGCCCCTTATCATCATAATTTCCGTTCCCGTGAGGCCCCCGCCAGAGCGTGGGTGCCTGTGCAAAAAGAAATCCACTTGCAGCCAAAAAAATGACAGTAACAAACGCTTTAATATTCATATTCTTTCAAATTATAAAACTTTTGAATTAAAGAGTTACTTTCCGAACATCGATTTGTGCCGAAAAATAATTTAAAATTCTTTAACTCAGAGGAAATTAACAGCATGTTAACAAAACAAAACCTGCTGAAATAAACAGGAAATACCCGCATGATCTGACAGGCCATGCAGAATTCATGGAATTAATCTGAAAAATTACAACCGGAAAGTGACTTCCGCCAGGGAGCGGTCACCTCGTTGCCGCAACCGGAACCTCCGGGAAGCGTAAGGTTGTTGATTCCAGGATGCAAGACAACCCCTGAATATCATCCGGAACTTTCTTCGTCGGCCAATTTATCCATCTCCCCACCCATTTTCTGCTGATTGAGGATTTCGACAATTTCCACAGGATTGAGCCGTTTCACATTGGTGATGACCATGTCGTCCTTCAGAAAATTGCCATATTGATTGCATTCATCAATGACTCCCCGAAAAATATCTTTCAGCAACGCTTTCAAAGGCAAAATTACCACCGCCGTGGTATAATCAAGCTTTGTCGTAAATTCCTCTATCTCACCTTCATTTCTGTCAAGCACATATTTTAACTCGTCATAAAGCAGTTTTTTTTGCATCGCAGTGAGTTCCTTCCCCCCCTGGCTCAGAAAAACCACGAAATAGCGCAACTTCTGACCCTTTCCTCCCAATCCGGTCGAAATAAAAACCTGCTGTTCGTCGAGCAGGGAACTCTGCAACAACATCCTGCTCTCCTGAAGCGCCAGAACCGACCATTCCCGCATTCCCTCATCGGGATTCTTAAAATACTTCTCGATGGTCCTGAAAGATTCCACTTCAACCGAAGAAGCCAGTGCTACCAAGATTTTTCTTTTCAGTTCAGCTGGCTGAGACGGATCAAACAATAATTCCTTCTGTTCAATCATTAGACCGACATCTTTCCCTTTGCGGAATTTCCCGGCAAATTCAAAATACTCTATCTGGAGCTGAACATCGATCTGTTCCTCCAGAATGTTAAAATTCTCAGGTATATTTTCCAGCGCTTCCTGAATTCTTTTGTATAGGAACTCTTCGTCCATCCGATGCTTTTGAGTTGGAACACAAAAATAGCACCTTCCGTCAATTTACAATTAAAAAAAGCCTGTTATCTTTGACACACTTAACATCCGGGTTCTGCAGGTCGGAACCTTTCGTGGGCCCTGGCAGCGGTGCCCCAACAATTCCTGAGACCTATGAAAAGAATCGTCCTCCTTCTCCTGGCGGCTCTTCTGGCAGCCTGCCAAACCCCAGACACGAAGATATCCTCTCCCGGAGGGGGGAAAGTCGTTGTTTACCAGGTTTTCACCCGCCTCTTCGGAAATACCCACACCACCTACAAGCCGTGGGGCACCCCGGAGGAGAATGGCGTGGGCAAAATGAACGATTTTACCGACAAGGCCTTGCAGGAGATCAGGGCGTTAGGGGTGACCCATATCTGGTATACGGGAATACCACATCATGCCACGGTAACCGATTACTCCTCCTTTGGCATCACCCCCGACGATCCCGACGTGGTCAAGGGGCGTGCCGGCTCGCCCTATGCGGTAAAAGATTACTACAGTGTCGATCCCGACCTGGCGGTTGATCCGGCACGAAGGCTGGAGGAGTTCCGCAGCCTTGTGGAGAGGAGCCACCGTGCGGGGATGAAGGTGATCATCGACATAGTCCCCAACCATGTGGCGCGCCGCTATGAGAGCATCGCCAAACCCGCGGGAGTGGCCGGGTTCGGGGAAAATGACGACACCACGGTGGAATATGCCCGTGACAACGACTTTTACTATATTCCGGGGAAGCCTTTCGAGGTTCCGGAACCACAGAACGGATACCAACCCCTGGGAGGGGAAGCCCATCCGTTGGCCGACGGCTATTTTGGGGAAACCCCCGCCAAATGGACCGGCAACGGCTCCCGTGAACCCCAGCCTTCCCACTGGGACTGGTATGAAACGGTAAAAATCAACTTCGGGGTGCGCCCCGACGGGAGCAAGGATTTTGACCTTCTGCCCGAAGGGTACGACCAGAAGCCCGTGGAAGCCCATTTTGCCTACTGGCAGGACAAGGATGTGCCGGCATCATGGGTGAAATTCCGCGATATCGCCCTCTTCTGGCTCGACCAGGGGGTCGACGGCTTCCGCTTCGACATGGCCGAAATGGTGCCCGTGGAATTCTGGAGCTTCATGAACTCCTCCATCAAACATAAAAATCCGGAGGCCTTCCTGCTTGCCGAGGTCTACAATCCTACGCTTTACCGCGATTATATTCACAAAGGTAAGATGGACTATCTCTATGACAAAGTGGAGTTGTACGACACGCTGAAGCACATCATACAGGGGCATGGATCGACCGACCACCTGGCGGCTGTCCAGGCCGGACTGGCCGATATAGAACACCACATGCTGCACTTCCTGGAGAACCACGACGAGCAGCGCATCGCCAGTCCGGGATTTGCCGGCGATCCCCGCAAGGCCCTGCCGGCAATGGTCCTTTCGGCTACCATCAGCACCTCCCCTACGATGATCTATTTCGGCCAGGAGGTAGGAGAACCGGGGGCTGAGGAACCAGGGTTCGGAGATCCGTCGCGCACCTCCATCTTCGACTACATTGGGGTACCCCACCATCAGCGATGGATGAACGGCGGCGCATTCGACGGCGGGGCGCTTCTTCCTGAAGAGGCCGCCTTGCGTGAATATTATAAGAAACTGCTGAACTTCACCCTCGCCAGTCCTGCCCTTTTGGGCGAATACCGCGAAATACACACCTTTAACAGGGAGCGCACCCCCAGCTACGGAGATAAGCTCTTCAGCTTCGTCAGATGGGCAGAGGGAGAAAAACTGATCATCGTCTGCAATTTCGACGCCACAGCCGGGCAGAGTGTAGAGCTGCAGCTTCCGCAGGAGATCACCAACGCCTGGGGAGTGAAAGAAAGGACCCTGACGATGAAAGATCAGTTGTCGGAAGAAACAGTGCCACTGAAAGTAACAGGGACGGGGGCCTCCTTGCAACTCACCCTTCAGCCCCTGCAATCCCTTATTCTCAGGATGGACGATAAGTAATGGAGGCAGTCCCACACGAGCGGCAAACTCCGGGGGAAACCGGTGTTCACCACCGCCTCTGCACTGGCCTTCCTGGTCTTCATCCTGGTATATTTCCCCTGTATCGGCGTGGTGGCCACCATCGGCAAAGAGTCAGGCCACTGGAAATGGAGCCTTATTTCCGTTGTCTATACCACCCTGTTAGCCTGGGTGCTCGCTTTCGTCACCTACCAGGGCATTAACCTCTTTTTGTAGTAACTATGCGGAACGGGAATGGCACTTCGAGCCCCAATGGAAAAGCATCGTTTCCCTGGCCGAATCCATACCCAATCAGGGAATCTTTTGTACACCACCGGAATACCCAAACCACCTACAAGCCGTGGGGCACCCCGGAGGAGAATGGCGTGGGCAAAATGAACGATTTTACCGACGCAGAAAACTGTTTTTATTCATTTTATTATTCCGGTGAAAATGTAAGTTTGCAAGCCAATTTAAATTCTGCAAAGTGAATAAAATAGTATTAACCATTGCCGTGGCGGGGATATTGATCTCGTGCGGCAAAAAACAACCCGTAACCGAGGTGATGAACCCGTTTTTTGAAAAGTATGACACCCCCTATGAGGTGCCGCCATTCGACAAGATCCTGAATGCCCATTATCTTCCGGCCTTCACGGAAGGAATGACGCAGCACGCTGCGGAAATCGAGGCCATTGCCGGCAACGCCGAAGCGCCTACCTTTGCCAACACCATCGAAGCCCTCGACCGGAGCGGTGACCTGCTGAGCAGGGTTTCCATTGTTTTCTTCAACGTGAAGGAAGCCCACACCAACGATTCCCTCAATGCCATCGCCGAGGAAGTGGCTCCGAAGCTCTCGCAACACCATGATGCCATTCTCCTGAATGAAACTCTTTTTGCACGGGTGAAGGCCGTTTACGAGAACCGTGACAGCCTGACCCTCACTCCGGAACAGATGCGTCTGGTCACTGAGACCTACAAAGGTTTCGTCAGGGGGGGCGCCAACCTTCCAGCCGAAAAGAAGGAAGAACTGAAGAAGATCAACGAGCAGTTGGCGCTTCTTGACCTGAAATTTGACAAGAACCTGCTGGCTGAGACCAACGGCTTCAAGCTGGTTCTGGAAGATAAGGCCGACCTGGCCGGACTTCCGGAGAATGTAGTGGCAGGAGCTGCCGAGGAGGCCAAAGCCGCCGGCATGGAAGGCAAATGGGTCTTTACCCTGCAGAAGCCAAGCTGGATTCCCTTCCTCACCTATTCCGACAAAAGAGAACTCCGCGAGAAGCTCTACAAGGCGATGTACAACCGCGCCAACAACGACAACGAAAACGACAACAAGGAGGTGATTCGCCAGTACCTGAAGCTGAGGCTACAGAAGGCCAACCTGATGGGTTATCCCAACTGGGCATCCTTCGTGGTCGACGACAACATGGCCAAAACACCTGAAAATGTGTATAACCTGCTTACCCAGGTGTGGACCCCGGCCATCGCCCGAGCCAAAGAGGAAGCCGCCGACATCCAGGCGATGATCGACCGCGAAGGAGGCAACTTCAAACTGGAGAGTTGGGACTGGTGGTATTATGCCGAGAAGGTGCGGAAGGAGAAGTTCAACCTTGATGAAGAGCAACTGCGTCCCTATTTCGAGTTGAACAATGTCCGCGACGGGGTTTTTGGCGTGGCCAACAAGCTTTATGGACTCACCTTCACCAAAATGGAGAACATGCCCCTCTTTCACCCCGAATGCGAGGTGTATGAGGTGAAAGACGGCGACGGCTCCTTCATCGGGGTACTCTACATGGATTATTTTCCGCGGGCATCGAAGAAGGGAGGCGCCTGGATGACCAACTACCGCGAGCAGTACACCTCTCCCGACGGAGTCAACGTGCGGCCGGTGGTCTCCATCACCTGCAACTTCTCCAAGCCGGTAGGCGACAAGCCTTCCCTGCTAAGCTATGACGAGGTGGAAACCCTTTTCCATGAATTCGGGCACGGACTGCATGGACTGCTGTCGCAGTGCACCTACAAGAGCCTGGCAGGGACCAACGTTCCCCGCGATTTCGTGGAACTCCCCTCCCAGATCATGGAGCACTGGGTCGACCAGCCTGAAGTGCTGAAAATGTACGCCCGCCACTACCAGACCGGCGAGGTAATCCCACAGGAATTGATCGACAAGCTGGATAAGGCCGGCAAATTCAACCAGGGTTTCGCCACCTCGGAATTTATCGCCGCCGCCCTGTTGGACATGGATTACCACACGCTGACCAATGCCGACAACATCGATGTCAACGCCTTTGAACTGAAAGCCATGGAAAAAATAGGGCTGATCAGCCAGATCATCCCCCGCTACCGGTCGACCTATTTCGCCCATATCTTTTCATGGGGCTATTCGAGCGGTTACTATGCCTACACCTGGTCGGAAGTACTCGACGCCGACGCCTTTGAAGCCTTCAAAGAGGCCGGCAACATCTTTGATCCTGCCGTAGCCAAAGCCTTCCGAAGCAACATTCTGGAAAAGGGCGGCACCGAAGATCCGATGAAACTCTACCTGCAGTTCCGCGGTAAGGAGCCCAACATCCAGCCTCTGCTGAAAAACCGGGGACTAAATTAAACATAACTTTTCCACGAAATACAAGTAAAACGTCCAAGTCGTTTTTTGCAGGCTTATCTATTTATTATAACGTCAACCTTAATTGAGTTGTAAGAAATAGATTTTGTCTGTCGATAGGCGGTCGGTGTTGCAGTTTAACCTACTGCCAACGGTTATTTGTACTATTCAATTTATATTGCACCTCGTTTTTATTCTTTTATCACTTTTTGATTCAATTTCTGGTTATGGGTTTCAAGCTTTAATAAGTAAATCCCGTTTTTCAGTCCCGATAAATCAATATGGTTTTCCTTCACGTGATCCGTGCAAAAGAGTTGTTTGCCCTTTATATCGTACACTTCAACTTTGATGATGGGATCATTAACCTGCAGGTCAAACCATACCATCCCCTTTGTAGGGTTAGGATAAACAATGATATGGTCATTTTTAGTCAGATCGCCCACTGGTGTGAGGTCGGGCATCCACACGACAGCAAAGGCTTTGTAGGTTATCGTGTTATCGCCTACAGTGGCAGTTCCCGCATTGATGTAATACGCAGGGCTGTCGGCGGCAGTCGCCCACACAGTACCCACGCCGGCCATATTGCTTTTGGTCGTGGTATAGCCCGGCTTGTCGTGATAATTGCGTCCATAAATTGGTTGTACCCTCACAGTTCCGTCCACATTGATGCATACAGGATTGTTAACCCCGGCGAAACTGCTTAAAGCAGCCGTGAAAACCTCACTGCCGGCCGGAGTGGAATCCAGCGTTTTCATAAAGCGGTTGGTGATAACACCGCTGAAAAAGGGCTGCAAAAGTTCCAGCGCTTTATACAGGTTGTCATTCCCATGCCCCGCCGCAATGAGTTTATCAATAAGCTTGGCCGCCTCGTTGGTCAAAACAATCGTCGTACCCGCGCCGACATACCACAACTTGAGCGATATGCCCTCCGAATCCCGCGCGCCCGTTTCGGTGACGGCGCTGCCCTTGATAACCGCCGTAATCGTCGCGTCTCCGGTCAGGGCGGTTGTCGCCGCGCCCGTGAGCGTGATCACGATGTTGTTGCCCGTGCCTTTGGCGGCGGTGTAGTTAAGCCCCGCGGGAAGCCCGGTCAGCGTCACGTCGGAGGCCGACACGCCCGCCTTGACCGTGCCGGTGGTCACGTTGATGTCCCACGTCTTATCCCGCGCGGAGGGGGTCTTGTTGTCTATCTGCAGGATTGCCGTATCGTCCGTGGCCGTCCCCGCGACGGTGATAGCGTCTGCGGACATCCACCCAATGGCTTTATAAAAATAAGTTACTCCTCCACTGACCAGTGTTCCGGCGTCAACGTAATCACTTTCGCTGTCGGCCGAGGTGAAAAGCACAGTTCCAACTCCCGCGATATTCCCTGTGGTTGTGGAAAAACCCGCATCCCCATAATAATCGCGTCCGTGAATCAGTGCAACGATAAGGTCTCCATCCGCGCCGATACCGATAGGATTATTATATATGGAGGAAAAAATGCTCAGTTCGGCGGTCTTGGCTTCGCAGTCGGCGGGGGCGGCGGCAAGCGCGGCCATATAATCGGCGGGGATTGCACCGCCCGAAGTTCCTTGAAGTCCGACTAAAGTCGCATACAAGCTCATCTTCCCATACCCCGCCGCTATCAGCTCGTCAATCAACTTGCCTTCTTCCTCGTTGGAGAGGACAAAGGTTGTGGCTGTATTGGTAGTAGTTTCGTTCCCCGGAACGGGCAAAGCATTCACCTTGCCAATCAGGAAGATGAATAATGCTAAAATTACAAAAATTTGTTTTTTCATGATTTTCACTTTATAGCTGTTCTTTCATCAATTTTCAAAATGAGGCACAACGATTGGCGGTATGAAAAGTTGCCGGTTGCGGACGACTCCCTATCAAGTTACACAAAAGAAAAAGCAGGCTACAACCCTTGAATAACCTACTGTCCCGGCAATTTTTTATACCGCGTGTTCTATAAGATGGGGCAATGGCGCTCCGGCCAGGTTCAATTCCGCAGCGCTGGTGATGTCAGGTTTCTTCAAAGAACGGATAAGCATTCTATTCCAAAAAAACGAATGTTGTTCTGATTTTATAAAATTTCGCGTTTAGGGCTAATACTTATACATACGGAAAAACCGTTCAATCTATTCAAATACCAGCAGTATTGTATGTTCAACACTTGATTTTATCTCTCCTTCTTTAGTGCAATAAATTTAAAGAAAAAAAGGTAGTTTTTAATCGTTTTCGCAGTTTTATTTTTAAGTTTTTTGCTTCATCCCGCATTAGCTCTTTTTTTGTAAGTTATGTTTTCCTTTGCGTCCCAAAGGGACAGCTTGGCGTTCAAAGGTTCAATGGCACTGGTTCAAAAGTTCAACAATGGTTCAATGGCACTACGTGCCGTTCAAAAGTTCAACAATGGTTCAAAGGCTTCGCCGTTCAAAGGTTCAACTTGTTAATTCAGCTTCGCTGCATTTTCTGTCGTCGCTCGGCATAGCTCAAGCAAGCTTGGCTCTACACTCACTCCTAAGAAAA
>ENA-UOUL01001676-UOUL01001676.1-bioreactor-metagenome-genome-assembly--contig:-NODE-1676-length-29449-cov-8.596929_pt1 | contig 29449 bp, 28 predicted proteins | sample MGYA00249838_ERZ747220 | MGnify/ENA primary metagenome ERZ747220 (study PRJEB28778, sample SAMN05720191) | bioreactor metagenome | isolation source: Anaerobic biogas reactor | place: USA:Washington...
TCGCGGTCCGGGTCGGTGTCCGTGTCGCTCTGACCTGGAATAAGTTACGCGAGGATGAACCGGAACACCAAATCGCCTGGTCATCGCCCATCTCGGTGCGGAAACACGCAGGTCGGCGAATCACGATCCGTCGTGATCGGCTCGACGCCTTCCGGTGACCCGCAGCACACGACGTCCGGTCACGAGTCCGTTCCGACGCGTTCGATGTCGCCTCCGAGTTCCTTGATGATCTCGACGAACCTCGGATACCCGCGGTCGATGTGGTAGACGTCGTGCACCTCGGTCACCCCGTCCGCACACAGCCCCGCCAGCACCAGACCTGCGCCGGCCCGGATGTCCGAGGCCCACACGGGAGCACTCGACAGTTCCTCGACGCCGCGGATGACGGCGTGGTGGCCGTCGGTCCGGGCATCGGCACCCAGCCGGATCATCTCCTCGACGAAGCGGAATCGCGCCTCGAAGACGTTCTCGGTGATCATCGATGTGCCGTCGGCTATCGCCGCCAGCCCGATCGCCATCGGCTGCAGGTCGGTGGGGAATCCCGGATACGGCAGTGTCGCGACGTTGACCGCGCGGGGACGATCGTGTTGCACCACGTGGAACCCGTCGGGCTGGGGGGTGACCTCTGCGCCGGCGATCCGCAGTTTCTCGAGTACCAGAGCCAGATGCTTCGGATTCACACCGTGGACCGACAGGTCGCCCCGCGTCATGACCGCGGCGATCGCCCACGTCGCCGCGACGATCCGGTCGCCGATGCAACGGTGTTCGGTGGGCTGCAGTGCCGGGACGCCGACGATGTGGAGGGTGGTGCTGCCGGCCCCGGAGATGCGAGCGCCCATCTGCACCAGCATCGTGCACAGGTCGACGATCTCCGGCTCACGGGCCGCGTTGTCGATCGTGGTCTCGCCCTTGGCGAGCACCGCCGCCATGAGGATGTTCTCCGTGGCGCCCACCGACGGGAAGGCAAGCCGAATCGTCGCTCCGTGCAGGTCGTCGGCTTCGGCGACGACGCAGCCGTGTTCGATCGTGCTGTGTGCGCCGAGCAGTCGCAGGCCCGTCTGATGCATGTCGAGGGGACGCGATCCGATCGCGTCGCCGCCCGGCAACGCGACGACCGCCTTTCTGCATCGCGCGACGAGCGGTCCCAGGACGCACACGGATGCCCGGAACTGACGGACTGCCGCGAAATCCGCGTGGTACTCGGGCAACGCCGGCGTCGTGATCCGGACGACGTCGCCGTCGAGCTCGACATGACAGCCGAGTCCGCGCAGGACATCGGCCATCAACGGCACGTCGAGGATGTCCGGACAGTTGGTGATGGTGCTGGTGCCCTCGGCGAGCAGCGCGGCCGCCATCAGCTTGAGCACACTGTTCTTGGCACCGCCGACGAGCACGTCACCGACCAGTCGGTTCCCACCCGTGACAAGAAAGCGTTCACTCACAACGACACAGCGTAACCACGTCACTTCCGACCGGTGAGAGCCGGTACCGTGACGGCCATGGCTGTGCACCTCACACGGATCTACACACGTACGGGCGACGACGGTACGACCGGGCTGAGCGACTTCTCCCGGGTGTCCAAGAATGACGCGCGTCTGGTCGCCTACGCGGACTGCGACGAGACGAATGCGGCGCTGGGTGTCGCGCTGGCGCTGGGCGATGTCCCGGAACGGCTGGTTCCTGTTCTGACACAGATCCAGAACGATCTCTTCGACGCAGGTGCGGATCTGTCCACCCCGATCGCCGAGAATCCGAAGTACCCGCCCCTGCGCATCACGCAGGAGTACATCGACCGTCTCGAACGCTGGTGCGACGAGTTCAACGAGGAGCTGGAACCGCTCAACTCGTTCATTCTTCCCGGAGGAACTCCCGCCGGCGCACTGCTGCACACCGCTCGCACTGTGGCGCGGCGCGCCGAACGGTCGGCGTGGGCGGCGGTGGATGCGGCACCGGAGACGACGAACGTGTTGCCGGCCAAGTATCTCAACCGGCTGTCCGATCTGTTGTTCATCCTCGGCCGGATCGCGAATCCGGACGGTGACGTGCTGTGGAAACCGGGCGCCGGGGCCTGAACCCCGCCCGACGGGCCGCCGGAGTCGAACTGTCCGGCGGTCTCAGGACATCCGGCGCCGCTGCGACCGACCCGACGGTCGCGACTCGAGCCACGACAGGAACGCGGTGAGCGCGCCTCCGTCGAGTGCCATCTCGTAGTGATCGTCCTGATCGACGATGTCGAGGATGACGATGTCGTCGGTCATGATGTCGTATTCGTTGCCCGAGGGACCCCGACGCGCCCGGATCTCGGTGCCCTGGCGGCTCATCCGCGAATCCGGTCCCGGCCTCAGGCTGGACAGCTTGTAGAACACGAGCGTGTCGTCGCCGTAGCGGATGATGCCGTGTCGCCACCCGATGCCGTCGTTCTGCGGCATCACGCGCAGGATCGCGGCGGTGCCCCCGCCGCGGAGTTTCGTCACCCGATACAGCAGAGCCGCGACGGAGGCCGCGAGCAGCGCCACCAGAACGATGAGAACGATCATCCCTACTGACACTGCTCGTCGGCTCCGTCGCGGCTTCCCTGTTCTTGCTCTCAGGCCCGCTCGACAGCCCGCAGACGGCCCCGAGCCACAGCGAGCTCGGCTTCGTCCTGGCTCTCCGCCAGGACCGCCTTGGCGGCCTCGACGTCGATGTCGTCGACCAGATCCGCCGATTCGGCGAGGACGGTCACGCCGGTCGCGGTCACGGAGAGGAATCCCCCGTGCACCGCGAGGACGATGCGCTCGCCCTCCACGGTCTTCACGGACACGACGCCACCCTCGACGAGCTGGCCGAGGACCGGCTCGTGACCGGCCATGACGCCGATCTCACCCTCGGTGGTCTGAGCGGTGACCAGCGTCGCCGTACCCGACCAGAGGCGTTCTTCGACGGCGACGATGTCCACGGTGATCTCAGCCATCGGGGCCTACTTCCCGGCGATCTTCTTGGCAGCGGCCTCGACGTCGTCGAGTCCACCGCAGCTGTTGAACGCCTGCTCCGGCAGGTGGTCGAACTCGCCCTTGCACACGCGGTCGAAGGCCTCGATCGTGTCGCGCAGCGGCACGACCGAACCGGGCTGACCGGTGAACTTCTCGGCGACGATGAAGTTCTGACCGAGGAACTTCTGCAGACGACGGGCACGAGCGACCGTGACCTTGTCTTCCTCGGAGAGCTCGTCCATACCGAGGATGGCGATGATGTCCTGCAGTTCCTTGTACTTCTGCAGGATGCGCTTGACCTCGTTGGCGACGCGGAAGTGGTCCGCGCCGACGATGCCCGGCTCCAGGATGCGCGAGGTCGACGTCAGCGGATCGACAGCGGGGTAGATACCCATCTGCGAGATCGGACGCGAGAGCTCGGTGGTCGCATCGAGGTGCGCGAACGTGGTGGCCGGCGCCGGGTCGGTGTAGTCGTCGGCGGGCACGTAGATGGCCTGCAGCGAGGTGATCGAGCGGCCACGGGTCGAGGTGATGCGCTCCTGCAGCTCACCCATCTCGTCCGCCAGCGTCGGCTGGTAACCCACGGCCGAGGGCATACGACCGAGCAGGGTCGAGACCTCGGAACCGGCCTGGGTGAAACGGAAGATGTTGTCGATGAACAGCAGAACGTCCTGTCCCTGGACGTCGCGGAAGTACTCCGCCATCGTCAGCGCGGACAGGGCGACGCGCATACGCGTTCCCGGCGGCTCGTCCATCTGGCCGAACACGAGGGCCGTGTCCTGGAGAACGCCCATCTCCTCCATCTCGAGGTGGAGGTCGGTGCCCTCACGGGTGCGCTCGCCGACGCCGGCGAACACCGAGGTGCCGGAGAACTCACGCGCGATACGGGTGATCATCTCCTGGATCAGAACGGTCTTGCCGACACCGGCACCACCGAACAGACCGATCTTGCCGCCCTTGACGTACGGGGTCAGCAGGTCGATGACCTTGATGCCGGTCTCGAGGATCTCGGTCTTGCCCTCGAGCTGGTCGAAGGCCGGGGGCTTGCGGTGGATGCCCCACTGCTCGCCGTCGCGGCCGGTACCCGGCGCGTCGAGGCAGTCACCGAGGGCGTTGAACACGTGGCCCTTGACGACGTCACCGACGGGAACGGAGATCGGACGACCGGAGTCGACGACGGAGGTGCCGCGCACCAGGCCGTCGGTCGGCTGCATCGAGATGGTGCGGACCAGGTTGTCACCCAGGTGCTGCGCAACCTCGAGGGTCAGGGTCTTCGCCACGGACGGCAGAGTGACCTCTGCGTGCAGGGCGTTGAACAGCTCGGGCACGGCGCCACGCGGGAACTCCACGTCGACGACGGCGCCGATGACGCGGACGACGCGCCCGGCAAGGGCCGACGCCGCACCGGCGTTGTTGTCGGTTACTGCTGCGGTCATTGTGGTTCAGTCACTTCCTGCACTCGAGGCGAGCGCACCGGCACCGCCGACGATCTCGCTGATTTCCTGGGTGATCTGGGCCTGGCGGGCCTGGTTCGCCTGACGGCTGAGGGTGTTCACCAGTTCCGTGGCGTTGTCCGTCGCGGCCTTCATCGCGGTGCGGCGGGCAGCCGACTCCGAGGCCGCAGCCTCCAGCAGCGACGCGAAGATACGCGTGCCGATGTACTTCGGCAGGAGGGCGGCGAGCAGAGTCGCCGCTTCCGGCTCGAAGTTGTAGTCGGGTTTGGGGCCACCGGAGCTGTGGTGGCCGTCGCTGAGCATGTCCTCACCGAGTTCGATCTCGTCCTCGGTGACGCTGACCTCGAGGGGCGCCATGCGGCGCACTTCGGGGACCTGGCTCAGCATCGACACGAACCGGGTGTAGACGATGTGCAGTTCGTCGACGCCCTCGACGGTGCCTTCCCCGTTGGGTGCGGCGACCTCCGTGCCGGAACCGGCCATGAACAGCTCCACCAGGTGCCGGCTGGCCTTCGCAGCGTCTGCGTAGCGCGGCTCCTGCGAGAAGCCGGTCCACGCACCCGAGACGTTGCGATCGCGGAAGGTGTAGTACGCGAGGCCCTTACCACCGAGGACGTAGAGCACAGGCTCCTTGCCCTCGCTGATGAGCAGCTGACGCAGCTCCTCCGCCTCCTTGAGGACGTTGGAGTTGTAGCCACCGCACATACCGCGGTCGCTGGTGACCACCAGGACGGCGGCGCGCTTCGGGCTCTCGCGCTCGTTGAGCAGGGGGTGATCCAACGACGCCGACGCGCTGGCCAGCTCCGAGAGGACGTTGGTGATCTCCTCGGCGTAAGGCTTGGACGCTGCCACTCGGGCCTGGGCCTTCGTGATCCGCGACGTCGCGATCAGTTCCTGCGCCTTGGTGATCTTCTTGGTCGAGTTGACCGACTTGATTCGCGAGCGCAGTTCACGCAAGTTCGCCATTCGTCGATCACACTCCCTTCACTGGACGCTGGGTCATGGTCTCCACGCTCACTTACGAACGGTGGTGCGCTTGACGGAGACCTGCTCCTGCTCGACCTCGTCGGCGCCCAGCGCCTCGGCCTCGGCCTCGTTGACGACGCGGCTGCCGTCGGAGGCGATGAAGCCCTCCTTGAACTTGGCGGTCGCGGACGTCAGCGCCTCGATCGACTCGTCGCTCAGCGCGGTGCCACCGGCGATCTGCTCGTAGACACCCGAAGCGTTGCGGTGGAGATCCTCGAGGAGCTCCGCCTCGAAGCGACGCACGTCGCCGACGGGCACGGAGTCGTACACACCCTCACCCGCGAGGAAGATCGACACGATCTGGTCCTCGACGGCGACCGGGGAGTACTGGTCCTGCTTGAGAAGCTCGACGAGACGCTGACCGCGCTCGAGCTGTGCCTTCGATGCGGCGTCCAGATCGGAGGCGAAGGCGGCGAAGCCTTCGAGCTCACGGAACTGGGCCAGTTCCAGACGCAGCGAACCGGAGACCTTCTTCATGCCCTTGGTCTGCGCGGCGCCACCGACACGGGAGACGGAGATACCGACGTTGATCGCGGGGCGGACGCCCTTGTTGAACAGGTCGGACTCGAGGAAGACCTGACCGTCGGTGATCGAGATGACGTTGGTCGGGATGTACGCCGAGACGTCGTTGGCCTTGGTCTCGATGATCGGCAGTGCGGTCATCGAGCCGCCACCGAGCTCGTCGGACAGCTTCGCCGAACGCTCGAGCAGACGCGAGTGCAGGTAGAAGACGTCACCGGGGTAGGCCTCGCGGCCCGGCGGGCGACGCAGCAGCAGCGAGATGGCGCGGTACGCCTCGGCCTGCTTGGTGAGGTCGTCGAACACGACGAGGACGTGCTTGCCCTGGTACATCCAGTGCTGGCCGAGAGCCGAACCGGTGTAGGGGGCGAGCCACTTGAAGCCGGCCGAATCGGAGGCCGGAGCCGCGACGATGGTGGTGTACTCCATCGCGCCGTTCTCCTCGAGGGCCTGCTTGACGCCCGCGATGGTCGAGCCCTTCTGGCCGATGGCGACGTAGATGCAGCGGACCTGCTTCTTGGGGTCGCCGGACTCCCAGTTGGCCTTCTGGTTGAGGATCGCATCGATGCAGACCGCGGTCTTGCCGGTCTTGCGGTCACCGATGACGAGCTGACGCTGTCCGCGGCCGATCGGGGTCATCGCGTCGATGGCCTTGATGCCGGTCTGCAGCGGCTCCTCGACGGGCTGGCGCTCCAGCACCGTCGCGGCCTGCAGTTCGAGGGCGCGGTTCTCGTCGGCCTCGATGTCGCCGAGTCCGTCGATCGGCTGACCGAGCGGGTTCACGACGCGGCCGAGGAAGTTGTCGGACACCGGCACCGACAGCACGTCGCCGGTCCGCTTGACTTCCTGCCCTTCCGCGATCTCCTGGAAGTCACCCAGGATCACGGCACCGATCTCGGTGGCTTCGAGGTTGAGGGCCACGCCCAGCACGCCGCCGGGGAACTCCAGCAGCTCGTTGGCCATCGCCGACGGCAGACCGCTGATGTGCGCGATGCCGTCACTGGTGTCGACGACCACGCCGACCTCCTCGCGGGAGGCCTCCGGGGAGTAGCTCGCGGTGTAATTGTCAATCGCGCTACGGATCTCGTCGGAGGAGATCGTCAGCTCCGCCATGTTCTTCCTGCTCTCGGTATCTGGTCTTCGAAAAGATCTGTGTGTGTGTTCGGTAGTGGACTACGTCAGGCTCTTGCGCACTGCCGCGAGTCGACCCGCCGCACTGCCGTCGATGACCTCGTCGCCCACCCGGACGACCAATCCACTGAGAAGCTCGGGATCGACCTCGACGTGCACCGTGACAGGCTTCCCGTAGACGCGGGTCAGCGTCGCGGCGAGCCGCTCCGACTGTTCCGTGCCGAGGGGTGCCGCACTGCGCACGTGCGCGACCGCGCGATCCCGCTGTGTCGCGGCGAGCGCCGACAACTCGTCGAACGCGTCGGCCGGCGACTGCTGAAGACGTCCCACCGCGTGAACGGCGAGGGCCTCGGTGATCGCGGTCGACTTGCCGTAGAGCAGTCGGGAGAGAAGGTCACGCTTGGCCTGTGCCGGCGTGTTCCGATCGGACAGCGCCTGCTCGAGTTCGCCGTTTCCGGCGACGATCCGACCCAGGCGGAAGAGCTCGTCCTCGACGGTGTCGAGCTGGTCCTGGTCGGCCGCCGCGCTCAGCAACGCCTCACGACCGAGCTGCACGAGAGAGTTGGTCAGGTCGGATTGCGCCGACCAGTCCTGCCCCGCCGCGGCTTTCACGGTCGCGAGGGTCGCGGCCGAAACCTGGCCCCCGAAGACCTGCTCGGCCAGCGCCTCGCGAGCTGCCGCGTCGGTGGAGGCGTCGGCCAGCGCACCGCGGAGGGTGCGCTGACCGTCGAGAACCTCGACCACCGAGAACAGTTCGGAGCCGGCCTGAGCCGCAGCGGCAGTCGCGGCACCCGAGCCCAGGGCGGACTGCAGTGCGGAACGCGCATGAGCGAGTGCCTCACGGCTTGCTGCGTACATTGTGCTCACTTTCCGGATGCAGAGTCAGCGCTGAGGGAATCGAGTTCGTTGAGGAACCGATCGATCGAGCCGGCACGCTTGACGTCGTCGGAGAGGGCCTCCCCGATGATCTTCTCGGCCAGGTCGACCGAGCTGCGGCCGAGATCGCTCCGGAGTTCGGCCACGATCTGCTGGCGCTGGGCCTGCAGCTGGCCGTGACCGGCGGCGACGATACGGTCGCTCTCCTCCTGTGCCTGGGCCTTCATGTCGGCGATGATCTGCTGGCCCTGGGCGCGCGCCTCCTCACGGATCTGCGCGGCCTCGGTACGTGCCTCGGCGAGCTGCGCGCGGTACTGCTCGAGTGCCGCCTTCGCCTCCGCCTGGGCGTCCTCCGCCTTCTTAAGGCCGCCTTCGATCAGCTCCGAACGCTCGTCGAGCACCTTCTGGAACATCGGAAGCACGAACTTCCAGAAGACGAATCCGACGATGATCAGGGCGACGAGCGACCAGACGATGTCGTATGTCGCGGGGAGGAGGGGATTGGGAGTCTCCCCTTCCTCTGCCGCGAGGATCAGGATGCTGTCAGCCATGGTCGTCGTCGAATCAGAAGATGAAGCCGGCGACGATACCGATCAGCGCCAGGGCCTCGGTGAACGCGATACCGAGGAACATGGTGGTGCGCAGCTGTCCGGCCATCTCGGGCTGACGGGCCATACCCTCGATCGCCTTGCCAACGACGATGCCGATGCCGATGCCGGGACCGATGGCGGCGAGGCCGTAGCCGACCGCGCCGAGACCCTCGAAGGTGGTCGTTTCCTGTGCGAGGACATCGACTGCCTGAAGCGCAACGCTCATTGGTGTTCCATTCCCTTTCTGGTGGCTCGGCCCCGGGGGTCGGGCACCGAGTCAGTCTGTGTGTTTCTGTCGGTCGTGCAGTTCGGCGAGCTAATGCTCTTCGGCGTGCAGCGCCAGATCGATGTACACCGCGGTCAGCAGCGCGAAGATGTAGGCCTGCAGGACGATCACCAGCAGCTCGAAGAAGGTGAACGCGATTCCGCCGAGCAGCGAACCGATTCCGAACACCTTCATGAATCCGTCGGAGCTGAAGAAGAAGAACTGCGTGGCGCTGAAGAACAGCACCAGCATGATGTGGCCGGCGAGCATGTTGGCCATGAGACGGATGGTGAGGGTGAACGGCCGCAGGAGGAAGGTCGAGACGAACTCGATCGGGATCACCAGCACGTGGAGTGCGGGCGGCAGGTTCGGGATGACGATGCTGCTCTTGACGTACCGGAAGAAGCCGTACTTCTTGATGCCCACGTAGTTGAAGACGATGTAGGCGAGCGCGGCGAGCACGATCGGCATACCGATCCGGGCGTTCGACGAGATGTTGAGGAACGGGATGATCGATGTGAGGTTCAACCCGACGACGAGGAAGAAGATCGTCGTGATCACCGGCAGGAATCGGCGTCCCTGTTCCTTGCCCAGGATGTCCTCGGCGATGTGGATCCGCACGAAGTCCAGGGCGATCTCGGCGACGTTCTGCACGCCGCGGGGAACGATCTTCGGGCTGCGCATCGCGATGACGAAGAACGCCGCGACGAGCACCGCCACGACGACGCGGATCAGCATGAGCCGGTCGACCTCGAAGGGGGTCCCTTCGAACCAGATTGCCGGTGGGAAGAAGTCTTGTAGTGACGGCGCGTGGAATTCTCCGGCTGCCAAGGTGGTGACGCTCAGCGCTCTCTCCCGTAGTCGGCCGCAGGCATTGCCGTCTGCGGTTCGATCGGACATTGACGATCCAACAAGTCGACCAGGTCGGCTCGCGTATACGCCAGTGCTCGAACCGTTCCACGGTCCCGCTTCTGCCGGTGTCGGCGACTCTCGTCGACTCGGCGGTCATTTGAACACGACCGCCTACCGAGTGACAACCGCAGCGGGCCGAACGGGCGGCAACCTGCTGTCTCACTCGCGTGAGAACACCCTATCAACTGTTCTACGACAGCGTGTAGGTGGGTGCGGACCTGCACACTCCCCGGACTACCGCCGGGTACTACTTCCGCTCGTCCGGAGACGGCTTCGGATCGACGTAGAGGGCCCGCTGCGACAGCACCCCGTACGTCTCGGAACCCAGAACGATGATCAGGGCGAACACGATCGTCAGGACCAGCGCGCCCTTGCTGTAGAAATCCATCGGCTTGAGTACCGCCATCACGACGATGGCGAGGATCAACTTGAGCAACCACGTGCCCAGCAGCACGGCCCCGGCCGTCGTCGCCGGCATCTTCGAGGTCAACAGCACGCCGAGTGCGGTGAACAGGATGAAGCCACCCCCGACCGCCGCGCCGAGCAGCGCTCCCCACAACCCCGGCAGGCCGGCGATCAGCACGGAAACGATCGACGACACCACGGCGAGGGCCAGCAGACCCAGCACGCCGTAGCGGACGGCGGCGCGCATCGGTGCCGACGGGTCGGGCAACGCGGGAAGGGATGGATTCGTCTCGGGTCGATCCGGGGAGGTCACGGTATACGAGCCTAACGGACCCGCCGACGACGCCCCGGACGGCCGCCCTCGTCGTCGTGACGCAACGACGGGACCGCCGTGACGACGAGCGCGAACACCAACCCTCCGGCGGTGAGCAACACGACGGCGGTGCGGTCGAGCAGCGATGCACCGACGGCACCGAACGCCAGGACCCCCACCCACAGGTACAGCAGCAGCACGACGCGTCGGTGCGAATGCCCGATCTGCAGCAGCCGGTGGTGCAGGTGCATCTTGTCGGGGCTGAACGGGCTCACCCCCGCCCGCGTACGTCGCACGATCGCGAGCAACAGATCGAGGATCGGGATGAACATCACGGCACCGACGAGGATCAGCGGCGACAGCAGACCGACGAGGTCGCGCGATCCGTAGGCGCTGAGCGGGATGCGCCCGGACGCACTCGTGGAGATCGCGGCGAGGGTCAGGCCGATCAGCATCGACCCCGAGTCGCCCATGAATATCCGGGCGGGCTGGAAGTTGTGGGGCAGGAACCCCAGACATGCCCCGGCGAGCGCCGCAGCGATCAGCGCCGGCGGATAGGCGGCGACGTCGCCGCCCTGATCGAGCAGCAACCCCACCGAGAAGATGCAGATCGCGACAGCGGCGATCAATCCGAGCCCGGCGGCGAGTCCGTCGAGTCCGTCGACGAAGTTCATCGCATTGATGGTCACGGCCGCCACCGCGACGGTCAGCAGCGCGCCCTGCAACTGGTCGAGCACCCACGTGGAACCGCTGAACGGGTTGTAGATCACGAGCCAGCTGACACCCATCAACGCCAGGACGCCCGCGGCGGTGACCTGACCGACGAACTTGGTGAGTGCGTCGAGGCCCCAACGATCGTCGATGATGCCGACGAGCACGATGATCGACGCCGACACGAGCACCGCACTCATGTCGGAGGTGAATTCGAAACCCCGTGTGAGCGCAGGCAACTGCTGCGCGAACAGAATTCCCACGACCAAGCCGAAGTAGATTCCGACGCCGCCCATGCGCGGCGTCGGGACGACGTGCACATCCCTGTCCCGCGGTGTCGCGACCGCACCGAACCTCAGGGCGAGCAGCCGGATCAACCCGGTGGACAGAAACGTCACCACCGCGGCGGTGAGCAACACGAGGAGCAACTCCCGAATCGGGACACCGGCACCCTGCGCCACCTGCGCGAGCACCGCGACCGGTTCGGGCAGGACGCCGTGCCCCGCCGCCACCGCGACCCCCGAACTCACGAAGCCTGCACCCACGAACCCCCGTCCTCCGCCGTCACTCCCCGCCCGAACGGAGACGTTCGGGGTCGTCGCCGAGAACTTCGGCGACGGATTCGGCCGTCACCGCGCCTTCGCGGAGGATGCGGGGGCGGTCGCCGGTCAGGTCGACGATCGTCGATGCGACGGCGTGGCGGGACGGTCCCCCGTCGAGGTACACCCCCACCGACTCGCCGAGCTGTGCCCGTGCTTCGTCGATCGTGGTGGCGGGCGGCTGACCGGAGACGTTCGCGCTGGACACCGCCATCGGCCCCACCTCACGCAGGAGCTCGAGCACGACGGGATGCAGCGGCATGCGCAGCATGACGGTGCCGCGGGTGTCGCCGAGATCCCACGCCAGTGACGGCGCCTGATGCACCACCACGCTCAGCCCCCCGGGCCAGAACGCACGGATGAGCTCTCGTGCCTCGGGGCGCACGGACGTGACGAGACCGTCGATGGTCGTCCACGAGCCGACGAGGATCGGCACCGGCATGTCGCGACCGCGGCCCTTCGCGCGGAGCAGCTCCGACACGGCGGCGCCGTCGAAGGCGTCCGCACCGATGCCGTAGACGGTGTCGGTCGGAACCACGACGAGGCGCCCGGCCTTGAGGGCACCGCGTGCCGCGTTCAGACCCGCGGCACGGGAATCCGGTTGGTTGCAGTCGTACACGGTGCTCACGCGACCATCCTTCCACTCACGCGGATGTGCCCTCGGTCCGCCCCTGCGTCCGCACCGGACGTTCCGTGTCGGCGCCTGTGCCGCCTCTGGTCCGGGTGGCCTCGACGTCGGTGGCGACACGTCGCGCGACGACGAATCGTGGCCGGCCCGCGAGATCCGGATGCTCGGCGACCTCGCCGAAGACGCGGCGCTGCTCGAACAGTTCGGCCGTCTGCCGACCGTTGGTGTCGTCGTGTTCGACGGCGACCGCACCTCCGATCCGCAGCCAGCGCGCGATGTTCGACACCATCGGTTTGATCACCGACAATCCGTCGGGGCCACCGAACAGCGCGGTGTGCGGGTCGTGGTCGATCACCTCGGGATCGAGGTCCGCGTTCTCGGGGATGTACGGCGGATTGGTGACCACCACGTCGACCAGGCCTTCGAGGGAGGTCAGCAGCGAGCGGTCGGTGACATCACCCTGGTGCAGGACGATCGGGGTGTCGCCTTCTGCCGCCCGGGTCTCCGCGTTTCGCCGTGCCCACGCGAGTGCCTTCGGCTCGAGCTCGACGGCGTGGACCACCGCGTCGGGACGCGCGTGGGCGATGGCGAGTGCGAGAGCCCCCGATCCCGTGCACAGGTCCAGCACGACGGGGTTGCGTCGCTCGTAGCCTTCGAGAAAGGCCAGAGCCCACGCGAGCAGGAGTTCGGTTTCGGGGCGCGGCACGAACACCCCGGGCCCGACCGCCAGGTCGATCTCACCCATCGCGGACGTTCCGGTGATGTACTGCAGCGGGATCCGCTTGGCGCGTTGCGCCACCATCGCGCGGTACGCATCGACCATCGCGGGGTCGACGAGCGGAACGAGACCGAGGCGGGTTCTCTCGATCCCGAGCAGGTGCGCGGCCAGGAGTTCGGCGTCGACGCGGGGACTCGGAACGCCCGATTCCTCGAGTACCGACACCGCGTCGATGATGGCCAGACGCAGGGGTTGACGACTCACGGATACAGGGTGCCATGCGGTGACGAAACCGCGACGAATAGGTCGACTTCGCCTCGAGATCGGCAACGGGTCGATAACGTCGGGACGTCGCAGAACACGAGAAGGAGATTGTCATGACGAAATCGGCACGCACGCTCCGCATGCTCTCGGCAGCAGCACTCGGCGGCGCCGCCGCGTTCGCCGGATCGGGTCTCGCCTCGGCCGAGCCGATCGACATCCAGCCGACGACACTGGCCTGTGGTTCGGGGATCGGTGAGGTCTTCTCGCAGACCACGGCCGAGAACCCGGTGGTCGAGGACGGCCAGATCTTCTACTACATCATGGACAAGGGTGCGACGGGCGCTCAGCTCGCGTACGTCAACCTCGCGACCGGACAGGTCGGTGTCAGCCCGTTCGCGCTGGCGCCCGCGGACACTCCCTGGATCGGTGATCTCCCCGTCAACCTCGTCCAGACCACCCCCGGCACCGTCGTGTCGGCGGTGTTCGGGCTGGTACAGAACACCGAGGGCGAGACGTGCGTGGTCCTGCCCGGTATCGACGTCACCGACCTGCCTGCGGCTCCCGTCGAGGGTGACTGAGCCTCCGCGACGGCGGACACAGCAGAACCTCGAACCACCGGGCCCGGCTCACGACGATCATTCCGCCGTGAGCCGGGCCTCTCGGTCTGCGGTCCCCAGTGCCTCGAGCAGCGCGCCCATCTCGCCGTCGAGGACGGCATCGAGGTTGTGCGCCTTGAATCCGATCCGGTGATCGGTGATGCGGTTCTCGGGGAAGTTGTAGGTGCGGATGCGTTCGGAGCGGTCGACGGTCCGGACCTGACTCGCGCGCCCGGCGGAGGCCTCCGCCTCGGCCGCCTCCTCCGCCGCGGCCTGCAGACGCGCCGCGAGGACCTGCATGGCACGGGCCTTGTTCTGCAACTGCGACCGCTCGTTCTGGCAGGTCACGACGATGCCGGTGGGCAGGTGCGTGATTCGCACAGCGGAGTCGGTGGTGTTGACGCCCTGCCCGCCCTTGCCCGACGACCGGTACACGTCGATCCGCAGATCGCTCTCGTCGATCTGGACTTCTTCGACCTCGTCGGGTTCCGGATAGATGAACACGCCGGCCGCGGAGGTGTGCACGCGACCCTGCGATTCGGTGACGGGGACACGCTGGACGCGGTGCACGCCGCCCTCGAACTTCAATCGCGACCACACACCGTCGCGGGTGGCCGTCCGCGACTTGATCGACAAGGTGACGTCCTTGTATCCACCCAGGTCGGAATAGGTGGCGCCGAGAATCTCGACGCGCCAGCCGACGTGTTCGGCGTACCGGGTGTACATCCGGGCGAGATCGCCCGCGAACAACGCGGACTCCTCCCCTCCCTCACCCGACTTCACCTCGAGCACCACGTCGTCACCGTCGTGCGGGTCGCGCGGTGCGAGCAGGTCGGTCAGGGCCTTGTCGAGTTCGGCGACCTTCGCCTCGAGATCGGGGATCTCCGCTGCGAACGACGAATCGTCGGCGGCGAGTTCGCGGGCAGCCTCGAGATCCTCCCGCGCCGCGGAGAGCTTCGCGTGCGTCGCCATGACGGGTGCGAGCTCGGCGAACCGCTTGCCGACCCTGCGGGCAGCGGCGGGATCGTCGTGCAGCGACGGGTCCGACAGCTGCTGTTCCAGACCCGCGTGTTCGGCCAGGATGTCGTCGATGGCCGACGGCTTGGTCTGCCCCGCCATGGGTTCGCTCCGCTCGTGTCGATAGGTGAAGATGTGGTGCTCCGCGGTCGCCGCCGCAAGCGTGTTCCGGAACGGGAGACGTCCGGAACGACAAATGCCGACGCCCGGCCTGCACGAAGCAGAACCGGGCGCCGGCATTGCAGCTAGCTGTCGGCCGCAGCCTTCTTCGGGGTGCGCTTGCCGTAGCGGGCCTCGAAGCGCGCGACGCGTCCGCCGGTGTCCAGGATCTTCTGCTTGCCCGTGTAGAACGGGTGGCAGTTGGAGCAGACCTCGACGTTGATCCGTCCCGACTCCTTGGTGCTGCGAGTCTCGAACGTGTTCCCGCAACCGCAGACGACGGTCGTCGTCACGTACTCGGGGTGGATTCCTGCCTTCATGGTGTCCCTTTCGTGGTCGCCGGGTCGACTCCGCGGATCGGAGCCGTGAACCGGAACCGGACTGAGCCGTTCGATTATGCCAAACCATCGGGCCCGGGAAGAAATTCCCGGGCCCGATCGACGTCCCGGCGGCGGAGGCCGCCGCAGCCGTCAGTCCTCGAGTGCCCCCGGCGCGGTCTTCGCGACCTGCATGAGGAACTCGATGTTCGTCCGTGACTTCTTGAGCCGCTCGATGAGCAGGTCGATGGCCTGATGCGAGTCCAGGCCCGACAGCACCCGACGGAGCTTGTGCACGACCGCGAACTCGTCCGGGCTCATCAGGAGCTCGTCCTTGCGGGTGCCCGACGGGTTGACGTCCACCGCCGGGAAGACACGCCGCTCGGCGATCTTGCGGTCGAGCTTGAGCTCGGCATTGCCGGTGCCCTTGAACTCCTCGAAGATCACGGTGTCGCCGGTGGATCCCGTCTCGACCATCGCGGTCGCGATGATCGTGAGGGAGCCGCCGTTCTCGATGTTGCGGGCCGCACCGAGGAAGCGCTTCGGCGGGTACAGCGCGGTCGAGTCGACACCACCCGAGAGGATGCGGCCGGACGCCGGCGAGCTGTTGTTGTACGCGCGACCCAACCGGGTGATCGAGTCGAGCAGCACCACCACGTCGCGACCGGTCTCGACGAGACGCTTGGCCCGTTCGATGGCGAGTTCGGCCACCGAGGTGTGGTCTGACGGCGGGCGGTCGAAGGTGGAGGCGATGACCTCACCCTTGACCGAGCGCTGCATGTCGGTGACCTCTTCGGGTCGCTCGTCGACGAGCACGACCATCAGGTAGCACTCGGGGTTGTTGACGGCGATCGCGTTCGCGATGTCCTGCAGCACCGTCGTCTTACCGGCCTTCGGCGGCGAGACGATCAGGGCGCGCTGCCCCTTACCGATCGGCATCACCAGGTCGATGACCCGGGTGGTGAGGATGTTCGGCTGGGTTTCGAGCCGCAGACGCTGGTTCGGGTACAGCGGGGTCAGCTTGTTGAACTCGGGCCGCCGCTTGGCCGCCTCGACCTCACCGCCGTTGACGGTGTCCAGACGCACGAGCGGGTTGAACTTCTGCCGCTGGTTGGCCTGCTCGCCTTCCCGAGGAACGCGCACCGCACCGGTGATCGCGTCGCCGCGACGCAGTCCGTTCTTGCGGACCATGTTCATCGACACGTAGACGTCGTTCGGACCCGCAAGGTACCCCGAGGTGCGCACGAACGCGTAGTTGTCGAGCACGTCGAGGATGCCGGCGACGGGCTGGAGGACGTCGTCCTCCCTGATCTCCGGCTCGCGCCCGTCCCCGCCCTCACCGCGGTCGCGGCCACGCCGACGCTCGCGGAATCGGCGGCCACGGCGCCCGCGGCCACCCTCGTCGTCGTCCGAGGCGCGGTTGTCCTGACGCGGACCCTGGTTGCGGTCGCCACCGTCCTGGTTGCGGTCACCCTGGTTGCGGTCGCCACGCTGGCGTCCGCCGTCGTCGGACTTGTTGTCGTCGCGCTTGTTGTCGTCGCGCTTGGCGCCGCCGTCCTCGCGCTTGTTGTCGTCGCGCTTCGCGTTGTCCCGGGCACGCCCCTCGTCGACGCCCTGGCCGTCGGCCTTCGGCGACTGTTCGCCCTGGTCGCCGCCGCGGCGACCGCGACGCTGACGACCGCGACGCGGAGCATCCTCGTCCGAGGCACCCTGCTTGTCGGCGACCGGAGTTTCGGGGGACGCGGTCCGATCCGCCTGTGCCGGGGCGTTCTCGGCGGCGGGCTTCTCGGCAGCGGGCTTGTCTGCGGCGGGCGCATCGGCCTGCCCACCGCGACCGCGACGGCCGCGTGCCGGGCTCTCGGCGGGCTTGTCCGCAGCGGCGCCGGTGGCGTCGTCCGCGGCCGGCGCAGCCTTGGCGCCTCCCCCCTGCTTCTCCTTGATGGCGGCGATCAGGTCGCCCTTGCGCATCCCGGAGGTTCCCTTGATGCCGAGCTCGGCGGCGAGGGCACGCAGTTCGACGAGCACCATGCCCGACAGCCCGGTACCGCGGCGTCCGCCACGGGACGAGGTCTGTGCAGAATCGCCGGCCTGAGCTCCCCCGGTTGTCGCGGTGGTGTCGGCATCAGGTGCAGCGATCAGGTCCGTATCTGTCACGGAGATCCTTTCCTTCCCTCGACCGCTCCATGCAGAGTCGAGGGTTCGTTCCACAGATCAGTTCTTGCACTGAGCTGGGATTGCCGTACGAGTTCACGGAATCGAACGATCGGCATGTCCGTCACCCCGTCGACGACGGATCGGTGCGGCTTGCCCATTCCCTCGGAACGGGAGCGGGTGAGGACCGGGCCAGGATCGATCGCCCCGATGGAGCTGGAGTGAGTGCCCTGGAGAATCCGGCGACCGAAGCACACGACGTGCGGACACCCACAGAATAGCGACGAACCGTACGCGGGGCAAGAATGGATGTGACTGACGGTTCGTGTGTGATCGACCACTCGGCCGACCGGCGCGCAGCGCCCTGCACCGCGACCGTCGACGAGGGTCGGGTGCAGGGCGTCAGGGTGTGTGCGGCAGGAGTGTGGGCAGGGGTCTCAGTCGACCCGTACCCCGTCTGAGATCTCCGGTTCGAGGACGGTCAGCCCGTCGGCTTCCGCCGCCTCCCGCAGTTCGGCGGGGAACGGTTCGGTGGTCAGGGCCAGCACGGTCGGCCCGGCACCCGACACCGTGGCCGGGATCCCACCGGCACGCAACGTCGCGATCCACTTGGTGGTCAGCGGGAGCGCCGGCGCGCGCTGCGCCTGGTGGAGCAGGTCCTCCGTCGCCGCCATGAGCAGGTCCGGACGGCGGGTCAACGCGACGACGGCCAGCGCCGCCCGGCTGACGTTGAACGCCGCGGAACGATGCGGAACCAGTTCGGGTAGCAACCCCCGGGTGTGCGCCGTCGACGATCGCACCGACGGCACCAGCACCACCACCCGGATGTCCGGATGGACCGGCAGCGACACCGCCCGGAACACGCGGTGCTCGGTGTCGGCGGCGGCCTCGCTCCACGAGACCACCACTCCCCCGAGAACACTGGCGGACGCATTGTCGGGATGGCCTTCGAACTCGGATGCCAGCTGCACCAGCTGGTCGTCACCGAGCACGCGGTCGGGTGCGATCTTCCGGACCAGACCGTTCGCCGCAGCGAGCCCACCCACCGCAGCGGATGCCGACGATCCGAGCCCGCGCGAGTGCGGAATCACGTTGCGACACACCACGTCGAGTCCGTCGGCCCACACACCGGCCGCTTCGAGCCCGCGCTCGACCGCACGCACCACGAGGTGCGAGGGACCCCACGGCACCTCCTGGGCACCCTCACCCTCGACCCGCACATTGAGGCCGGAATCGGTTGTGGTGACGGTGATCTCGTCAAACAGACCGAGCGCCAGACCCAGCGAATCGAACCCCGGTCCGAGGTTCGCGCTCGAGGCCGGCACCCGAGCGGTGACCGTGACTCCCACGGGCAACGTCTGCGTCATGTCCTGACTCCCAACGGAGGATGTGGGCGGGGAAGCCACTAGGCCAGCTCGAGTGCCGACGCCACCGCGACCGGGTCCACCGGGATCGGCTCCACGACGGGCACGTCGCGAAGCGCCGTGTCGGGATCCTTGAGTCCGTTTCCGGTCACGGTGCACACGATCTTCAGGCCCGGCTCGAGCCAGCCCTCCTTGCGCGCCGCGAGCAGACCCGCGATGGACGCTGCCGACGCGGGCTCGACGAAGATCGACTCCGACTTCGCCAGCAGGTGGTACGCCTCGAGGATCTCCTCGTCGGTGGCGGCACGGAAGGCACCGTTCGACTCGTCCTTCGCCGCGACCGCGCCGTTCCACGAGGCGGGCGCACCGATCCGGATGGCGGTGGCGATCGTCTCGGGGTTGTTGACGGGATGCCCGAGCACGAGCGGTGCCGCGCCTGCCGCCTGCACCCCGAGCATCCGGGGGCGACGGGTGGAGAGACCGTCGGCGAAGTACTCCGAGTAGCCCTTCCAGTAGGCCGTGATGTTGCCCGCGTTACCGACGGGAAGCACGTGCACGTCGGGGGCGTCGCCGAGCGCGTCGACGATCTCGAAGGCCGCGGTCTTCTGGCCCTCGATGCGCACCGGGTTCACCGAGTTCACGAGTCCGATCGTCGGGAACTCCGAGGTGGTCTTACGCGCCAACTCGAGGCAGTCGTCGAAATTGCCCTCGACCTGCACGATCTTCGCGCCGTGCATGACGGCCTGCGCGAGCTTGCCCATCGCGATCTTGCCCTGCGGAACCAGGACCGCGCAGCCGATGCCCGCCTTCGCGGCGTACGCGGCGGCCGACGCGGATGTGTTGCCCGTCGACGCACACAGCACGGCCTGCTTGCCCGAGGCGAGCGCCTCGGTGACCGCCATGGTCATTCCGCGGTCCTTGAACGAACCGGTGGGGTTGAGCCCCTCGACCTTGACGTGCACCTCACAACCGGTGATCTCGGAGAGTCGCTCGGCCGGCAGGAGCGGCGTGCCACCCTCGCGCAGCGTCACCGTCTTCCAACCGTCACCGATCGGCAGGCGCGCACGGTACGCCTCGATCAGGCCCGGCCACGGGGTGTGCACGGGGGTGGTGTTCTTCTCGACCGCACTCATTCGGCGGATCCCTCCAGTCTCAGGACGCTGGTCACAGCGGTCACGGATTCGAGTTTGTCGAGCGCTGCGACGGTGTCGGACAGCGCCCGGTCGGTGGCTCGGTGGGTGAGCACGACGAGTCGGGCACCGTCACCGGCGCCCTCCTGGCGTACCGCGGAGATGCTCACCCCGCGGGTCGCGAATTCCGCGGCGACCGCGGACAGCACACCGGCGCGGTCCGCAACCTGCAGGTTGACGTAGTACCGGGTGACGATGTCGCTCATCGGAGCGATCTCGAGCTGCGCGTACTTCGATTCGCGCGGGCCACGCCCACCCTGCACACGGTTGCGCGCCGCCATCACGACGTCGCCCATCACCGCCGAGGCCGTCGGGGCACCGCCGGCGCCCTGACCGTAGAACATGAGCCGGCCGGCGGCCTGCGCCTCGACGACCACCGCGTTGAAAGCACCACCGACGGATGCGAGCGGATGCTCGCGCGGCACCAGCGCCGGGTACACGCGCGCCGACACACGATCGCGACCACCGGGCTCCGGGATGCGTTCGCAGATCGCGAGCAACTTGATCGTGCAGTTGAGGGCGCGCGCCGACGTCAGGTCGGCCGCGGTGATCGTGGAGATGCCCTCGCGGTACACGTCCGACGCACTGACCGGGGTGTGGAACGCGATCGACGCGAGGATCGCCGCCTTGGACGCCGCATCGAATCCCTCGACGTCCGCGGTCGGATCCGCCTCGGCATAGCCGAGCCTGCTCGCCTCGGCGAGGGTCTCCGCGTAGTCGGCGCCGGTCTCGTCCATCGCCGACAGGATGAAGTTGGTGGTGCCGTTGACGATGCCGATCACCCGATCGACGCGGTCACCGGCGAGGGACTGCGTCAGCGGACGGATCACCGGGATGGCACCGGCGACGGCCGCCTCGAAATACAGGTCGACGTTCTGGGCCTCGGCGGCCTGCGCGAGTTCACCCGTGTACTCGGCCAGGAGCGCCTTGTTGGCGGTGACCACCGACTTCCCGGAATCCAGCGCCGACCGCACCAGCACACGTGGCCGGTCGATGCCACCGATCAGTTCGACGACGACGTCGACGTCGTCGCGGGCGACGAGCGCGTCGGGGTCCGCGGTCAGCAGGTCGGCGGGGATACCGCGGTCGACAGTGGTGTCGCGCACGGCGACACCGCGCAACACGAGCGGCGCACCGATCCGTTCCTGCAGGTCGGCCGCGTCCTCGCGGATGATGCGCACGACCTCGGCACCGACGGTGCCGTGGCCGAGGACCGCCACGCCGATCGGGCGCTGCCCGGACACTCCGGCCACCGTTGTGCTGGTCACTCCGTAACCTCCAAGCTCAGCAGATCTTCGACGGTTTCCCGACGCAGCAGGACGCGCGAGGCGCCGTCCTTGACGGCCACGACGGCAGGACGTGGAAGCAGGTTGTACCTGCTCGACATCGAATAGCAGTATGCACCGGTCGCCGCCACCGCCAGTAGGTCACCGGCCGCGACGTCGTCGGGCATCCACGTGTCGCGGATGACGATGTCGCCGCTTTCGCAGTGCTTCCCCACGACCCGAGCGACCACGGGGTCGCCCTCGCCGGCGCGCGACACCAGCCGCGATTCGTATTCGGCCTGGTACAGCGAGGTGCGGATGTTGTCGCTCATCCCGCCGTCGACGCTGATGTAGCGGCGGCTGTGGCCGGCGGCGACAGCAACGTCCTTGACGGTGCCGACCTCGTACAGCGTGATCGTGCCCGGGCCGGCGATCGCGCGTCCCGGTTCCACCGCGAGGGTCGGCGTGGGCAGCCCCACCAGCGACGATTCGGTACGGACGATGTCGGTGAGTTTCGCGGCGAGATCCGCGACGGGCGGCGGGTCGTCGCTCGGCACGTAGGAGATCCCGAGGCCACCGCCGAGGTCGACGATGTGCAGCTGGGACGTCTTGTCGACGCCGAACTCGGCGACGATGTCGCGGAGCAGACCGATGACACGGTGCGCGGCGAGTTCGAACCCGTCGACGTCGAAGATCTGCGATCCGATGTGACTGTGCAGACCCACCAGACGCAGATTGTCGGTGGCGAACACCCGGCGTACGGCGTTCATCGCCGCGCCCCCGGCCAGTGACAGACCGAACTTCTGATCCTCGTGTGCGGTGGAGATGAACTCGTGGGTGTGGGCTTCGACACCGACGGTGACGCGGATCAGCACATCCTGCACGATCCCGAGTTCACCGGCGATCGCGTCGAGCCGGTCGATCTCGGCGAGGGAATCGAGCACGATGTGCCCGACACCCGCGGAGACGGCCGTCCGCAACTCGACGAGCGACTTGTTGTTGCCGTGCATCGCGATCTTCTCGGCGGGGAAACCGGCGTGCAGCGCCACGGCGAGTTCCCCACCGGACGCGACGTCGAGCGACAGCCCCTCCTGGTGAACCCACCGTGCGATCTCCGTGCACAGGAACGCCTTGGACGCGTAGTGCACGCGCGCGTCGGGTCCGAATGCCGCCGCGATCTCCCGGCAACGCGACCGGAAATCGTCCTCGTCCACGACGAACAGCGGGGTTCCGTACTGCTCGGCGAGGTCGGTGACGGCGACACCGGCGATGCTCACCACGCCGTCGTCGCCGCGCACGGTGCCGCGCGGCCACACGTTGGTGTGCAGGGTGTTCAGTTCGGCGGGCGTGGGTCGTTCGGGCAGCCCGGGTGCGTGCGGGATCTCTGCGTGCCGGGGTCCGGCCGGGTGCGCGTTCACATCCGCTCCGGGGCGCCGACACCGAGCAGACCGAGTCCGTTGCCGAGCACCCGGCGGGTCGCCGCGCACAGCGCGAGACGGGCCGTGTGCAGCGGGCCCGGTTCCTCGTCGCCCTGCGGCAGGATGCGGCACGCATCGTAGAAGCGGTGGTAGGTGCCGGCGAGTTCCTCGAGGTACCGCGCGACCCGGTGCGGTTCACGCAGTTCGGCGGCCTTCGCCACGACCCGCGGGTATTCGCCGAGGGTGCGGATCAACTCGCCCTCGCGGTCGTGGGTGAGCAACGCGAGATCGGCACCGTCGCCGCTGAGACCGAGCTCGGCGGCGTTGCGGGCGATCGACGACAGCCGCGCGTGGGCGTACTGCACGTAGTACACCGGGTTCTCGTTGGACGCCGACGCCCACAACGCGAGGTCGATGTCGATGCCCTGGTCCACCGACGAGCGCACGAGGGAGTAGCGGGCGGCGTCCACGCCGATGGCCTCGACCAGATCGTCGAGGGTGATCACCGTGCCGGCGCGCTTGCTCATCTTCACGGCCTGGCCGTCGCGGACGAGGTTGACCATCTGACCGATCATGACCTCGACGGTGTCGGGGTCGTCACCGAACGCGGCAGCTGCGGCCTTCAGCCGCGCGATGTAGCCGTGGTGGTCGGCACCGAGCATGTAGATGCACAGGTCGAAGCCACGCGAACGCTTGTCCTGGAAGTAGGCGATGTCGCCCGCGATGTAGGCGGCGTTGCCGTCGGACTTGATGACGACGCGGTCCTTGTCGTCGCCGTAGTCGGTGCTCTTGAGCCACCAGGCGCCGTCGTCGAAGTACAGGTTCCCCGACGTTTTCAGGGTCTCGACGGCCTTGTCGACCGCTCCGGATTCGAACAGCGAGTTCTCGTGGAAGTACACGTCGAAGTCGACACCGAACTCGTGCAGCGTGCGTTTGATGTGCGCGAACATCAGGTCCACGCCGATCGACCGGAACACCTCGTGGCGTTCGTCCTCGGGCAGGTCGAGGGCGTCGGGGCGCTGCGCGACGACGGAGTTCGCGATCTCGACGATGTAGTCGCCGGCGTAGCCGTCCTCCGGGGCGGGCAGTCCCTGCGCGGACGCGATCAGCGACCGGGTGAACCGATCGATCTGCCCGCCGTGGTCGTTGAAGTAGTACTCGCGGGTGATGTCACCGCCCTGCGCCTCGAGGACACGTCCCAGCGCGTCGCCGACCGCCGCCCAGCGGGTTCCCCCCAGGTGGATGGGTCCGGTGGGGTTCGCGGAGACGAATTCGAGGTTGATGCGGCGACCGGCGAGCGCATCACCGGAGCCGTATGCGTCGCCCTCGGCGAGGACCTTCGAGACGATGGCGCCCTGCGCGTCGGCAGCCAACCGGATGTTGAGGAATCCCGGGCCCGCGACCTCGGCGGAGTCGATGCCGTCGGCCGCGGTCAACGCCTCGGCGAGCCAGGTCGCGAGGTCCCGCGGAACCACCCCGACCTTCTTCGCGACCTGCATCGCGACGTTGGTCGCGTAGTCGCCGTGCTCCGGGTTGCGCGGACGTTCGACGGTGAGGGTCTCGGGGAGGACGGACGCGTCGAGACCACGCTCGGCGAGCACCCTCGCGGCGGTTCCGTGGAGCAGTTCGGCAAGATCGGCAGGAGTCACGGGTGTCCATCCTATTGGCTGCCGGGAAACGGCGCGGACGCTGCCCCATACGCGGCGCCCGTACAGTTGTCGGTGCGTACCGACCGGCGGTGCGCCGCACACCCCGACCGGCGGCGTGCGGCCACGTCCGATGTCGGGTTCGTGCACCGTCCGTCCCACCGTCGAAAGAGCACCCACCGATGCCCAGCGGTTCGAACAACGGTCGTTCCGGAAAGAACACCGGCGCGAAATCGTCGAAGGCCATCAAGGCCGCCAAGAAGAGCGGCACCGCCCGCGGCCTGCCGAAACAACGGCAGGTGCCGTGGCCCCTCATCGGTGGTGCCGTCGCGGTCCTCGCACTGATCGCCGTGATCGCCGTCAACATCGTGCCGAAATACCAGGACCAGCAGGAACTCGCGGCCTGGACACCGTCGGAGTCGAACCGGGATCCGTCGCTGGCCATCGACGGTGTCGTCACGATCGACTACCCGGCCGGTCAGCACGTCACCGAGACCCAGCGTGTCGCCTACGATCAGAGCCCGCCGTTCGGGGGGCCGCACGACTCGATCTGGGCCACCTGCACGGGCACGGTGTACGAGCAGGCCGTCCGCACCGAGAACATGGTGCACTCCCTCGAGCACGGCGCCGTGTGGATCGCGTACAACCCCGATCTCGTCGACGACGCCGCCCGCGACACACTCGCCGCGAAGGTCGATGGCCGCACCTACATGATGATGTCGCCGTACCCCGGTCTCGACACTCCGATCTCGCTGCAGTCGTGGGGGCACCAGTTGAAGGTGGACAACGCCGACGACAAGCGGATCGACCACTTCATCGAGTCGCTGCGCCTGAACCAGTACACCTACCCCGAGGTCGGGGCGAGCTGCTCGACGATCCCGGCGTCGTTCGATCCGGCGAACCCCCCGCCGTTCGATCCGAGCGCGCCCGGCGCCGGTGCGGTGCCGATGGACGGCGGTACGGTCGACGGCAGCGAGCAGTTCCCTGCCGACATGCAGGCCCCCGCGGGGAGCTGACCGTGAACACCTCCCCGGATTCCGCTTCCCCCGCATCGGACGATCGCGGACGGAACCGTTCGGCGTGGATCGCGCTCGTCGCGGTCGCGGCCCTCGCCGTCGGGTTTCTCCTCGGGTTCCTCGCGCGGATGCCGCTCGAGGACACGCAGCCGGCGACTCCCGCCGCCGGGTCCGTGGACGTCGGCTTCGCGCAGGACATGTCGGTCCACCACGATCAGGCCATCGAGATGGCCGCGATCGCTCTCACCGGATCCGACGACGTGCGGGTGCGCAACCTCGCGTACGACATCCTCACCACCCAGCAGAACCAGCTCGGTCAGATGCAGGGGTGGTTGACGCTGTGGGGTCGACCACCGCTCCCGGCCGGCGACTACATGCAGTGGATGGCCGAGGACACAGGTCACGGCCACGGTTCCACGGGGGCGGACGGATCGGGCCACGACGCCGCCGGCATGCAGCGGATGCCGGGGATGGCCTCGTCCGACGACCTCGCGAACCTCCGCGCGGCGACGGGCACCGACCTCGACGTGCTGTTCCTGCAGTTGATGCTGCGGCACCACGAGGGTGGGCTCCCGATGATGGAGTACGGCGCGCAGCACGCGAGCATCGCCGCTGTCCGCAATCTCGCGCAGACCATGGTCGACACCCAGGTCGGCGAGTCGCAGTTGATGACGTCGATGCTCGCCGACCGCGGAGCCGTACCGTTGCCCCTGAACTGACCACAGCCGCCTGGTCGGGTTCGAAAACCATGCCTGACCAGGCGATGTGGCGTTGGGGCGAACATGCGCTAGGCTAACTCCCGCACGCCGGTCCCCCACCGGCGAGTGGATCGCCCTCGTAGCTCAGGGGATAGAGCGCTTGCCTCCGGAGCAAGAAGTCGCAGGTTCGAATCCTGCCGAGGGCACAGAGTCGGTGCAGGTCAGGGGCGTAACAACCCCTGACTCACCTCCCCCGAGCAGATCACGTGCAGATTCAACCGGGTTCGAGACCTCACGAGAGGTCAACCGATGAGCACTCACACCCCCGCGGCGCCCTCCGAGCGGCTGCGATTCTTCGACGTCCTCGACTGCCTCGACGACCTGCTCGAGGATGCCGAGCAGCAACGTCTCGCTCTCATCGAGCAGCTCCGCGGCCGCGACGCGGAACCTGCCGCGGAAGATCTCGCGCGCGCAAGTCTCGACGAAGACTACTTCGAATGAGCAAGGAACACATGACGAACCCGTCCGCTTCGGAAGAGAGCTTCCGCAAGCTCGAGAGCAACCCCGACTTCCTCGACCTGTACCTCGACCTCGTCGCGCTGTACCTGGACGCAGCATTCGACGATCCCGCCGCCGCCGAGGTGGAGCGCTGGACGCTCAGTTGCCTACCGGCGACGAACGGTGGCGCGCGGGCGTTCACGCTCAACATCGGACCGATGGAGGTCCTGTACGCGGCGGCGCCTCCTGAAACCGAGGACGAGCTCGCGCGGATGTGGGCTCGCGTCTACGTGTCCACCTCCGCCCTCGAGGACTGCACGCAGCTCCCTGTGGCTGGGCTGTCGCAGAAGTACTCGGCCCTGACCTTCGAACCGTGCCGGCTCGCGTCGGCCGACGGAGACGCGACCGTCATCGGATTGTGGATCCTCGACGACGAATCGATCGAACAGTTCACGACTCTGCTGGACGACCTCCGGCCCATCCGCGCTCTCGCGGACCGTTTGGAAGCAAGAGGCAAGGGGCCGTACGAGCAGTACCACAACCGCTGGTTCGCGCAGGCCGTCCTCGAACGACTCCAGGAAGTGGCCGACGCCGCCCTCGACAACGAGAACTGACACGCCACGGCGACAACTCCACTCCACCCGAAACTCGAGGGTGACGGCACGCAGGATCCTGTCGAGACAGTCTGCATCAGGCAGGTTTGGTCCGCGTGGTGAATGCAGCCGGCCGGTCACAGTTCTCCGTCGCGCGGCGCCGCGTCTTCGTTGTCGATGCCATCTACGTCCCCATCCCGCACACGGCCCGACCCGCCTCGGTTACACGGTTGTATTGCGGGCGCATCGGCGTGCCGCCACAGCCTTACGGGCGGCCTTCAACTGCTCGGCAACCACCTCGGGATCGTCCTCGTCGACGAGAGGCACGGACGGGGCACGTACTGGCAGCTCTCGACGAGGCTGATCTCCACCACGTCTGAGAACAGGTTTCCAGCTCTGTCCAGCACGCATCTCTCAGAGATTCGCCGCCTTGTCGTGCGACGTCGCACTGATGCCATCCGGGCCCATGCACATTCCCCCACTCCGACACCATCTGCGCGACCAATGTCGCGACATACCACCTGCCGGTTCCACTCGAGCAAATTGGCGGGAGCTGTCTCTCTGCTCTGCAAGTGCCGGCCCGGAGGATAATCGATGTTGACCAAGGATCAACAGGTACAGGAGATCGTCGAAGGCCTCGGTCTCGGCCTACTTGATCTCGGTGTGCAGCGCATCGCTCCTCGGGTTTTCGGTACTGAAACGAGAACGTCGAGATCGGAAGAGCGGGACGGCACCAGTTCACGCGCTCGACGACCTGTCCACGCTCCCCGCCCGGCCTGTGCGCGTGGTGGGCAGCTCCCAAGGTGTTCCTACACCCCGAACCCGCCGCCATCGTCGTGGTCGGTGAGCGACGGATGGATCGAGCCCCAGGCCGACGAACGTGGCCGGCAGGATCACCTGAGACCGGTCGTGGATCTGCCCGGCGGCGTCGGTCGCCGGCAGCGTGGGCGTCGCAGCTGTCCACAACCACCGATCCGGATCGTCCTCGGGCCGCTCCTGGTTCCAGAGCACCCAACAACTGAACCGCCCTGGACGAGGTGGAGGCTCCTGATCTAGCAAGGAGAATGCTGGTATGCCTGCACCGAAGAAGTACGACACCGAGACCCGGGAGCGTGCCGTCCGGATGTACCGAGACCGGATCCGCGAGTCCGGAGAGCCCAAGCTCGGAGCCCGCCGCCACGTCGGCGAACTCCTCGACATCAAACCGGCGACGCTACGGAACTGGATCGAGGCGGCCGACAGTGCGGACGCGCCGACGGTGTCCGTTTCGGGTGAAGCCGTCGACGCCAGCGAGGTACGGCGACTCCGCAAGGAGGTTGCCGAATTACGCCGGGCCAACGAGATTTTGAAGACCACGAGTGCGTTTTTCGCGGCGGCGGAGGTCGACCGCCGACTTCGGTGATCGTCGACTACATCGACGCTCACAAGGATCGCTTCGCCGGTCGACCCGATCTGTCGCGTACTCACCGAGCACGGCGTCACGATCGCCCCGTCCACCTACTACAAGGCCAAGCAGCGCGGATATGTCTCCGAGGCGGACCTGGCTGACGCCTACGCTGCGAACGCCGTCCACACGGTCTACGTGGACAACAGAAGCGTCCACGGTGTCCGCAAACTCTGGCGAGCGATGAAACGCGCTGGTCACGGGATGGGGCGCGATCAAGTGGCCCGCCTGATGGCGATCGTCGGAATCGTGGGAGCGGTCCGCGGACGGCATCACACGATCACGACCAAGCGGGACGATCGCGCACCGCGGCACCCGGATCTGGTCGAGCGGAAGTGGGATCTACCGCAGCGTCCGGACCAGTGGTGGGTCGCCGACTTCACCTATTGTTGGACGCTCTCCGGGTTCGTCTACACCGCGTTCCTGGTCGACGTCTACTCGCGCCGGATCTTGGGTTGGCGGGTCATGACATCGAAGACCACGCCGCTGGTGTCCGGCGTTCCCGAGCAGGCGTTGTTCACCCGTCGAAGGATCGATTCCTGTTTTACTGCAACAGGTTTGGTACATCACTCCGATGCGGGCAGTCAGTACACGTCGCTGGCGTTCACCGAGGCTTTGATCGAATCGGGGATCGCCGGCTCCATCGGAACCGTCGGCGACGCCCTCGACAACGCGTTGATGGAATCGACGATCG